>JAANMY010001089.1_pt1 | contig 33033 bp, 29 predicted proteins | sample 7279691 | NCBI WGS metagenome assembly JAANMY01 (sample SAMN14094543, study PRJNA606508) | bioreactor metagenome | isolation source: A lab-scale SPAN reactor treating ammonium-rich wastewater day 388 | place: Ireland: Galway | collected 2018-02-07
TCAGGCATCCGCCCGGTTCAAAGTGTCAGGCATCCCCCCGGTTCGTACCCCACCTGACTCCCGCCTCCCGCCTCCCGCCTCCCGCCTCCCGCCTCCCGCCTCCTGCCTCCTGCCTCCTGACCCCGACACGCTTTTTCGCTACAATCCAGCAACGGATCGCCAGGGCGGCAGCGCGAACACTACGAGGACGGGGACATGCCCGGCACTTTCGACAATTCCCGCAGACGCTTCCTGCAGGCCGGTTCCCTTGCCGGCGTGTCCCTGCTGGCCGCTTCCTGCGGCGGCGGCAACAACGCGCCCGCCAACCAGACCGGCAACAACACCGCCGAGAATCCGCCCTCCGGCGCGCCCGCTAAACTCGGCACCGTGGTGGGCGGCGGCAAAATGGCCGACGAAGCCGGCGCCACCCAGTTCTTCGTGGGAATGGTCGACCTGGACGTCGCGGCGCCGGCCGGCGTCTCCATCCCGGGCATCGGCTTCTGGGGGCACGGCTTCACCCCCCGCATCGACAAGCCCCACGTCGTGCTCCTCACCGAAAAGCACGGCCAGGGCTGCTGCGAAGTCGACCTGCTGCAGCGCAAAGTCCTGCGCCGCGTCAAAACCGTCGCCGGCCGCGAGTTCTACGGGCACAGCGCCTTCAGTCCCGACGGCAAGCTGTGGTACTGCACCGAGGCCGAGACGGGCGACGAAAGCTACCACGGTGTGCTGGCGGTGCGCGACGCCGACAGCCTGGAGTTGCGCGACGAAACCTTCCCCACCCACGGCGTGGCGCCCCACGACTGCATCCTGATCGATGACGGCGACACGCTGGTGATCACCAACGGCGGCGGGCGCCTCGAGCGCGACGACGAGCTGCCCTGCGTGGCCTACGTGGACGTCAAAAGCGGCGAGAAGCGACGGCTGCTGCAGTTCAAGGACAAGCGCATCAACGCCGGGCACATCGCCATGACCAGCCGCGGCGAGCTGGTGTGCGTGTCCGCGCCGCGCGAGGGCATTCCGACATCCGACCCCTCGCACCTCGGCGCGATCAGCTTTTACGACCCGGCCAAAGACGCGGTGACCACGGCCGACGACCCGATCCGCGCCCGGATGAAGGGCGAGACGCTGAGCGTGGCGATAAACGAGAAGACCATGGTGGTGGGCGCCACCAACCCGGCGGGCCACATCGTGACGTTCTGGGACTTCCGCAGCGGCAAGCTGGTGAAGCACTATGAGGACTTCAAGTCGCCGCGCGGGATTTCAATGACGCTGGATGGAAAGTACTTCGTGCTGACCCACGACCAGCAGACGCACCTGACGCTGATCGACGCCGAGACGCTGGAGCCGCAGGGCAAGCCGCTGGTGGAGACTTCGTACATCACCGGCTCGCACAACTTCGTGTTTGACCTGCCGGCCTGAGCGGTGGCATTCCGCTTCAGGCGCAGTGCCGACACACCCGGGCTCATTCACCTTGAGGCCGGCGTGTGGTAGAAAACCGCTATGTCAAAACAAGGCCAACCTCAGCCTGACGAAGGCGCCATCCTGCGCGAGATCGCCACCCGCAAGATCGAGGCGGAGCGCCTGCGCGTCCGCCAGCTGAGCGAGGAAAACGAGAAGATGCGCGCGCTGGCGGCCGACCTGCAGCGCAAGATCAGCGTGGCCAACGCCCGTGTCAGCGAGCTCGAGAAGAAGCTGAGGCTTTCGCTGACCGAGAAGGACAAGGAGTTCAAGGGCGAGCTGAAGGAAGAGCGCGACCGCCTGCTGGCCGAGATCAGGGACCTGAAGGAGGCCCACAAGCTCGAGCTGCAGAAAGAACGCGACCGCTGGGAAAAGAAGCTCACGGACCTGGACGCCCGCCACTCCAAGGAGATCGAGCGCGCCCAGCAGAAGGGCGCGCGCGAGATCGAGAAGCTGGCCGGCGTCACCGACTCCGTCGAGCAGCAGCTCAGTGACCTGCGCGAAGAACTGGAGCAGGAGCGCCAGGCGCGCCAGGCCGCGGAGGCGAGGCTCAAGGCGCTCGACCAGACCGCCAAGCGCATCGGCGTGCGCAGCGGCCAGATCACGAACTTTGAAGTCGACACGCCCGAAGAGCTGCTGGACGTGCTGGGCGAGGTGGATTCCGAGCTGCCGCTCAAGGTGATGCGCGACGCCGTGCGCGAGCTGCGGGGCGCCGCGGCCAACGTGGAGCGCGCGTTTGCCCGGGCCGTCAAGTCCGACGATTCGCGCCAGGAGCTGCACGAGGCCGGCGTGGCGTTTGCCCAGGCCCGGGTACTGCCCGACACCGAGCAGCTGCCGCCCGCGCCGGCCATGCTGGTCGAGGAGGCGTTCACCCTGATCTCGGAGGAAGTGGCCGACCGCATCAAGGGCCGCCACTACTCCACTCTGGTCAGCGCCATGGCCAACGAGCTGGTGCGCGTGCTGCGCAACCAGCGCGAAGACCTGGGCAAGCTGCAGCGTGTGGTGGAAATCGCCGAAGGCACCGAGATTGCCACCTCGGCCCGCCTGCTGCTGAAGGGCGCAACCAGCCACCAGCAGGAGATCGCCGCCGCGAAGCTGATCGCCGAGGAGATGCGCCAGGTGCAGGCCGAGGCGCGCGAGCAGAAGGGCAAGGTCAAGAAGCTCTACGCCAGCGCCGAAAGCGGCATGGCCGGCGAATGGGCCGTCGAGGCGCTGCAGGCGCTGGCGTCGCTCAAGCCGCTGCCAGCCCCGGACCGCGAGGCCGTCAAGCGCCCGCTGTTCCACCGTGTGGTGGAAGGCGCCAGGCTGGTGCAGGAGCGCATCGACAGCGCCGTCAACCTCGGCGCCGAAGCGGAAGCCGCCGTGCGCGAGGCCGACGAGTCGTTCTCGGCGCTGGAAGGCCTGGTGGCCGCCGCCCAGGAGCTGCTGGTCGCCGCGCGCCGCGAGCTGATGAGCAAGGTACAGGGCGAACAGGACGTGCGCCTGCGCATCCAGGCCGCGCGCACGGCCTTGCTGGAGATCGGCAAGCGCGGCCGACGCGCCGCCGCCATCTTCGACGAGCAGATGAAGGGCCTCGACATGCTGCTCAACCAGTGGAAGGCCACCTACCAGGCCTATTCCGGCCTGAGCCGCGACATGGACCGCATCGAGGCCAGCATCGAGGGCAGCATGCTGGACCTGAAGCAGCCCCTCGAGAGCGAGCCCGGCAAGCGGCTGTACCAGATCGTTCACGACCTGTCCGAGCACCTGCCCGAGTTCCGCAGCATCCACGTGATGCGCCAGCGCCTGTTCTTCCACCTCGAGAACCCCAAGCAGCGCATCTTCGAGCTCAAGCAGGTGCGCGAAGCCGCCGAGCGCGTGCTGCGCCAGCTCGGCAACGTGGCGCCCAACGACCACACCGCCAACTGGCAGCTCGCCATGGCGCGGCTCTACGACATCTGGGCCTACCTCGAGGAAGTGCGCGGCGGCACCCACAGCCAGCTCGCCGTCGCCGCCGAGCAGATCGAGCCGCAGATGTCCGAGGTGATGGTCTGGATCAGCAGCAGCAACGTCGACCTGCTGACCGACACCGAGCGCAACGAGGTGCTGTACACCACCGCCTACGTGCGCAAGCTCAAGCGCGCCGTGCTGGGCATCCACGACCTCGCGCAGCAGAGCGGCGGCTCGGAGGCCGTACTGACCGCGCAGTTCGAGCACCGGCTGGACACCCTGCTGTTCCCCATTGAGTGGGAGCACGTCGTGGCACGCGTCCAGGGCTCGTACGATGAGGCGGACGTCAATCCGCCCACCGAGCGCGAACCCAGGTAGTGTAAGGGCGCAGGGCTTCGGGGGCTTGGAGACTCCGATGCCCTGCCTGGCCCTGACTTCAAGCTTCTGCCTTCCTGCCGCCTGCCTCCTGCCGCCCCCCCGCCTCATCCCCCGAGTGCCTGCCACAGCGTCGGGTGCAGCTTGCGCAGAGCTTCGGACTCTGCCCTGGGCATGCGTGCCAGCAGAGTCCTTCTCAGTCCGGGCAGCATCTCGCCCGGCAAGTGGCCCCGGAACACCAGCGCCGGGCGCTTCTCGGCCACCGCGTTCTCCACCTCCGCCACCAGTGCGGTCGCGGTTCCGACTGCGGCCTCCAGCTGCGCGCCTGCGCGATCACCTCGTGCCGCGCGTGAGGCACTGATCTCTGCGGCCATGGCGCGCATCACCGGCAGCCAGGCAGCTGCCGGCGGCTCCGCCCGCAACCTTGAGGTCACGCGCCCGGGCACCGCCATCGAAACCGCCTGTGAGGCCGCGATGCGAAGACGCACGAGACCGCAGTACTCCGGGACGAATGCCTCGCCGCCCACGGACAGGAACTCGGCGCGGGCATCTTCCACGGCCTGTTGCGCTTCCTGCTCATGGCCGAGCAGCAGGTACAGCAGGGATTCCGTGCAGCGATAGGCCGCGTGGTAGATCGGCAGTCCGAACTCACGTGCGGACTCGCACGCCTGCAGGATCGCATCCCGGCAGCGCTCCAGGTTGCCGCGCCGCAGGTCAATCTCGGCCAGGCTTGCACGCGCAAACGCGGCCGAGCGCAGGTTGCCGTGCTCGGTGGCGCTGTCGATCGCCTCCAGCAGGCGCTGCTCCGCCTGCTCCAGCTCGCCGGCGAGCATGTACTGTCGCCCCAGGTTGCCGAGCGCCACGCCGATCATGCGGCGGTCGTTGCCGTCTTTCAGCACCCGCAGAAGCTCCAGGTACGTACGGATGGCCTCGTCGCGTCGTCCGCTGTTCGAGTACAGGTTCGCCAGGTTGCCGCGGATGATCCACAGGAACGGGTCCGTGCTGCCGGGCGGGAAGGCGTTCATTGCCTCACCCAGGTAGCGTTCGTTTTCGGCGTAGTCTCCGCGCGCGCTGGCCAGCATGGCGCGGTCCATCAGCGCCTTGGCAAGCAGCGCGTGATCTCCGGTCCGGCGTGCAATCCGTTCGGCCTCGACGACCAGAGACAGTCCTTGTTCATGCCGACCCAGGTAGGCGCCGGACAGCGCGGCGCCGCAGCACCCCTGCACTTCGCCCTTGTCATGCCCCTGCGCGCGGGCTACTTCGGCGAGGCGCAGGTAGGCATCCACGGCTTCGGCGCGTCGGCCCATGTTCTCCAGTGCGCCGGCAACCTCGGACAATGCTTCGATTCGAGTTGCACCTTCGCAGCCCGGGCACTCCAGCATGCGCACAGACGCCTGGTGCAGGCTTTCCCACTGGGCACGCTCCTTGAATCGCCTGATCGCCAGTTGCAGATACCGCAACTCGGCGGCGGCCAGCACTTCCGCGTCGCCGGGGCTCGCGCCATCCTGGGCCAGCCGCGCGTGCTCGGCCAGTTCGGCGGCTACCAGCGCGGCCTCGGCGCCCCAGGCGTGCTCGGTGATTTCGAACGCCGCCGCGTGCAGCCGGGCGCGGTCCGACGGCAGCTGCAACGAGTAAGCCACGTCGCGGAAGGCGGCATGGCGGAACAGGTAGATGTCTTCGAGTGAAGTCACGGCGCGCCGCGGGAGTGAGGGGCCGGTTATTGTACGCTTTCCGTGACAAATGAACTCCCGTTTTTGCAATCACCACCGAAGGGCGTAAGATGCCCTCCCATGGCCAACTCCGACGCCGTCAACGACGCCCTGCGCGCCCGCCTGCAGACCGTGCTCAACACGCACAGCCAGGCCGAGGTCGCGCGCCGCACCGGCCACTCGCTGTCAAACGTGAACCGCTACGCCACCGGCACCCGCATGCCCGCCAGTTTCGTGGCCGCGCTGGTCAGCGAGCTGGGCGTGAGCCCCGCCTGGCTGCTGACCGGCAAAGGCGAGCCGCACAGCGCTGACATCTCCGGCAAGGCTGAAGAGCGCGCCACGGACCTGCTGGAAATCGTGCAGGCCATGAGCGCGGTGACCCAGATGCGCCTCGGCTCGCTCACCACGCGCCACCACCTGAAAGTATTGAAGGAGCTGAATGAAGCGCTGACCCGCCACGAAGCCCTGCAGACGCGTCTCAACCAGCACAGCCGCGAGCTGTTCGCCCAGATGATGGACGACCTCGGCAACGCGCTGGACAACCTGGACCTCGACCGCGCCGAACGCCTGCTCGAGAGCGCCTCACAGGTCGCCAAGCTGTGCGACGACTTCGAGCTCAACTACCAGTTCTACGGCCACCAGGCGCGCATCGAGTTCGGCAAGGGCCACCCGGAGAATGCCGGCGAGCTGATGCGCAAGCAGTTCCTGTTCGCGCTGATGCGCACCGGCCGCATGGCCCAGCGCGACCTGGACAACATCACGCGCTTCGCGCTGTCGGTCGCCAGCCAGCACCGCGTACAGGAAGGCGTGCGCGTGATGCGCTCCGGGCTCGCGCTGCTGGCCGGCGAGCAGCTGGACTGGCCGGGCGCAGCCTACACCGAGTTCCTGGTCGGGCACTTCACCGGCCTGCAGGGCGAGTTGCACGCCGGCCTGGCCGCCATGCAGCGCCACTTCCCGCGCGTGGGGCCGGAGGCGCGCCGCGCGATCTGCGAGACCTACCTGGCGAACGCCATGCTGTACTCGGGGCTGATCGACGTGGAGGGCGCGATCCGCTTCGGCGGCCACTCGGAATCCAAGGCCAAGTGGATCATGGATTTCTGTGTAGTGATGGAGGACCTGCCCGGCCTCGAGCGCGCGACCCAGTACTACGACTCGCCGGAGATCGTGCCGGTGAAGGGCCAGAAAGGCCGCACCCAGGCCTCGCGCACGGTGTTGAAGGCGTTGCAGGGGCAGGGTGACGAAGCGCTGGCCGAGTGGGGCGAGTTCCACCAGACGCTGAAATCGGAAGATGTCACCCAGCTGCACTGGCGCATCGTGAACGAACAGGTGCTGCGCATCGCGGGTAGGTGGGAACAGGCCGCGCAGCAGGCGTTGCAGACCCAGCAGCGCCTGGATGCCCTCGACCCCGAAATCAGCATCGGCATGCTGTTCGAGGCCCGCCACTACCACGGCCTGCTGCAATGCGCCGCGCAAGGCCGGCCGATCCCGCCCGAGCTGATCGACAGGGCCAGGGCCTGGATCCAGCGCCACATCCAGGGCGGCTACACGGCCTTCGCCCGCTGGCTGCAGTAGGGGCTATTTCGTTGGCGGTGGCGTGCCCCCCGCCTATCATGAGACTCGACGCCACCACGAAACCGGAGCTGCCATGAACCGCGTACTGCTTTGCGCGCTGTTTCTGCTGGGCGGTGGGCTGCGCGCCGCCGACGTCTACGTCGCCACCACGGGGAATGACACCACCGGCACGGGCGCCATCGGCGCACCTTACGCCACGCTGGCCAAGGCGCACTCGGCCGCCAACGCCGGCGACACCATCATCTTCCGCGCCGGCGCCTACGCGGGCGGCGTCTATATCACCAAGAATGACCTGACCTTCCGCAGCCACACCGGCGAGTGGGCGAAGATCGAGCGACCCAACAACGTCAGCGGCCAGGACAACGCCTTCTACGTGGGCACCGCGAGCAACTGCACGATCCGGCGGCTGGAACTGCAGGGCGGCTACTTCTACGCGCTCAAGATCGACACCGGGCCCGCGCTGGTGGAAGACTGCATCATCCACGGCTCCGGCCGCGACTGCGTGAAGATCCCCGGCGCAGACAACATCACTATCCGGCGCTGCGAGATCTACGATTCCGGCCTGCGCGACCCCAGCAACGCCGAAGGCATCGACAACGTCAACGGCGACACCATGCTGGTGCAGGACTGCTACATCCACGACATCGCCACCAACGGCGTCTACCCCAAGGGCGGCAGCATCGGCAGCATCATCGAGCGCTGCCTGATCCGCAACTGCGGCCAGAAGGGCATCAGCATGGCGCAGTCTTCCGGCCTGCAGTTCTACGACACCACCGCGAACCCCGAGTACTACTCGTGCCGCGACTGCATCGCACGCAACAACATCATCGAGAACTGCGAGGGCAGCGGCATTGACCTGGAAAGCGCCCTGCGCGCCAAGGTCTACAACAACACCATGGTCAACGTCGCCAGGAGCATGCAGGGCGGCATCCGCATCGCCAGCGTGGACAAAGGCGCGCCGGCCGGCGTGGTGAAGTGCAAGGACTGCGAGATCCGCAACAACATCATCGTGCTGGCCGGCACCAGCCCGCGGCCGATGCTGTTCATGGGCAACAGCAGCCACGAGGGCACGCTGACCATGAGCAACAACCGCTACCACAAGCAGGGTGGAACGGCCGTGTACTGGTGGGAGCCGACCAGCTACAGCCTCGACCTGGCGGGCTGGAAAGCGGCCAGCGGCACGGACGCCAACAGCACGGAGGGCGACCCGCAGCTCAGCGCAAGCTGGCACCTGGACACGGGCAGCCCCTGCATCGGCCAGGCCATGACGATCGCGGGCTTCAGTGATGATTTTGACGGCAACGCGCGCGGCAGCACCTGGGACATCGGCGCCGACCAGACCGGCGGCACCGCCCTGCAGACGCCGCCGTCGGCGGGCACCATCGGCACCGGTGGCGGCCAAAGCACCACCACCCCGCCCACAGGCGGCAGCGGCTCAGGCACCGGCAGCAAGGAAGGCGGCGGAGGCGGCTGCTCCGCCGAGCCGAACTCCGCGGCCATGCTGGCGGCGATACTGCCGCTGCTGCTGGCGGCGCGGCGACGAAGCTGAAAACACAAAGGGCGCGGGCAAAGCCCGCGCCCTTGCGTTGAGGGAATGCGCTACTCGCGGCGGAACTGGCGTGCGCCGACGGTAAGTCCAGCCAGCAGCGCCAGCAGCAGCAGCCAGGAACCGGTTGCGCCGCTGGTGCTGCACTCCTCGTCGTCATCATCGTCGCCGCCGCCTGCCGCGACCGGGTCCTGCACCGTCACCGTGAATGCGCGGCTCGCGGTGTAGGTGCCGTCGCTGATGTAGACCGTGCAGACCGCCGTGCCCGTCATGCCCGCCTGGGGCGTGATGGTGAAGTTGAGGGTCGGCGCCGTGCCGCCGAAGGTGAAATCGCCGGCCTGGATCAGCGCAGTGCTCAGGCTGTCCGCGGCGGGCGAGCCCAGCGTGCCCACGCCCTGCGGGTCGTCGACCATGAAGCTGATCGCGGCCGAGGTCTGGTCGCGGGAGATCACGGTATCCGGGATCAGCGAGATGGACGGCGCATCCGTGGTGTCGGTCACGGTCAGCACGAAGCTGATGCTGGTTGCCGCCGAGAGGGAGTCCGTCACAGTCACCGTAACTGTCGCCACGCCCACGTTGTCGACCTGGGGCGTGATGGTCAGCGTACGGCCGGCGCCGCTGCCGCCAAACACGAAGTCAGTCAGTGGGTCCAGCAGGATCTGGTTGTCGCAGGTCGCCGTGAGCACCAGCGCGCCCGGCGCGTCCTCGGCGTCGCCGACGGTGATCGCGAGCGCGCCGGTATTGGCGTTCATATTGATGGTCTGGTCGGTGACCGCGCTGATGGTGGGCGCCTGGTTCGCCAGCACCTCAACGCTCAGGTTCGCGGTGCTCGAGTTGCCGGCCGCGTCCGTGACCGTGAATTCCACCTGGTGGGTGCCCGGGGTCGCGGTGCCGAGCGCTTGGATGTCGGCCGTCACGCCGCCGGCGGTGTTGGCGATGTTGCCGATCGCCAGCCCGGTCGGGACGCTGCTGGCCGAGACGTTCAGGCTTCCGGCTGCGGTCGAGTTGTCCGACACCGTGCCGACGGTCGCGCCGACGCTGGTGGTGCCCTGGGAAACCGTCACGGTGCCGCCCGGCGTCAGCACGGGTGCAGTATTGTCCACTTCGACGGCTGCGCTGGGCCCGGCGGCCGGTGCGCCTCCGCCCGGGTTGCTGGCCGTTCCGCTCGCGATACTGATAGTGAAGCTGCCATCGCCGGTGATGCCGCTGACGGTGACGGTGCGGGTGGTGGTGCCGCTGCCGGACACGCTGACGCCGCCCGTTGCGGTACCCGTGGTGTTGAGCGAAACGTCGCCCGCCGCCAGCGTCACGGCCGATGCGCCGGAGTACGAGATCACGAAGTCAACCGGGCCGCCCTGGGTCACGCCGGCTGACGGCGCGCCGATCGAGATGCCCGGCACGTTGGTCACGGTCACTGACGCGCTGGGACCCGCCGCCCCGGCCAGGTTGCCCGCGCCGTCCGAAGCCGTGCCGGCCGCGATACTGATGGTGAAGCTGCCGTTGCCGCTGATGCCGCTTACCGTCACGGTGCGGGTGGTGGTGCCGCTGCCGGACACGCTGACGCTGCCCGTTGCGGTACCCGTGGCGTTGAGCGAAACGTCGCCGGATGCAAGGGTCACGCCGGTCGCGCCGGTATAGGTGATCACGAAGTCCACCGGGCCGCTGGTCGTCGAGCTTGTGCTCGGCGCGCCGATCGAGATGCCCGGGTTGGTCTTGTCGACGTCGTACGTCTCGCCCGCCGTGAACGTGCCGGACAGGACGTTGCCCGCCGCATCGGTGATTCCGGTGACGGTGGAGAGATCGATGCTGACCGTGCCGTCGCCGCTGCCGGTGTTGACCGAGACCGTGTAGCCCGCGCCGGAACCGGTGACGCCGGTGATGGACGCGCCCGTAACGCCGGTGGTATCGAGCGAGAACTTGCCCTGGGTGACGCCGGTAACCGACTCGCTTAAGGTGACCGTGAAGTCCACCGAGGTCGCGCTGGTGGGACTGCCGCCTGCGCGGGTGATGCTGGTGACGCTGGGCGCCGTCTTGTCCACGGTGTAGATCTCGCCGGTGGTGAAGGTGCCGGCCAGCACGTTGCCGGCGGCGTCCACGATACCGCTCACGGAGGCCAGCTCGACCTCGACCGTGCCGCTGCCGCTGCCGGTGTTGACCGTGACCGTGCGGGTGGCGCCGGTGCCGCTGACGCCGGTAACCGAGGCGCCGGTGACGCCGGTGGTATCCATGGCGAAAGACGCAATCACCACGCCCGTAACCGCCTCGTTGAAAGTAACCGTGAAGTCCACCGAGGCCGCGTTGGTGGGGTTGGCGCCCACCCGCGTGTGCTGCTGACCGTGGGCGCGGCCTTGTCGACCGTGTAGGCCTCGCCGGCCGTGAAGGCGCCGGCCAGCGCGTTGCCGGCGGCGTCAGCGATTCCCGTGACGGTGCTGAGGTCCACGCTGACGGAACCGCTGCCGCTGCCGGTGTCGACGGTGACGGTGTAGGCGGCGCCCGAGCCCGCGATGCCCGTAACTGAAGCGCCGCTCACGCCGGTGGCGTCCAGCGCAAAGGCGCCGGGCGTCACGCCGGTGACGGCTTCGCTGAAGGCTACGTTGAAGGTGACGGAGGCCGCGTTGGTCGGGTTGCCGACGGCGCGGGTGATGCCCGTGACCGCGGGCGCGGTCTTGTCGATGGAGTACGACTCGCCGGTGGTGTAGGGCAGGTTGGAAACGCCGGGTGCAACGCCGGTCGCGTTGACCATGTCGAGCCGGATGGTGCCGTCGCCCGTGCCCGTGCCGGCGGTGACCGTCCAGGTGGTGCCGGAGCCGCTGACGCCGGTGACCGAGGCGCCGCTCAGGCCCGTAACCGAGGTGCTGAAGTTGCCCGTGTTCACGCCGGTAACCGACGCGCCGAAGGTGACGGTCCAGCTGACCGAGGCGGCGTTGCTAGGAGTGGCGCCAACGCGCACGATGGAGGTCAGCGCGGGGATGGCCGTCACCGTGCAGGTGGCGCTGGGGCCGGCCGCGGGCGCCGAGTTGCCGGCCGCGTCGCTGGCGGTGCCGCCCGCGATGCTGATGCCGATGGTGCCGGTGCCGCTGATGCCGCTGACGGTTACGGTGCGCGAGCCGGTGCCGCTGCCCGTGACCGAGACGCTGCCGGTCGCCGAGCCGGTGGTGTTGAGGGTGATGTTGCCGGTGGCCAGGGTAACCGCGCTGGCGCCGGTGTAGGTAATGGTGAAGTCAACGGGGCCGGAGATGGTGCTGGTCGGGTTGGGCGCGCTGATGCTGATGCCCGGGGCGGTCTTGTCGATGGTGTAGGACTGGCCGGCCACGAACGCGCTGCCGAGCGCGTTGCCGGCGGTGTCGATGACGCCGGTGACGGTGAGCAGGTCGATGCTGACCGTGCCGTCGCCGCTGCCGGTGTTGACCGTAACTGTGCGTGTGGCGCCGGAGCCGCTGATGCCGGTGATGGAGGCACCCGAGACGCCGCTGGTGTCGAGGCTGAAGTTGCCGGTGGTGACGCCGGTGACGCTTTCGCTGAAGGTCACGGCAAAGCTGACGGAGGCCGCGTTGGTGGGATCGACGCCGGAACGGTTGATGCTGCTGACCGTCGGCGCGGTCTTGTCGATGGTGTACACCTGGCCGCTGTTGAATGGCAGATTTGTAAGCGTCGGCGTCATGCTGGTGTCGTTGACCATGTCCAGGCGGAGTGTTCCGTCGCCTGAGCCTGTGTTGACGGTGACGTCCCACACGGTGCCCGAGCCGCTGACGCTGCTGACACTTTCACCTGTGATGCCGCCGGTTTTGGAAAGCGAAAAGTTGCCGGTGTTCACGCCGCCCACGGACGCCGCGAACGTCACACGGAACACAACGCTGCTTGAGTTGGTAGTGGCCCCCGAAGGCGACTGCCGGTTGATACTACTGACTGAGGTAGGCGTCAGGTTGTACGTGTAGGCGTTGAAGCGCTCACCGGACAGGCCGAAACCGCCGGGTTTGCTGGCGCGAATCGTGACGGCGCCGGCCGCGTGGGCCGGCGTGGTGCAGGTGATGGTGGTGTCGTTGACCACGGTGAGGTTCGTGACGTTGCTGCCGCCGAAAGTCAGGCTGTTCACGCTGGTGAAGAAGCTGCCGGACAGGGTCACGTTGGTGCCGCCGCCCGTTGAGCCGGACGTGGGCGAGCACGAGTTGACGACCGGCCCCATCTGCAGGGTGCCGGGGCCGCTGATGTTGAGCGTCCAGGAGCCGCTCGCGCTGTTCGTCGCCGACGTGAGCACGACGATGAACTTGCCCGTCACGCTGAAGTTGTGCGCGACCACAATCGGGCTGCCGGTGTTGCCCCATGACCAGATATTGACGGTCGGCGAGGATGGCAGAAAGATGCCCTGGTACACGTACAACGCGCCCGTGTACCCCGACGGCGTGTAGGTGAAGGTGAGTTTCCCGTGGTTGCGACATCAAACTCGATGGCCCGGTAGTGGCGCGGGCCGCCCGCGCTGCCAACCATCGGCGCGCCTGGGTGGGTAAAGCTGTCATCGGTGGTTGCCAGTGTTCCCGAGGTGGACTGTGCGGCGAGGCTGGAACAAAGCAGGGCCGCAGCAACGATCAGGCAAAGCAGGGTGCCGGTTTTCATTTTCACTTTCGTCAAGGTGCGCATGATCAGCCCGGGCCGTGGCGTCCTCGCGAAAGCAAACGCCACCGGGGCCCGTTGGTTGGAGCGACGGATGGTAGAGGTTACCGAGTAAAATACCAGCAGGACTTCGACCTTCTCAGGTTCAAAGAATTCCCGCGCGCTGATCATGGGGCGTGACACAAGTAGCTGTGAACTCTTGATGAAGCCGCCGATGGCGGTGTCATCAAATTGACCGCACGCGGCAGCGATTGGAATGACGAGACAGGCGACACAGCAGCCCCTGCCAGGAGGCGGCATAGCTCACAATCTGTGCGGCACCATGCCGGGCTATGCCGCCCGCTTCGCGGGCTCTGGAGCCACGATTAAAGCGATCCGGGGGCTTACGCCCCCGGCTTCGACATGCTGCCGCCTTCGGCGGCTGAAACCCGGTTCCGGCCTGTAAGAAGGCGCGTTGTGGAAGTTGCGCTCTTGCGCGCCGCCGAAAAAGCGCCAGACCCTACGCTTTGCCGGCGCTGCCCAGCAGGGTCATCTTCTGCTTGATGACTTCCTTCACCGCGTCGCGGGCCGGGCCGAGGAACTTGCGGGGGTCGAACTCGCCCGGCTTCTCCGCGATCAGCTTGCGCAGCACGGCCGTCCACTTCAGGCGCAGGTCGGTGTCGATGTTCACCTTGTTGATGCCGTTCTGGATCGCGCGCGTATAGCTCTCCGCGTCGAGGCCCTTGGCGCCTTCGATCTTGCCGCCGTACTGGTTGATCTGGGCGACGCTTTCCGGGTCCACGCTGCTGGCCCCGTGCAGCACCAGCGGGATGCCCAGCAGCTGCTTGATTGACTTGATGCGCTCGAAGTCGATGCGGTTCTCGCCCTTGAACTTGTAGGCCCCGTGGCTGGTGCCGACCGCTACGGCCAGCGCGTCGCAGCCGGACTCTTTCACGAAGCGCACGGCCTCGGCGGGATCGGTCAGGCGCGCGTCGCGCTCATCGACCTTGATGTCGTCCTCGATGCCGCCCAGGCGCCCGAGCTCGGCCTCGACGGTGATGCCGCCGTGGCTGTGGGCGTAGTCCACGGCTTGACGCGTCAAGGTGATGTTTTCCTCCAGGGGGTGGTGCGAGCCGTCGATCATCACGCTGGTAAAGCCGGCATCGACGCAGCGCTTGATGTCGTCCAGCTTCTCGCCGTGGTCGAGGTGCAGGGCCACGGGCACGCTGACCTGCTCGGCCATGGTGCGCGTGAGCGCGACCAGGTTCTTGATGCCCCCGTACTTGATCGCGCCGGTGGACAGCGCGACGATCACCGGCGACTTCATCTCCTCGGCGGCCTCCACGGCCGATTGCAGGAACTCCAGGTTGCTGAAGTTGAACTGGCCGATGGCGTAGTGTTCGCGGTTGGCCTTCTCGTACATCTTGCCGAGGATTTCGAGCGGCATGGGTGCCTCCGTGTATCGTGGTCCGTGTCTCGTGCATCGTGTTTAACCACGAAGAACACGAAGGGCCACGAAGAAAACAGCGCTTATGGGGTGGGGATGATGGCTTCAAAGTAGCGGATTGTTCCGTCCTTCAGCCAAGCGAGACCGACCGCAACAGGCGAGGTGCTGTCGCGAGCGCCTGTGATCCAAAACATGATGCCATTCAGGCGATGTGGCTCGATGCCATCCGGCCGGAATGCCTCCGATCCTGTCATCTGGCCAAAACCCGACTGCGGTACCCAGCGACTGCTATTGGGTTCGACGCGCGAATCACCATTGGGTGCCCACCCAATCCGTTTGTCCACCTCGTCCATGCTTAGTTTGTCGGCAGCACATTCCTGCAGCAATTCTGCCAGACCAACCGGATCGACAAACGGCTTCTCACGAACATCAGGTGCTGCTGAGTTGTGCGTCCCGTCAGACTGGCCACATGCGCCAACAACCAACGCTACGCACAGGAAAGTGATAATCGCGGCGACACGGTGCATCCTTCTGTAAACGACTGACGGAGGTTGGAAGTTCGTGCGGCGTGGTGGCATCCGATCGAACTTTGCGGACGTCCTACCAACTACGACTTCATAATCCGTTCCCGGTAGTACTTCAACTCCGCAATACTTTCCTTGATGTCGGCGAGCGCTGTGTGGTCCTTGTCTTCCTTGCCGTACTTGGGAACGTCCGGGTACCAGGCGCGGGCCAGCACTTTGAAACTGCTTACGTCCACCTGGCGGTAGTGCAGCCAGGCTTCCAGCTGCGGCATGTACCTGTAAAGAAAGCGGCGGTCCTGGTGGATGCTGTTGCCGGCCAGCACGCCCTCGCCCTCGGCGCAATGCTGGCGCACCAGCGCCAGCGCCTGGGCCTGGGCCTCTTCAAGGCTGACCGTGGCGGCCTTCACGCGCTGCAGCAGGCCGTTCTTCGTGTGCATGTCGCGCACGTAGTCGTTCATCAGGGCCAGCTGCGATTCGCTGGTGGCGATCACCGCCTCGTACTGGCCCAACGGCTGCAGCTCGGCGTCGGTGACGATCACCGCGATCTCGAGAATGGAGTCCAGGGCCGGGTCCAGGCCGGTCATTTCGAGATCGATCCACACCAGTTTAAGGTCGTCTGCCATATCTGGCCTAGCTGCTAGCTGCTAGCTTCTAGCTTCTAGCTTCTAGGTGTTAGGAAAAGAATTAAGAGGGCCGCGCTAGCGGCCCCCCAAAACTAGCAGCTAGAAGCAAATAGCTAGCAGCTGCCCTATCCCTTCGGGCCGGCGTTGCGGACTGCTTCGCTTACGCCATCTTCGAACTGCTTGAAGTTGTTGCGGAACAGCTCCGACAGGTGCTTGGCCTTGGCGTCGTAGGCCGCCTTGTCGGCCCAGCTTTCGCGCGGGTCCATCACCTCGGCGGGCACGTCCGGGCAGCTGGCCGCGTACTCGAAGCCGAACACCGGGTGCTTCTTGAACTCGGCCTTGTCCAGCCTGCCCTCCAGTGCCGCGTTCAGCATGGCGCGGGTGTGCTTGATCTTCATGCGCGAGCCCACGCCGTAGCCGCCGCCGGACCAGCCGGTGTTCAGCAGCCAGCAGCTGGCGCCGTGTTTCTGGATCTTCTCGGCCAGCAGCTTGGCGTACACGCCGGGGTGGCGCGGCATGAACGGCCCGCCGAAGCAGGCGCTGAAGGTGGCGGAAGGCTCCTTCACGCCGCGCTCGGTGCCGGCGACCTTTGCCGTGTAGCCGCTGATGAAATGGTACTGCGCCTGCTCGGGCGTCAGGCGGCTGATCGGGGGCAGCACGCCGAAGGCGTCACAGGTCAGGAACACCACGGTGCGCGGGTTGCCGCCGCGGCCGCTGGGCTCATGGTTGGGGATGAACTCGATCGGGTAGCTGGCCCGTGTGTTCTCGGTCAGCGTGCCGTCGTCGAGGTTGATCTCGCGGCTGTGCTCATCGAACACGACGTTCTCGAGCACCGTGCCGAACATCTGGGTGGTCTTGTAGATCTCGGGCTCGGCTTCGGCCGACAAATTGATCACCTTGGCGTAGCAGCCGCCCTCGAAGTTGAACACGCCGGCCTCGCTCCAGCCGTGTTCGTCGTCGCCGATCAGCTTGCGCTTGGGGTCAGCGCTCAGGGTGGTCTTGCCGGTGCCGCTCAGGCCGAAGAACAGCGCGCTGTCGCCGTCCGGGCCGATGTTGCTGCTGCAGTGCATGGGCAGCACGCCCTTGGCCGGCAGCAGGTAGTTCATCACGCTGAACACGCTCTTCTTGATTTCGCCGGCGTACTTGGTGCCGCCGATCAGCACGATGCGCTTGCTGAAATTCACCAGCACGAAGGCTTCGCTGTTCAGGCCGTCGTCTGCGCCCGCGGCCTCCAGGAACGGCGCGTGGATGATGGTGAAGCCGGGCTTGAAGTTCGCCAGTTCGTCCCGGTTCTCGATCCGCACGAACATGTTGCGCGCGAACAGGTTGTGCCAGGCGCACTCGTTGATCACGCGCACCGGCAGGCGCAGCTCCGGGTCCGTGCCCGCGTAGCAGTCCAGCACGAAGATTTCCGGCCGGTCGTTGTAGTAGGCGATCGCCTTGGCCAGCATCCTGTCGAACACGCCCGGCTCAAGCGGCTTGTTGACCTTGCCCCACCACACGCTGTCGGCGGTTTCGGCGTCTTTGACCGTGAACTTGTCGTTGGGCGAGCGGCCGGTGTACTTGCCGGTGTTGACGATCAGCGCGCCGTGGCGGCTGAGGTGGCCTTCGCCGCGCTTGACGGCCTCTTCAATCAGGCGGCCGGAGCCCAGGTTGTGGTGGATGGTGGACGGATTCTTGATGCCGAGTGCTGCGAGGTCGGTCTTCATGCTGGGTCCTCATGTCAGCCACGCACGAGCGTTGGGGCAACGGCCACCGAGCCCGCGTGGACGCGAGTAGTGTAGCGAGCACTAAGCAGCCTACAACGAGGAAGACGAATCGGTCACAAGTCATTGAGCAGCCGAGAGTAGCGCTCAGCAGCCTGGCGTACATCGAAGCTTTTTTCGGCAGCTTTACGGGCGTTTTCGGCCAGCTTTGCCCGGCGTTGGGGGTCGGCCATCAGGGCGCGGATCGCCGCCGCCGCGGCTTCCGGCTGGTCGGCCTCCACCACTTCGCCGCACTGCAGTTCGGTCACCAGCCTGGCCAGCTCGCTGGTTTCGGGCGCCAGCGCCAGCACCGGGCGCCCGGCCGCGAGGATGCCCTGCAGCTTGCTGGGCATGGCCAGTCGGTCGGCCGCGGGTTCCAGTGCGACGACGGCCAGGTCGCAGGCGGCAAGGCTGTCGGGCAGCTCACTCAGCGGTCGGTAGTCGAAAAACCGCACGTTGGGCAGGCCCTCGGCCAGCTTGCGGGTAGGCTCCAGCTTTGCGCCCCTTCCTATATAGGTCAGCACGGCCTCGGGCAGGTCCTTCATCGCCAGCGTCAGGCCGTCCAGCGGGTGCAGCAGGCCGAGGTTGCCGGAGTACTGGATCACGTAGGGCTCAACCAGCCCGTGCTCGCGGGCGAAAACGCTGTCGGCCTTGGCCAGAGGCTTGATCGCGCCGGTGTCGGCCCAGTTGGGGATGACTTCGACAGCCGCCTTGTGCTGCAGGGCCTGGGCGCGCTCGCGCATGCCTTCGGTGAGCGTGACCGTACGGCCGCGGGCCAGGCTGCGGCGCTGGATGAAGCGCAGCAGGCCGGCCAGAAGTCCGGGCTTCATGCGCCCGAGCGCGATGCCCAGCTCCGGGTGCAGGTCGTGCAGCACGTAGACGTAGCGCCGGCCGCCCCAGGACAGCCACCAGCCCACCAGGCCCAGTGTGGGCGGGCTGCTGGGCATCAGCAGCACGCCGCCGGAAAACAGCGCGCGCCAGAAGGCCGTGGTGGTCAGCCACCAGGCGGCAAAGGCGCGGCCGAGCAGCGACTTGCCCCCGCGCGGCGCCCAGATGCGACGGACCTCGACGCCGTCGAGTACTTCGCACCCCGGGGCGGCGGCCGTGAGCCCCTGGTAGCGCGGGCGCCAGGTCAGCACCCGCACGGGGTGGCCAATCTTTGCCAGCTCACGGGCCAGCAACGCGAAGACCTGGCCGTCGGCGGCCACGTCGGGCGGGTAATGAGGCAGCAGCATGGTCACGCGCCGAGGCATGCGAGTACAAAAGCATTTGGAACCACGAAGAGCCACGTGGTACTGCAACGGCATGGGCCACGCGGAGGCGCTATGGCGCTACGGGCTTTACTGACAACTGCAAAAACATGTTAACCACGAAGGGCCACGAAGGACCACGAAGGAAAATGCGCCCCACCCTGCTTCGTGGCCCTTGGTGGTTCTTCGTGGTTACCGTAGTTGCTTTTCATCAGGGAGCGTGTCTCGGCTTTATGGATGATTGTGAAGGTCCGTAGTCCAACTCGAACGCTTCTTCTGTTCAGGGATCGTGAATCAACGCCAGGACGCAAAGAACGCCACGGCCTGTGTGGTCATCGTCCGCTCATTGGCCAACGGACGTGGCACAGCGCTTGATTCGTGGCGCGCCCTGGCGGCTTGGCGTTGTTTCCCGCCTGTTGTAAGGAAGGCGGACGGCCAACCGCCGGCGTCCTTTGCGCCTTCGCGCCCCCGCGTGGCTTATTAGCCTGTCTCTCCAGTCACCTCACGCATCAACGAAACACGTCGATGCGCGCTTTTGTGCTTTGGGCCGTGGCTGGTTATGCTCCGGCCATGATCGTACTCCAGAACGAACGCATCCTGGTGACCGGCGGGGCGGGCTTTTTAGGCTCGCACCTGTGCGACATGCTGCGCGCCGAGGGCTGCCGCAACCTGTTCACGCCGCGCTCGGCCGACTATGACCTGGTGGATCGCGCGGCCGTGAAGCGCATGTACAAGGCCTTTGAGCCGACCGTCGTGATCCACCTGGCGGCGCGCGTGGGCGGCATCGGCGCCAACCGCGAGAACCCGGGCCTGTTCTTCCACGACAACCTGATGATGGGCGTGAACCTGATTGACGAGGCCCGCCACATCAAGCTGCGCAAGTTCGTGCAGCTCGGCACCGTCTGCGCCTACCCCAAGTTCACGCCGGTGCCATTCCGCGAAGAAGAGCTGTGGAACGGCTTCCCCGAGGAAACCAACGCCCCCTACGGCGTCGCCAAGAAGGCCCTGCTGGTGATGCTGCAGAGTTACCGCGCGCAGTACGGCCTGCAGGGCATCTACCTGCTGCCCGTCAACCTGTACGGGCCGAACGACAACTTCGACCTGCAGACCAGCCACGTGATCCCGGCCATGATCCGCAAGTTCATGGCTGCCAAAGAGAAAGTCACCCTGTGGGGCGACGGCTCGCCTTCGCGCGAGTTTTTGTACGTGCGCGACTGCGCCAAGGGCATCATCGAGGCGACACGCAAATTCGAGGGCGCGGCGCCGGTCAACCTGGGTTCCGGCCGTGAAGTCACCATGAAGGACCTGGCGACCATGATCCGCGACCTGACGGGCAGCCAGGCCGAGATCGAGTGGGACACCAGCATGCCCAACGGCCAGCCGCGCCGCTACCTTGACACGTCAAGAGCACGGGAAGCCTTCGGCTGGCAGGCCGAGACCGAGCTCGAAGACGGCCTGAAACAGACCATCGCCTGGTGGCAGGCCCAGAACCGGTAACACCGGCGGGAGCATCCTAGAGTGCCGCCTTGGCGGCCGTGACCGTGGCCTTGGCGTTGCCGATGAAGACCTGGCCGTCGATCACGATCACCGGGCGCTTCAGGAACGAGTAGTGCTCGAGGATGTACCTGCGGAATTCCTTCTCGCCGAACTTGCTGACGTCCAGCCCCAGTTTCTTGATCTGCTGGCTCTTGCGGCTGAACAGCGCCTCGTAGCTGCCCGCCGGTTTCTTCAGCGCGTCGAGCTCGGCGCCTGTCAGCGGCGCGGACTTCAGCTCGCGCAATGCCAGCTTCTTCGACTTGGGTCCCAGCTCCGCCAGGATCTTCTTGCAGGTCTGTCACGTGCCCAGGTGAATGAAAACGTTATCCATTGAATTCCTTCTCCGCGCGCTCTTCCAGTTGCCGAATCTCCCGCGCCAGGTGCGGGCTCTGCGGAAACGCCTTAACACTCGCAAGCGCCTGCTCGTAGTCTTCGTGGCGCCGCTCCCTGATCGCCAGCGCCACTTGGTACAGACCGACCTGGTACTTGTGCAGGCGCCGCACATCCAGGCTCTCCACCAGTTGCCGCGCGCGTTCCACGTCTCCGCGCAGCACCTGGGCGTAGGCGCACTCCAGCATCACCCAGGCGCGGGCCTTTTCATTGTGCCGCTGTGCCAGCTCAAGGGCCTCGTTCAGGATTTCGTCCGCGTGCGCAAAATCCCGGGATTCGGCGTAGTGCACGTACGCGATCCACAGGCACTGCAGGTGAAGGATGCTGCCGTCGCGCAGTTCCAGAGCGCGCGCCACCAGCGCGGTATCCCATTCTTCCGACATGCGGCCTTGCGACGACTGCAGGCTCAGGCGCCCCAGAGCGTCGAAGGCGCGCGCCGTCGGGCCGTCCACGGAAAGGCGCATCAGCATGTCACCCGTCGTGGGCGCCCCTTCGCGCTTGCCGGGAAACAGCGACGCGCCGGTCAGGAACGCGCTGACCGCCGTGTAGAGCAGCAGCAGGTCGCGCGCAACTTCGTGCCGCCAGGCCATCGCGGCCAGCAGGATTGCCAGCAGCGCCGAGTTACCCGTGAACAGCGCGGCGCTCGCGAACATCATCCAGTAGCGGCGCCCCGAGGGCCTGTCATCCGGCGGCGCCCAGGAGACGAACAGCGACGCGGTCTCCAGCCCCGGGACCACCGGAAAACTGCGCCTGCGCAACGGAATACGCTTGAGCCCGCTGGCCAGGCCGCCCACGAAAGGGTCAAGCAGCGCCACCACGAGGAAAGCGCCTGCCACCACCGGCAGACCCCACAGCATGTGCCACAGGTTGCCGCGTTCCGGCTCAATGCCGAGGGTCGGTAGACTCGACATCTGCCCGACGTCAAACCACAACAGGAACGGGATCAGCAGCGCCAACAGTGAGATCGAGAGCAGCGCCATCGCGATCAGCATCAGCCCCTTGCCCTCGGCGGATGGATGAAACGGATCGGGTTCGCCGGCCATGCCAAACAGGATAATCGCCGCTATGATCGGCGCCATGCTGTTCACCAAGGCACGCCTGCACATCGACGACGCGATCCGCGAGTGGATCGACGAGCAGTGGCCGTGGCTGGTCGAGAAGCTGAACATGGGCGACCTGGGCGAGCACCTGGTAATCGAGCCCACCAACGAGTTCTTTCCGCATAAGTGGGAGGCCACGCGCGAGGCCGTCGAGAACCTGTTCCACACCGTGATCGAATACGCCGAGGTTGAGCCTTCGCGCGTGGAGCTGGGGCTGCTTGAGCCCCAGGACGAAATGCCGCCCGCGCTGGTGAAGAAAGACGACAAGTTCGTGCTGCCGCTCGAGATCAGCGAGCTGCGCGACCCGGCCGTGACGGTCGCGATCCTGTCGCGCAAGCTGGCGCTGCTGCGCCTGATGGACGCCGGCCTGGACCTCAAGCGCGACGATTTGCCGCTGCTGATGGACCTGGCCTGCGTGGTGATGGGACTGGGGATTTTCAACGCCAACGCGGCCGTGCCCCAGGTGCCGCGCTGAGGCGTGGCCAACTGCGGGCAGTCTGCCCAGGCGCGCGGCTTCATGAACTGGCCCATGTACGGCTACGCGTTAGCCAAGTTGGCCAAGGCCCGCGGCGAAGCCAAGCCAGCCTGGTTAAAACACCTGCGCGAAGACACCAAGCTGTTCACGCGCGAAGCCATCAAGTGGCTATCAACCCGGCCGGCTACGGCCGGGGATAAGGCGTGATGCGCCCGGCCCGCAATGCAAGCACACAAGTCTTGGTACCGGCCAGTCCGGCGCTTCTGCCGCCCGCTCACGCGGGCTCTGGTTTCGCGTTGTAGCAAACCCAGGGCTGCCTCGCGCCAAAGGCGCTCGTTGCCCTGGGCTAAGATCTGACGGCCGCTACGCGGCCTGAAAGACGACTGGCAGTTCAGCCCGCGTAGCGGGCGTCCAGAACTTGGCCCGGGGTGACTGTGGCGCCATGCGCCGAAGGAACCCCGGGTACCGAGCCCCACATTCCCAAGCCCGCGTGAGCGGGCGACAGAGCGATTCGACCAGAGATGTAGACAGAGGCAAGTCCGACAGGCCGGCGCGACGCGAAGTGCCAGGGCTCGTCCGGCCCCCTCCGCTGTTTCATCGCGATGGCCGGCTGTTATCATCTTCGCGACGGGGGTGTCGCATGAGTGAGTTCAGGTTCAAGTACAAGGACATTAACGAAAAAGGCCAGCCGATGGGCCTGTTTTCAAGCAAGGCCGTGCTCACGCGCGATTCGCTGGTTATGGCCCGCAAGACGATCCCGCTTGTCGATGTCGTCGGCGCGGACGGCCACAGCCACAACGCCGTCATCGTCTGGAGAGGCCCCTCCGGATACGCGAACCAGGAAGCGTTTCGCGTCACCAGCGGCGGCCTGAAGAACGTGCTGCGGCATGTCAACAGTTCGTGCTCTCGTGCCAAGGCCGCGCGTCGCAAGCAGCAACTGATTGCAGAAGACAAGCTGGATGCATACCGGGAGTGGAACTGCCCGGAGTGCCAGTCCGTAGTTGACCTCAGCGGCCGGGAGGTATCGCCCCAGATCTGGTGCCCGTACTGCGACATCCTGGTCACGCAGAACGGCAACCCTCCGCGCGGCGAGGTCAGTTTCCACACCTGCGACCAATGCGGGCTGTACGCCCAGCCCAAGCCGATGACGGTGCTGTACTTCTGGTTCGCGGTGGTGGCGTTCGGCTACCAGTATGAAATCCGGCGCATGTGCAACGTCTGCATGCGCAAGGAGGCCTGGAAAATGCTGCTGGTGAACTTCCTGTTCGTGGTCGGTGTCATCCCGTCGGTGTTCCAGTTGCTGCGCGCCTACTTCGGCGGCTCCAAGCTCAGCAGCGCGTTCCGCGAACTCGACTCCGCGAACGCAGCCTTTCATAAGGGCGACCACATGACAGCCAGCATGCTGTACCGGCGCATCCTGGAGAAACATCCCGACCAGGCCGGGGTGCACTTCAACAACGGCCTCGCGCAGCTCGGGATGGGCAGCACGGAACAGGCGATGGAGTCTTTCGGCGCGGCGCTGAACGCATGCATCAACTATGAGCCGGCCTACGGGATGCTGGAGCGTTTGCTGCATGAAGCCGGCAATGGCGAAAAGCTCGAACGCCTGCGTCGGCGCTGCGATGGCGTCGATTACGTACCCGCAAGCTGACAATCCGCGGCATGCTGTCGCCGACGGCGACTGCATGCGACGCTGCGCGTCGCCCCCGGCCTTTCGGCCGGGGCTCTATTCCAGCAATGCCTTCTGCTTGGCCGTGAGCTGCTGGATGCCGTTGGCGGCGAGGTCGATCAGCTCGTTCAGCTGCTCGCGGGGAAAGGCGTGCTCCTCGGCCGTGCCTTGCAGCTCTATGAACAGCCCCTTGCCGGTCATCACCACGTTCATGTCGGTGAAGGCGGCGAAGTCTTCCTTGTAATCGAGGTCCAGCACCGACTGGCCGTCCACGATGCCCACGCTGACGGCCGCGACGCTGTCCACCAGGGGCCAGTATTTCAGCTTGCCGTCTTCTTTCATCTTCAGCAGGCAGTCCCACAGGGCCACGTAGGCGCCGGTGATGCTGGCCGTGCGGGTGCCGCCGTCGGCCTGCAGCACGTCGCAATCGAGCCAGATGGTGCGCTCGCCCACCTGCTTCAGGTCGATGATCGCGCGCAGCGAGCGCCCGATCAGCCTTTGGATCTCCACGCTGCGGCCGTCCACCTTGCCGCCCTTGTCGCGCTGTTTGCGGGTGTTGGTGCTGCTGGGCAGCATGGCGTACTCGGCCGTGAGCCAGCCTTCGCGCTCGTCGGCGGGCTTGGCCATGTTGGCGGCGCGCATCCAGGGGGGCACGGCGTCCTCGTACATGGCGGTGCAGAGCACGCGGGTGGCGCCGAACTCGACCAGCACGCTGCCGGCGGCATGGCTGGTGAACCCGCGCGTGAAGCGGATTTCCCGAAGCTGGTCGTTCGCGCGTCCGTCGTGACGGGGCATCAGGCATCCCCTTTCGCCAGCGGGTACTGGAACACCGCCTGGATCAACGGGATGTCAATGAACACCGCTATGCCACCTTCCCGATCAACAACACATGTTCTGTTGTCATCAAGAATGCGGGCAAAGTCGGGATGCGGCACCTCGACGCTCTGATCGTTGACCAGTTCGATCAGCAGGGGTTTGAAGGGAAATGAGTGGAGCAACTCCCGAAGCCGTTCGACGTGCACTCTCGAATTCCTTCCCCCTCAAGCTGCCTTCGGCTCAATCGCCCTAAGGTAGGAAGTGTCGACGAATTGATAGGAGTCAGCGCCGGTTTTGATCACGCACAAGTGGGATCGCAACGCGACCCAGACCTCGCCCGGGTGGTTGATGTCGAACTTGCGGCCGTCCGTGAGGACGATCGAAAACGGTTTGAAGGGTTCCGTCTTGTACGCCTGCTTGATTGCTTCGGCGATGTCCATGTCTGACACGGCTGACTCCGGCTCACGATTCGCCGCACGATTATGTTGCAACTCGCACTCAGGCGTCAACGAAAAGGTCAGTGCCCTTCGCCGACGATCTCGTTCTTGTCGTTCAGCAGCACTACCTTGGGCTTGTGGTCGCGCAACTCTTCGCGCTCGAAGTAGCCGAAGGCCACGATGATCACACGGTCGCCGACCTGCGCCAGGCGCGCGGCTGCGCCGTTGATGCCGATCACCTTGCTGCCGCTGCGGCCGGGAAGGGTGTAGGTGCTGAAGCGCGCGCCGTTGTTGATGTTGTAGATGTCCACCTTCTGGTACGGCAGGATCCCCGACGCCTCGAGCAGGTCGGCGTCGATGGTGATGCTGCCCTGGTAGGTCAGGTCGCACTGGGTGACCGTGGCCTGGTGAAGCTTGCCGGTGAACATCTCGATCTGCATGGCTTCGTCCGCGGAGTCTTTCGAAATTCTAGGGGCGCAGGGGGTAGCGTCAATCACCCGCCCGGCGCGCGGCCTGTCTTAACGCCATCCGGCGATGATTCCAGTCCCGGTCACTCGTACAGCGCGCTGCCCACGCGCACGTGGGTGGCGCCTTCCTCAATCGCCACTTCGAAATCGCCGCTCATGCCCATGGATAAGGCGCGCGCGCCTGGCGGCATCAGCGCGCGCGACAGCTCCGCCAGCCGCCTGAAATGCGGGCGTGCGGCCTCAGGCTCAATGCTGTAGGGCGCCATGCACATCAGCCCCAGCACGCGCAAACCCGGCAGACTCATGATTTCCTTCAGCGAATCGCCAAGTTCCTCGGGCTCGAACCCGCCTTTCTGCGCCTCGCCCGCCACGTTCACCTGCACGAAAATCGCGGCCGTGCGCCCCAACTCCAGGGCGCGCTTGCTGACCTCGGCGGCCAGTTTCACGCTCTCGACGCTGTGGATCACATCGAACTGCTCCAGCACCCGCTTTACCTTGTTGCGCTGCAGCGGGCCGATGAAATGCAGCACCGGCCGCCGCGGGCCGTTCAATGCCGGCAGCTGGGGCAGCTTCTCGGCCGCGGTCTGCTGGCGGTTCTCGGCGATGTCGCGCGCGCCCAGTTCAATCAGCGCCTGGGTGGTGGCGGCGTCCACGCTTTTGGTGACGGCGATCAAGGTCACGCCCGCCGGGTCGCGCCCGGCGCGGCGCGCGGCCTCGGCGATGCGTGCGGCAACGGCCTGCAGGTTGCGTTTCAGACGTTCGCGATCCATGGCGTGAGTGTAGCGGCGGAATCAAGGTTTGCACGACGGCGCGGGGGAACTATAAACCTTCGAGCCACCGGAGGAGCAGGTGAAGCGCACGAGTGAACGGAACCTCAACAGCGACGCGATCGGCGTCGCTGTTTTTGTTTGTCCCCTTTCTCACGCGGGGGTGCAAAGTGCCTGAAACCGCCGCCCGCGCCTGGACACGCAAGGACCTGCTGGGCCTCGAAGAGCTCAGCCGCGCCGAAATCGAGCACGTGCTCGATACCGCCACCGGCTTCAAGGAAATCAGCACCCGCAGCATCAAGAAGGCCCCGGCCCTGCGCGGCAAGGTGGTGCTGAACCTGTTCTTTGAGCCCTCCACCCGCACCAAGACCAGCTTCAGCCTCGCCGCCCAGCGCCTGAGCGCCGACCTGGTGGACATCGTCAAGGAAGCCAGCAGCGCCGTGAAAGGCGAAAGCCTGGTGGACACCGGCCGCAACCTCGAGGCCATGGGCGTAGACATCGTGATCATCCGGCACCAGCAGGCGGGCGCGCCGGCCCTGCTGGCGCGCAGCCTGGACGCCTGCGTGGTGAACGCGGGCGACGGCACCCACGAGCACCCGACCCAGGGCCTGCTGGATATCTTCACGATGCGCGAAAAGCTCGGCGACCTGACGGGCAAAAAGATCGCGCTGGTGGGCGACATCACCCACAGCCGCGTGGCGCGCAGCAACATCTGGGGCCTGCGGAGCCTGGGCGCCGAGGTGGGACTGATCGGGCCCAAGACGCTGATCCCCGGCGCGTTCAAGGAACTGGGCGTCAACATCCATCACAACCTGGACGAGGTGCTGGACCACTACGACGTGTTCAACATCCTGCGCATCCAGATGGAGCGCCAGAACAAGGGCCTGTTCCCCAGCGTGCGCGAATACCACTACCTGTACGGCATCGACAGCAAACGCCTTGCACGCATGAAGTCCGGCGTGGTGATCATGCACCCCGGGCCCATCAACCGCGGCATCGAGATCAGCCACGAGGTCGCCGACGGCGAAAACAGCGTGATCCTGCGCCAGGTCAGCAACGGGCTCGCCGTGCGCATGGCGGTGCTGATGCTGGTGCAGTCCGCACGGGAGAGCCATGGCGGATGAGCCCCTAAAACAGCCCGCACCGCCGGCACTGCGCATCAGCCTGACCGGCGTGCTGCTGGTGACGCTGCTGCTGCTCGGCGTGCGCTACATGAACGCCGCCAATCTCTACCCCGGCGTGGTCAACGGCGCGGAAGCCGGCCCCGCCCTGGCCCGCGAACGCAATGACGTGCGCGAGGTCGAATTCACCACGGCCGACGGCGTGAAACTCTACGGCTGGGTGCAGGGCGACGACGCCGCGCCCCGCAAGATCATCCAGTTCATGGGCAACGGCGAGCAGGTGGGCCCGGCCGCGGAGTTGTACGCCGCGAGCTGCAAGGCACTGAACGCGCAGTTCCTGCTGTTCGACTACCGCGGCTTCGGCGCCAGCGAAGGCAAACCCAGCGAACCCGGCCTGTACGCCGACGCCCGCGCGGCGCACGCCTTCGCCGTCGGCCAGCTGAAGTGGCGTCCTGAATCGATCATCCTGTGGGGCCGCTCACTGGGCGGCGGTCCGGCCATCAAGCTGGCCGCCGAGCTGGCTGAAAACCCGCCCGCCGCGCTGATCCTGGAAGCGCCCTTCACCAGCGTGCGCGACATGGCGAGCCTGCGCCTCTCGCACCTGGGCAAGCCGGAGTGGCTGGTTTACGACCTCTACGACAACCTCAGCCGCGCGCCGGAGCTCAAGCTGCCGGTGTTCCACTTCCATGGTGACGCTGACGAGATCATCCCCTACGCGCAAGGCGAGCAGCTTTTCGCCGCGCTGCCCGGGCCGAAGCAACACCTGGCCCTGCCCGGCGCGGGCCACAACGACATCTGGAGCAACGAGACGCGCGCGGCGCTGATCCGCGCGCGCATCAACGAGTTCCTGGGAGCGCACGAATGAGCAAGGCGATCCTGGTCATGGGCGGCCGCGTGATCGACCCGGCCGGCGGCCACGACGCGGAGGGCGACGTGCTGATCGTGGACGGCAGGTTTGCCGCGATCGGCAAGCACACGGAAAGCGCGATCCGCAAGCAGCACCCGCAGGTCAGCGAGGTCACGACCGTCGACGCGCGCGGGCTGGTGGTGGCGCCCGGGCTGATCGACCTGCGCGTGCACATGGGCGAGCCCGGCCACGACAGCGAGGAAACCATCGCCCACGGCGCGGAAGTCGCGGTGCACGGCGGGTTCACCACCGTGGCCTGCCTGCCCGACACCGACCCGCCGCTCGACAACGTCGCCGCCGCCCTGTACGTGAAGCGGCAGTCCGAAAAGGCCGGCTTCGCCGAGGTGCACCCGGTCTGCGCGCTGACCAGGAACCGCGAGGGCAAAGAACTGGCCGAGATCGGCCAGCTGATTGAGGCCGGCGCGGTCGCCTTCAGCGACGAGCAGCGCGCCACCGACGAGCCCGGCGGGGTGCTGCGCGGCATGCGCTACGCCGCTATGTTCGACCGCGCGGTGATCGAATACGCCCAGGACCCCGGCCTCGCGACCGGCGCTATGAACGCGGGATTTGAGGCCACACTGGCCGGCCTGCCCGGCATGCCGGCCGTCGCCGAGGAGCTGGCCATCGCGCAGGCCTGCATGTTCGCGCGCGAGGCGGGCTGCCACTACCATGCCGCCAAGCTCACCACCCGCAACGCTGTGCGCGCCGTCAAGCGCGCCCGCAAACTGAAGGTAAAGGTCACGGCCGAAGTCTGCGCCCACCACCTGGCCTTCACCGACGCAGTGGTGCGCCGCGCCTACGACACCAACTTCAAGGTCTTCCCGCCGTTCCGCACCTCGGGCGACATCGCCTGGCTGAAGCGCGGCCTGCAGGAAGGCGTGATCGACTGCATCTCCTCAGGCCATCGCCCCGTGCCGCCCCAGGAGAAAGAGCTGGAGTTCGGGCGCGCGCCCTTCGGCGTCGTCGGCCTGGAAACCACCCTGGCGGCGGTCATCACCCACCTGGTGGAAACCGGCGACCTCACACTGCCCGAGGCGCTGGCCAAGCTGACCATCAACCCCGCCCGCGTGATGCGCCTGCACCACAAGAAAGGCGCGATCCAGCCCGGCTTCGATGGCGACCTGTGCGTGTTCGACCCGGCCGCGAAGTGGGAGGTCACCCCCGATGCGCTGGCCAGCGCGCGCAAGAACTCGCCGTTCATCGGCGCCACGCTCACGGGCAGGGCGAAATTCACCATCACGCGCGGCAAAGTCTTCGCCCTGTAGGGACACGCCCTACTCAAAGACCACATACGGCCGCATGCGCTCAAGGTCCTTGGCGGGGATGCCGCCGGCGGCCCTGGCCAGTTCTTCCAGTGACCGGACAGGCGCTGCGCCGCGAGCGGCGGCGATCTTTTCCGCCTTGCGCTCGCCGATGCCGGGCAGCGCCGTCAGCTCGGCCACGGTGGCCGTGTTGACGTTGACCCGCGCGGGGGGCAGCTCGCGGCTTTCGACGGGCAGTTCGCGGAAGCCGCGGTCATGCAGCCAGGCCCAGGCGCTGAGGGCCGCCAGCAGCGCCCCCAACGCAAGCAGGACCGCGATCTCGCGGCCCTGCAGGCGGTACCAGGCGAATTCCGGCTCATCCGCGCGCTCGGCCATGCGCCGAGTGTAATCCGCGCATGCCGGCCCGCGCTATTTGATTTCGCAGTAGGCGGCCTTGAGGTCCGAGGCATCCGAGCTGCTGATCAGTTTCTGCTTCAGGTACTCGTCGATCTTTGCGGCGCGCTCCTCGAGGCCCAGGCCGGCCATCTCGGTGTCGAGGGCCTGCATGAACAGCATGACGCGGCGGCGACTCACGATCATCCAGCTCAACTCGCCGCTGCTGTTGTCGGTGCGGGCGCCGATCCAGGCCAGCTTCTTCTCGATGGTGTCCAGGTCGCTTTTGGTTTCGAGGGCGCGGGTCAGCAGGGCGTCGTGCACGCCGGCGCTGCCTGCCCAGTCCAGGCACTTGGCCTTGGTCAGCTTGCCGAACAGCTCGATCTGCTTGTCGATGTCGCCGTTCGCCTGGGCCAGGTATTCGTAGATGTACATGGCGGTCAGCTCGTAGGTCTGGCCCTGGTCGAGCTCGCGGGCTTCCCACAGTTCCTTGATGCGGCCGAGCTTGCCGACCGCGTCGCCCTTCAGGAAAGTTTCGTCGCGGTAGAGCCGCTGGGCGCCGTAGGTTTCGATCAGCGCGTCGAGGGCGCCGGTGTTGCCGCAGGCGGTGCGGATCTCGCCCTTGTAGTTCTTGGCCTCCGCGCCCAGCCACTGCACGAGCTTGACCAGGTTGCTTTCCGGCGCCATCTCGCCGGCGCGCGTGTGGGCCAGCAGCTCGCGCATCTGCACGCCGCGCGCCTGCGACCAGTCGATCTTCTTGTCCTTCAGCAGCTGCGCCACGATGCCCAGGCGCCCGGCCAGGGCGGCCTCCTGGTAGGCCTTGTCGGCCTTGAGGTGCGCTTCGATGTTCTTGATCTTCTCGGGCTGGGCGGGCTTGTCCTGGGCGATCACGCTGGTGTCGCCGGCGCGCTCGGCGCCAAGGCCGAAACCCACCCCGCATCCGACCGCGGCGACCAGCATTGCAGCAAGCACTCGTTTCATGGTGGTTCTCCTGTGTCCGTGTGAGCGGGCGGCGACGATAGCGGATCCTGCGGTGCTTGTCACGCAAGCGGCGCGAAGCAGCCATAGCCGCGCTGCAGGCGCTCGCGATAGAAGGCCTCGGCCTGCGCGCGGTCCGGCGCCTTGCGCGGTGCGAGCTGCAGCACGTTGCGGTGGTGCATGGCGCGGGCGAGGATTGAGAAACAGCGCTTCTGCTCGAGGCCCGCCAGCAGGGCCGTGGCCTGCGCATGCCGTTTGCGCGCCTCGGGCGCCTCGCACAGCCGCGCCAGCGCCGTGCCGTACACGGCCTGGTCGAACTGCTCGTTCAGCGGCTTGCGCCCGGGCGGCGGGTAGCTTTTCAGGAACTTGAGCGCGGCGGCCTTACGCCCCTGCATGGCGTGGCGCACGGCGCGCATGTAGCGGTTGAAGTCGCCTGCCTCGTCCGTGAGGTACAACACGCAGGCCTGCTCGAAGATCGCCGGTTCCTCCAGCCACATGGCGTACACCAGCATGCCCTGGGCGTGAGCCATGCCCTCGCCGCGCATCTCCACGGCGCGCTGCCAGTCGATGCTGCCGGCGAGCAGCAGGCCGCGGATCAGCATGCTGTGCTGCAGGGCGTTCCAGGCCGGGTTTGGCTGCGGGCTGGCGGCGACCACGCGGCGCAGGCCTTCGCGCAGGTCGCCGCGTTCCATCCAGATGTAGCCGCTGAGCGCGCCCAGCAGGCGGGTGATCGGCCATTCGCGCCCGCGCGGGCCGGCCAGTGCGGCGGCCGCGTCGCACAGGGCCAGCGCCTCGTCCAGGCGCGCGTTGGATTGCAGCGTGTTGGCGAGGTTGAAGGCCTCGCGCATGCCGGCCTCGTCGATGCCGGCACCCGCCAGCCGGCGCTGGAACAGGCGCGACTGGTGCAGGATCGATTCGTCTTCATCGCGGCGCAGGAAGGCATGAAAACTCAGGTTGCGCTCGAAACGCTCCTGCAGCGCGGGCTCGTCGCACAGGCTCGCGACCTGCTCCGCGGCCTTGCGCAGGTCGTCGGCCTTCTCGAGTTTCCACTGCTCAAGTGCGGCCCAGTAGTCGTCCAGTAACTGGCTGAAAATAGGGCCCGTGCGCTGGTTGATGGTCGCGCGCAGCTTTTCGAAACGCGCCAGTGCGTCGTTCAGCTCGCGCAGCATGCGCAGGTGGTGCTTGCCGGTCAGCGAGCCCAGCTGCGCGTTGGCCACGGCGTTCATGGCCTCCACCAGCTCCAGCAGTTCGCCGGCCATGCGGCCGGTCTCGGCGTTCACGTCGCTGAGCAGCGGCGCGCCCTCGCCTGCCAGCAGCCAGGCCGGGTTCACGCCCAGCTTGCGCACCAGCGCCGCCGCGAACTCGAGGGGCATCTTGCCGCCGTGCATGTAGCGGCTGACGTTGTTGCGCTGGGTGCCGGTCTTGCGCGCGATCTCGGCCTGTGACCAGCGTTCGGCCAGGAAGTTCAGGCGCTGCTGGAACTCGGATGTGTCCTGTTTCCGTGACAATATGATTTCCTCGTCACCGATACAGTACACCATTTCCGTGACAGGGCGATGGTTGTGCGCCCCTCCCGGCTACTTTGTTTTCGGGAGGCGGGCACGGAGCACCGGCCCGCCCCCACCGGACCCCGAACCACGGAGATTGCCATGAAGAACACTCTGATCATCCTGCTGGCCCTGACGGCCGGCACGCTGGCCGCCCAGGACATGGGCGACGCACCCTCGCCCTACCCCACGGCCGTGTACTTCCAGCAGGGCGGCGGCACGCGGCTCGACTACATCGGCAACGGCTGCAGCGACGATACCGGCACAGCACCCGTACCCGGCGGCTGGACCGGCGACGACTTTCCGGCCTTCGACATGCGCTGGGCCGCCGTGGCCGTGGCCCTGGCGCTGCTGCTGATGCTTGGCAACTGGGCGCTGCAATACGGGGCGGCGCGCCTGCCCACGGCGATCACCGGGGTGGTGATGCTGTCGGAGGTGCTGTTTG
>JAANMY010001090.1_pt1 | contig 32955 bp, 33 predicted proteins | sample 7279691 | NCBI WGS metagenome assembly JAANMY01 (sample SAMN14094543, study PRJNA606508) | bioreactor metagenome | isolation source: A lab-scale SPAN reactor treating ammonium-rich wastewater day 388 | place: Ireland: Galway | collected 2018-02-07
CTGCAGCCGGTGCTGCTGCAGGTGCAGGTCGCGCCGCACAAGGAGGCCGCACAGCCCCGCTTCCACGCCGCCGACGATGGCATGCTGTGCTGGCAGCCGCTCGATGCCCGTGCCGACGCCGCGCTGCCGACACCGGTGCGGCGCATCCTCGACACGCTGGCAGCGCCGGATCTGTTCGCCGGCCATTGAGCAGCGCGCCGAGGCGCGGCGGGCCTCAGGTGCCGGACCTCAGGCGCCGGGTGCCTGGCACCGGGCGTCGGATGTCAGGCGACGTTCCGCAGCAGGCCGTGCTCGCGCAGGTATTTCTGCAGGATTTCCAGCCGGCTGATCGGGTCGTCGAGCTCGAGCAGTTTCTGCTTGGCCAGCAGCGGGATGGGCAGCAGCTCGGTGTAGCGCGCGCCGACCCAGGCCGCGTCGTCGAAATCATGCGGCGGCGGCAGGCGCTCGCCGAGCTCGGCGACGATGGTCCTGAGCAGGGGCAGCAGCTCGGCCTGCGCCTCGGGGACGGCAGCGGGCGGCGGCTCGTCGAGCCAGCGCACGCTGGCGACGAGCAGGCCGTCGCGCTCGACCTCGTGATCCTCGATGCGGAAACGCCGGGTGCCGCGGGTGACCAGGTTCAGCACGCCGGCCTGCGCCATGTCCCACTGCTCGATGCGCGCCTCGGTGCCCACCGGATGCGGCACCGCGGTCTCGCCCACCTCCTCCCCAGCCGCAATCAGGCACACGCCGAAGCCCGCATCCTCGCGCATGCAGCGCGTGATCATGTCCATGTAGCGCGCCTCGAACACGCGCAGCGGCAGGACCCCGCCGGGAAAGAGCACCGTCTTCAGGGGAAACAGCGGCAGGCGGTCGGGCTGCGTGGTCATGGCGTGGTCCTTGACTGGGAAGGCTCGAAGGCGGCGGCGCGGCGGAACGCGGCTCAGTCGCCGTCCGCGCGCGGCTCGACGGCCTGTACGCGATCCTCACCCCAGCGCGCCATCAGCGTATGCGGCACGCCGAGCTGGTCGAGGATGCGGGCGACGACGAAATCGACCAGATCCTGCACGCTCTGCGGGTGATGATAGAAGCCCGGATTCGGCGGCAGGATGCACACCCCGAGGCGGGCGAGCTTGAGCATGTTCTCGAGGTGGATCGCCGAATACGGCGTCTCGCGCGGCACCAGCACCAGCTTGCGGCCTTCCTTGATGACGACGTCGGCGGCGCGCTCGATGAGGTTCTGGCTCAGGCCGCCGGCGATCGAGGCCAGCGTGGCCACCGTGCACGGACACACCACCATGGCGTCGGGCGGATTGGAGCCGGAGGCCGGCGGCGCGAACCACTCCTCGCGGCCGAACACACGCAGTTGTCCTGGCGCCGCGGCGAAGCGCGCCGTCAGCTCGGCTTCGACCTCGGCCGGGCGCGCGGGCAGGTTCCAGTCCATCTCCTGGCGGGCGACGATCTGCGCCACCTGCGAGTACAGCAGCCACACCCGGCAGCCCGCCTGCAGCAGACATTCGACCAGGCGCACGCCGTAAGGCAGGCCGGAGGCGCCGGTGAAGGCGACGGTGATGGTTTGCGGCGGGCTCATTGCAGGTAGTCGGTGATCAATTCCCAGCGTCCGTTGCGGATCTGGGCGAGGCGTCCGTGGCGGTTGCCGAGGTGATCCTCGGGCGTGAAGCGGTAGTTCGGGCTGCCGAAATAGTCGCGGCTGAATTCCATGTTCTCGAGCGTGCGCGCGAAGGCCTCGACCGTGAGCGCAGGGCCGGTGGCTTCGGCGGTGCGCACGAAGAGGTCGGCCAGGGTGTAGCCCATCACGCTCCACACGTTGGGTTCGGCGTTGAAGCGTGCGCGATAGCGCTCGATCCACGCCGCGAGCTGGCTGTTGGCGCCCTCGGCGTAGGGATGCGGCAGCACCGACACGCCGTACAGGCCTTCAACCGCCGCGCCGCCGAGTTCGTGCGTCTGCGCCGAATAGCCCGACGCGGTGACGAGCATGTCGACCTCCCAGCCGATCTTGCGCGCCTCGGCCATCGCCGCCACCGTCTCGCGCACCACGGTGGCGAGCACCACGAAGTCGCAGCGCGCGGCGCGCAGGCGGGCGATCTGGCTCGACAGGTCGGTGGCGCCGCGCTTGTAGCTGGTGCGCTCGATCAGCTCGCGCTCGAGGCCGGCCAGGGCCTTCTCCACCCCCTTCATCACCTCCAGGCCGTAGTCGTCGTCCTGGTACAGCAGGCAGGTGCGCGCGTAGCCGCGCTCGCCCACCATGTGGCGCGTGGCCGCCTCCATGTAGTCCTGGTAGGGCGCGAAGTTCTGGAACTTGAGCGGATGCAGCGGCTCGTAGGTCGCACTGTGCGGGGAGAACGGGAACAGGTGCAGGCGCCCGGCATCGAGCACGATCGGCATCGTCGCCATCACCACCGGTGTGCCCATGTTGGCGATGAAGGCGAAGGCCTGGTCGCGCTGCACCAGCTTGCGCGCCGCCAGCACCGCGCGCTTGGGGTCGTAGCCGGCGTCTTCGACGACCAGGCGGATGCGGCGCCCATGCACGCCGCCTTCGGCGTTGGCCTCGTCGAAGCGCATCAGCATGCCGTCGCGCACCGGCACGCCAAGGAGCGCGATCGGGCCGGACAGGTCGGAAACGGTGCCGACGACGATCTCGTCGCCGACGATGTCCGCGGCCGCCGCAGGCAACGCAGCAGCGCTGACGGCGAGGACGAGACCACGGACGAAGCGAATCACGCTCGGAAGATGCACGGATGTGTCCACGTCAAGAAGGAAGCCGGCGGTTCGGGCCGCAGCAAGACCATCACTATCGGTCGCAGTGGCGCAGGAATCAAGCTCCGTGCGACCCGGCGGCACCGTCGCGCCCGCCCGCTCCGGCCAGGCCGCACGGCCGCAGCAGCACCACGGCCACGATCACCGCGCCGAACAGCACCAGCTCGAGCCCGGCCGCGCGCGCCCAGTCGCCGGGGAGCTGGTCGCGGAGGATGGCGATCGCCTGCGGGATGACGACGATCACCAGCGCTCCCCACGCCGCACCGGCCAGCCGGCGCGCGCCGCCGATGAAGGCGAGCATCAGCAGCTCGAAGGAGAACACCAGCCCGAACTGCTCCGGGCTGATGAAGCCGATCCAGTGTGCGTAGAGCGCGCCCGCCAGCCCGGACAGCGCCCCGCCGACGACGAAGGCCTGCATCTTCACCGCGGCCGGGGCGATGCCGCAGGCCGCGGCCGCCACCTCGTCGTCGCGCACCGCGCGCCAGGCGCGGCCGTGGCGCGAGCGCAGCAGGCGGTTGCAGCCGAACACGGCGATGGAAAACGCGACCAGGCTCACCACCGCCTGCGCGAGGGTCGATTCCGCGCGCCAGCCGAGGATGGAGAACGCCGCCACCGTCATGCCGGCAGAGCCGTGGGTCAGAGGCTCCGCGCGCACCAGCGCCTCCTCGACGATCAGCGCGAAGGCGAGCGTGCTCATGCCGAAGTACAGCCCACCGAGCCGGCGCGCGGGCAGGCTCGCGAGTGCGCCGCCGAGCGCGCCCGCGGCCACCGCCGCCGGCAGCGCCAGCGCAGCCGGAACGCCGTGGCGCACCAGCACCGCCTGGGCGTAGGCGCCGAGCGCCACCAGCGCGGCCTGGCCGAGCGCGATCTGCCCCGCCTGGCCGACCACGATCACCACGCCGAGGCCGGCGATCGCGTACGTCGCCACCAGCGTGGCCTTGCCGAGCGCGTAGTCGGCACCGAGCACCCCCATCGCGAAGGCGAGGATCGCCGCCCACGGCAGCACGCTGCGCAGCGTGCGGAGCACCGATTCGCGCGCGGCCATGGCGTCGCCAGTCGAGCGGCTCACGCCCCGCTCCCGCCGCCGCGGCGGGCGCCCAGGCCCTGCGGGAAGAGCAGCAGGGCCCCCATCAGCAGCGCATAGGGCACGACGTCCTTGACGCCTTCGGGCAGCGCCAGCCCGGCCAGCGCCTCGACCACGCCGAGCAGCACGCCCGCCGCGAGCGCGCCCGGCAGGCTGGTGAGCCCGCCCAGCACCGCCGCGGGAAAAGCCTTGAGCGCGATGAAACCCATGTTCAGATGCACGAAGGTCACCGGCGCCAGCAGCAGCCCGGCGCAGGCGGCGAGCGCCGCGCCGAGCGCCCAGGCCAGCGTGTGCATGCGCGCCACCGGCACGCCCATCAGCGCGGCGACACGGGCGTCCTCGGAGCAGGCGCGCAGGGCCAGGCCGGTGCGGGTATATCTGAAGAACGCCGCCAGCAGCCCCGCCAGCAGCACGGTCGCCAGCGTCACCCACAGGTGGCTCGCGGCCAGCACCAGCGGCCCGATGGCGATCGTGTCGGCGGCAAAGGGCAGGCGATGCACCTCCTGCGCCGCCGCCGGCACCGAGGCGACGCCGCCGCGCATCATCATCCCCAGGCCGAAGGTCAGCAGCACCGCGACCAGGTGCGGCTGGCCGAGCGCCCGGCGCAGCACCGCACGCTCGAGCCCGGCGCCGAGCACGCCGACGGCGATGATCGCCACGACGGCGGCCAGTAGCAGGGGCAGGCCCACGTATAGGTGCAGCCCGAGGGCGGCAAACGCCCCCAGCATCAGCAGATCGCCCTGCATGAAGCTGACCGTCTCGGTCGCCTTGTAGATCAGCACGAAGGACAGCGCGACCAGGCCGTAGACACAGCCGGTCGCGACGCCACTGAGGAGGACCTGAACGAGGGCAAGCATAGGGGCCGAAGGATAGCCGATCGCACACCGACGGCGCCCCCGGCGGTCGTCGTGCGTGTGGTGGCCGGGCCCCCTGATGCCGGGCAAGCGCGACGCGGCCGCGAAACGGCCACGCAGAAAGGCCGGTTCGCGGCGCAGGAAGCGGAGGCATCCTGTGCTGCGAACCGGCCCATCGATCAGGTCACGCGTCGACCTGAAGAGGCCGAAGCCCGGTCACTGCAAGGCGGTCAGCCCAGGAAGCGATCGAGGAAACCCTGCCGCCACAGCACGACGGCGATCACCACCAGCAACAGCAGGAAGAACCAGGTGCCCCACGGCCTCTGCTTCTCGGCGTACGGGTCGGACAGCGAACGCGACGCCCCCGGCGGCAACGCGGCCACCCCGGTCAGCGCGCCACCGAACGGGATGTTGATGCGCGCGCGGGTATTCACCGCCCAGCCGTTGGCGTCGAGCAGCGGGCCGAGGTTGCGCTGGCGCAGCTTGAGCCAGGCGAGCAGCATCGATGGCCCGGAGATGAGCAGGAAGACGCCGACGATGACCAATGGAATCTGCCAGGCCGGCAGCGACAGCAAACCCGACGCCACCGCCGCCAGCGCCGTGCCCAGGGCACCGAGCGCGAGGCCGATGGCGGCGAAGATACCGGCGAACTTGGCGATGTCGAAGGGCACCGGAGCGGCGGGCGCGGCCGGCGGCGCCACGACCTTGGCGCCGGCCTCGGCGACCCCGGCGGCGGCCTTGTCGTCGACCGCCTTGTCACGCGCGGCGGCGAATTTCTGGATCTGGTCGCTGATCATGCGACCGATGCGCTTGTACGGCGACCAGAACGCCTGGCGCACGCTGATCGGCGCTTCCACGACCTTGGCGACGCTCGCATTCCAGTCACGCCCCTGGCGGTCGTAGAACACGCCGTTGCGGCCCGGCACCATCATCTCGTCGGCATCGCCGCCGGTCATCGCGGCGACGATCGTCATCGGCGCCTCGCCCTGGCGCACGCAGTCGCAATACACCAGGTAGGCGCCCGACAGCGGCGCGAGCGCGGCATGGCGGCCCATGTCGGCCACGCGCAGGCAGAGCTCGCAACTGCGCTGGTCGAGATACAGCGTGCCGGCCTGGAAGATGGCCTTGTCGTGGCGGGAGTAGAAGTCGCTGAGGGTGACGAAGTTGCGCAGCAGCTTGACCAGGTCGCGGTTGTAGCGCGTCAGGCGCTCGAGCGCATCGACCTGCTCGGCGGCGGTTTCGGCGGCCAGATCCTGCTGGATCAGGGTCTCGAGCCCGGCGCGGGCGCCGCCGGAGAGCAACGCGCGCAGCTCGGCGATGTCCATTGCGGCGAGCGGGTTGGCGGGTCGCGTTCCGACCCAGGCGCGATAGGCGGCAAAACGCGCGGCGAGGTCCTGCCACTCGGCGTACGACAGCTCGTCGCGCTCGCCGAGGATGGGCTTGACCACCTCGTCGCGCAGCGCAGCGATGTGCGCTTCCCAGGCCGGGTTGAGTGCTGCCTTCAGCGGCAGGCCGCGCCCCGGGCCAACCAGTGCGAGCGGCAGCGCAGCCACGCCTTCGGCGCCGGTGCCGAGTGCCTGCACGGCGAGACCGGCGTAGGTGGTGTCGGCGGGGTTGAGCGCGGCTGCGGCGCGCTCGTCGAACGCGGCCAGGCGGCAGCGGGTGAAGTAGTCGTCGACCTTGTCGCGCACCGCGTCGAACACCGCGGCGGCGGCGGCGGTGCCCTCGCCCAGCGGCAGCACGGTGGCGGCGTCGGCCTCGGCCTGGGCGTACCAGTCCGACACCGCCTGCGCGGCGGCGAAAAAGGCGGTCACCCGATCCTGATCCACGCCGGGCTTGCCGCTGCGGTCGTCCGCGGCGCCGAAGCTGTCGATGATCAGCCCGATCGCGCGGGCGAGATCGGGGTCGGTGGTGAGCTCGGCGGGCACGATGCCGTCCCCGTTGAAGTGCGCGGGCGCGAACAGCAGCGTGGTGTCGGCGAGATCGGCAACGCCGACCGTGTCGGCATCGGGCTTGCCGATGTAGTCGAGCACCTTCTTCGCGGTCGCCAGCAGCTTGGCGCCTTCCGGATGAGTCTCATCGATGGCGGCCAGCGGCAGGCCGTCGACGCCGCGGAACAGGACGTCGGGGTCCTTGAGCACGGTGCACACCCACCGGGCGGCGGCGACGATCTCGGGCACGCGGATGCGGCCGTCACCGTCGCTGTCGAGCACCTGCAGCGTGCGGGTGTCGAACTCCAGCCCGGAGGTCGGACAGGCGAGTACGGACCACAGCTTCTGATCGAGTTCGCCAAGATGGCGCAGATCGTCCGCGGTCTCGATGCGAACCTGGTCGAAGCCACCCGAGCGGAAGAACCGCCACTGGTAGCCTTTCTTGCTCTTTTCTTCGTTGCTCATTGCCTGCTCCCTGTCTTGAGAAATCCCGATCGCCCGGGCATAGCCACAACCGTCGGAATATTGCGCCGGAATCGGACAGGGAACAATCACGCAGCCGGCAGGATTGCCGATCGCGGGCAGTGCCTCAGCCGTAGGCGCCGACGAAGGGATTGCTGTCGCGCTCCTCGCCGAAGGTCGAGGTGGGGCCGTGGCCGGGGATGAAGGTGATGTCGTCGCCGAGCGGGAACAGCTTCTCGCGGATCGAACGGATCAGCGTCTGATGGTCGCCGCGCGGAAAGTCGGTGCGCCCGATCGAGCCGGCGAAGAGCACGTCGCCGACGATGGCCAGGCGTGCGCCCTCATGAACGAAGACGACGTGGCCAGGCGTGTGGCCGGGGGTGTGGATGACCTTCAGGACCTGCTCGCCGACGCTGACCGTATCGCCATCGTGCAGCCAGCGGTCGGGCTCGAAGGATTCGACGTCGGGGAAGCCGAACATCTTGCTCTGCTGCGGCATGCCCTCGATCCAGAAGCGGTCTTCTTCCTGCGGCCCCTCGACCGGCACGCCGAGCGCGCGCGCCAGCTTCGCCGTGCCGCCGGCATGGTCGATGTGACCATGCGTGATCAGGATCTTCTCCACGGTCACCCCCAGCTTTGTCACCGCGGCGAGGATGCGGTCGATGTCACCGCCGGGGTCGACCACGGCGGCCTTTTTCGTGCGCTCGCACCACAGGATGCTGCAGTTCTGCTGGAAGGGGGTGACGGGGACGATGGTGGCCTGGATCACGGGTAGGGCTCCTGAATGCATGGGATCGGGCGGCAGTTTAACTGATGGTGCCGGATGGTCCGATCAACGAAAAACCCGCCGGTCGGCACGCGGCACGACGGGCGGGTTTCAGGCATCCGCTGGGCGCCGGGGGCGCCGCAGGGTTCAGGCGATCAGATCACGCCCTGGGCCAGCATCGCTTCGGCCACCTTGACGAAGCCGGCGACGTTGGCGCCGTCGGCGTAGCTCACGCTGCCGTCCTCGCGCTTGCCGTACTTCAGGCAGGCGGCGTGGATGCCGAGCATGATTTCCTTCAGGCGGGCATCGACCTCGTCGCGCGTCCACGACAGGCGCATCGCGTTCTGGCTCATCTCCAGGCCGGAGGTGGCGACACCGCCGGCGTTCGAGGCCTTGCCCGGCGCGTACAGCACGCCGTTGTGCTCGAAGAGCTTCACGGCTTCGGCCGTGCTCGGCATGTTCGCGCCTTCGGCCACGGCGATCACGCCGTTCCTGACCAGGGTGGCGGCGTCGTTGGCGTCGAGTTCGTTCTGGGTCGCGCACGGCAGGGCGACGTCGACCGGCACGTGCCACGGGCGCACGTTCGGCTCGAAGCGGGCACCGACGCGCTCGGCGTACTCGGCCACGCGGCCGTAGTAGTGGTTCTTGATCTCCATGAGGATGGCGAGCTTCTCGGGGGTGAAGCCGGCTTCGTCGATCACCGTGCCGCTGGAGTCGGAGCAGGTGATCGGCTTGGCGCCGAGCTGCATCAGCTTCTCGATCGCGTACTGGGCAACGTTGCCCGAGCCCGACACGGACACGCGCAGGCCCTTGAAGTCGCGGCCGGCGTGCTCGAGCATCGCGTTGGCGAAGTAGACGGTGCCGTAGCCGGTCGATTCCGGACGGATCAGCGAGCCGCCGAAGGACAGACCCTTGCCGGTAAACACGCAGGCGGCGTTGTTCGACAGCTTCTTCATCATGCCGGCCATGAAGCCGACCTCGCGACCACCCACGCCGATGTCACCCGCCGGCACGTCGGTGTCGGGGCCGACGTGGCGATACAGCTCGCTGATGAAGGCCTGGCAGAAGCGCATGATCTCGCCCGGGCTGCGACCCTTCGGGTCGAAGTCGGAGCCGCCCTTGCCGCCGCCCATGGGCAGCGTGGTGAGCGCGTTCTTGAAGGTCTGCTCGAAGGCGAGGAACTTGAGGATCGACAGGTTAACCGAGGGGTGGAAGCGCAGGCCGCCCTTGTAGGGGCCGATGGCCGAGCTGTGCTGGATGCGGTAGCCGCGGTTGACCTGGACGTCGCCCTTGTCGTCCACCCACGACACGCGGAACATGATCACGCGCTCGGGTTCGATCAGTCGGTCGAGGAGAGAGTGCTCGGCGTAGCGCTTGTTGGCCGAAATGAAGGGCCACAGGCTCTCCATGACTTCGCTGACCGCCTGCAAGAACTCGGGCTGGCCGGGATTGCGTTGTTCGACGTAGGCCAGGAACTCCTCGAGGGACTGGTATTTCATGATGTTGGACCCATGGGTTGATGGAAACGAATAAAGCGAGCGGACACACGTGATCGACAGCCGTGGTCAGTTCCCAGGCCATCGAAAAATCCCCGGCATTGTGCATCAGATTCACCGTTTCGGTGCATGAACCTCGGCAATACGGCGGCTTTCATGCAAAACAGATCAAATCCGCACCAGAACGGCGCACGCGAACGTCCCTTCCCTCCATCGCGCGACCCTTGCCTCCTTCCCCCGCGAATGCAAGTCGCGCATGGACCCCCTCCACTTAAGCGTCTATCCTAAGGACGGCATTTTTCAATCGACAGGAGGTTTACATGGGTCTATTCGCATTCATCAAGGAAGCAGGCGAAAAGCTGTTCGGCACCGGCGAGGCCAAGGCCGCAGCAGGCGCCGCCGACCCCGCGGCCGGCAACGCCAAGGCCGCGCAAGCCATCCACGACTACATCGTCGCGCTCAAGCTCGCCCCGCCCGACCTCGGCATCAGCTTCGACGGCGCGCGTTCGCTGGTCACGGTCACCGGCACGGCGCCGGACCAGGCCACGCGCGAGAAGATCCTGCTCGCCGCCGGCAACGTCGCCGGCGTCGCGGAGGTGGAAAACAAGATGTCGGTGGCGCGTGCCGAACCGGAAGCGCAGTTCCACACCGTGGTGCGCGGCGACACCCTGTCGGCGATCGCGAAGAAGTTCTATGGCGACGCCAACAAGTACCCGGTGATCTTCGAGGCCAACAAGCCGATGCTCAGCCACCCGGACAAGATCTACCCGGGCCAGATGCTGCGCATCCCGCCGCAAGGCTGACGAAACCGCGGGTGGCGCCGGACGGCGCCGCTTGCCCCCCGCAGGCCCGGGCGATTACGCTCGGGCCTTTCCTTTTCCAAGCCCGCGCTCGACGCCGCCCTGCCCATGGCCCGCATCAGGATCGACCTGCCCGACCGCTTTGCCTTCAGCACCGCCATCCCGCTGCTGATCTCCCACATCAACTACGGCAACCACCTCGACAACGCGCAACTGCTCGGCGTGGTGTCCGAGGCTCGCCTGCGTTTCCTGAAGTCCCTGGGCTACACCGAACTCGACATCGAGGGCGTCGGCATCATCGTCGCCGACGCCGCGCTGCAGTACCGCTCCGAGGCCTTCCACGGCGAGACCATGCAGGTCGAGATGGCCGCCACCGAGTTCGGCGAGTACGGCTGCGACCTGGTCTGGCGCATGGCCGACGCCGCGACCGGCCGCGAGGTCGCGCGCGGCAAGACCGGCATCGTGTTCTTCGACTACCGCACACGCACCAAGGCGCCGGTGCCGGCGGGCTTTCGCGCGCGCTTCGCCTGACCCGGGCGTCGCGTCTGCCCCAACTGCGTACCCGGCCCCCCATGCCCCCCGCTCACCACCCCGCGCACCAGCCCGCGCACGCACCCTTGCAAGGCGCACCTGCTTGCCCGGCCCACGTGGGCGTGATCGGTGGCGGGCCTGCCGGCCTGATCGCCGCCGAGGTGCTCGCGGATGCCGGGCTGCAGGTCACGGTGTTCGACGCCATGCCCTCGGTCGGGCGCAAATTCCTGCTCGCCGGACGCGGCGGCCTCAACCTGACCCACGGCGAGGCGCACGATGCCTTCCTCGGCCGCTACGGTGCGCGCCGCAAAGTGCTCGCGCCGATGATCGACGCCTTCGGACCCCCAGCCTTGCGTGGGTGGGCGCACGCGCTCGGCATCGAAACCTTCGTCGGCAGCTCGGGCCGGGTATTTCCCACAGAGATGAAGGCCGCGCCGCTGCTGCGCGCCTGGCTGGCGCGCCTGCGTGCGGCCGGCGTGCAGTTTGCCGTACGCCACCGCTGGCGCGGCTGGGCACCCACGCCCGAGACGGAAGCAGCAAGCGCGGCCGCGCAAGCGAATGAAGACGCTCACCCCTGCCCTGCGGCGAGAACAGGCAGCCAGCGCCTGCTGTTCGACACCCCCGCCGGCGAGCGTGTCGTGGCTGCGGATGCGGTGGTGCTCGCGCTCGGCGGCGGCAGCTGGGCGAAGTTGGGTTCGGATGGTGCCTGGGTGCCACTGCTGCGCGCAGCCGGGGTCGAGGTCGCCGACCTGCTGCCGGCGAACTGCGGTTTCGATGTCGCCCGCCCCACCGCCGACCGTGCCCCGGGTGCCCGCGCGCCGGGCTGGAGCGCGCACTTCACCGAACGCTTCCGTGGCCAGCCGTTGAAATCGGTCGTCGCCCGCTTCACTTCCGCCGATGGCACGGTGCACGAGCGCGCGGGCGAGTGCCTGATCTCGGCCACCGGCATCGAGGGCGGGCTGATCTATGCGCTGTCGGCGCCGCTGCGCGACACCCTGCTGGCGCACGGGTCCGCCACCCTGCAGCTGGACCTCGCCCCGGGACGCAGCATCGAGCGCCTGGCGGCAGAGCTCGGGCGTGCGCGCGGCAGTCGCTCGATGGCAAGCCACCTGCAGAGCCAGGCCGGGATCAAGGGCGTCAAGGCCGGGCTGCTGCGGGAATGCGTGCCGAAAGCCGACTTCGACGACCCGGCCCGCCTCGCCGCCGCCATCAAGGCCCTGCCGCTGACGCTCATCGCCACCCGACCGCTCGACGAGGCGATCAGCAGCGCCGGCGGGGTGCGCTTCGAGGCACTGGACCGCCACCTGATGCTGCGCGCCTGCCCGGGCATCTTCGTCGCCGGCGAGATGCTCGACTGGGAAGCGCCCACCGGCGGCTACCTGCTCACCGCCTGCTTCGCCAGCGGCGTCGCCGCCGGCCACGGCGTGCTGCACTGGCTGGCGGCGCACCCGATCACGCCTGCGGCGGCAGGTACAGCGTCTCCTTGACCTCTTCCATCACCACGTAGCTGCGCGACTCGGTGGCGGACGGCAGCTTGAGCAGGATGTTGCCGAGCAGCCGGCGGTAGTCGCTCATCTCGGAAATGCGCGCCTTGATCAGGTAGTCGAAGTCGCCCGACACGAGGTGGCACTCCATGACCTCGGGCACGAAGGCGAGCTCGTGCTTGACGCGCTCGAAGGCGTCATTGGATTTCGCCGCCAGCTTCAGCTCGACGAACACCAGCAGCGGGCGGCCGATGGCGCGCGGATCCACGCGGGCGTGGTAACCGGTGATGACACCCTCGCGCTCCAGCCGGCGCACGCGTTCGGTGCACGGCGTGGCCGACAGCCCGATGCGCTGGGCGAGCTCGGTCATCGACAGGCGCCCATCCTTCTGCAGGAGGTCGAGGATTTTCAGGTCGGTACGGTCGAGTTCGCGCATTTCACTGACGCCTGGGCTGGACGCCTGCAACGATAGCGCTTTTCACTACTCCATGTATCCAATTAAGTGAAAGTCGCTACTCGATGATCAATAAACTTCAGGAATTCCATAGCGCTTTTCCCGGAGACCTCAAATGCACGTAATCGTACTCGGCAGCGGCGTGATCGGCACCACCACGGCCTGGTATCTGGCCGAGCGTGGCGCCCGGGTCACCGTGATCGACCGCCAGCCCGGCGCCGCGCTCGAGACCAGCTTTGCCAACGCCGGCCAGGTCTCGCCCGGGTATTCGACGCCGTGGGCCGCCCCCGGCATCCCGCTCAAGGCGCTCAAGTGGCTGTTCCAGCGCCATGCACCGCTGGCGATCCGCGCCGATGGCAGTCTGTTCCAGTTGCGCTGGATGGCGCAGATGCTGGCCAACTGCTCGAGCGCGCGCTACACGGTGAACAAGGAACGCATGATGCGCGTCTCCGAGTACAGCCGCGACTGCCTGCGCACCCTGCGCGCCGAGATCGGCATCGGCTACGAGGAGCGCAGCCGCGGCACCCTGCAGCTGTTCCGCACCCAGGCCCAGCTCGACGCCGCTGCGCGCGACATCGCGGTGCTGGAAGAATGCGGCGTGCCCTTCGAGCTGCTGAGCGGCGCCGAGGTGGCCCGTGCCGAGCCCGCCCTCGCCCGCCGCCCGGGCAAGCTCGCCGGCGGCCTGCGCCTGCCCAACGACGAGACCGGCGACTGCCAGTTGTTCACCACCCGCCTGGCCGAGCGCGCACGCGCCGCGGGCGTGAGCTTCCGCTTCGACGTCCAGGTGCGCGAGCTGCTGCGCCGCAACGGCCACGTCACCGGCGTGCGCATCGCCGGCGCCACGCCCGACGCCGCCGACGAGGTGCTGAGCGCCGACCGCTACGTGCTCGCCTTCGGCAGCTGCTCGCGCCAGATGGCCGCCAGCCTCGGGCTCGACCTGCCGGTGTACCCGGTCAAGGGCTACTCGCTGACCGTGCCGCTGATCGACGCCGACGCCGCACCGGTGTCCACCGTGCTCGACGAAACCTACAAGGTGGCGGTGACCCGCTTCGACAAGCGCATCCGCGTCGGCGGCATGGCCGAGCTCGCCGGCTTCGATCTGGCCCTCAACCCGCGCCGGCGCGAGACCCTGGAGATGGTGGTCAATGACCTCTTCCCCGGCAGCGGCGACGTCGAGCGCGCCGAGTTCTGGACCGGCCTGCGGCCGATGACGCCCGACTCGACCCCGATCATCGGCGCCACCGCCTACCCCGAGCTCTTCCTCAACACCGGCCACGGCACCCTGGGGTGGACGATGTCGTGCGGCGCCGGCCAGCTCGTCGCCGACCTGGTGACCGGCCGCCAGCCAGCGATCCGCCACGACGACCTTGGCCTGGCGCGCTACGCCGGCGTTCACCGCAGCGCCGGGCTGCCGAGCACCCGCCAGCACCCGCTCGGCACCGCCTGAAAACGCCCGCTCGCGCAGCGCGACCGCATTGCAGCGGGGCGGGTTTCGCCGCACCATTCCGACTCCTCGCCGCCTGCCCTCCGAAACCGCCATGCGTCCTGCCCGCGCCCTGATCGATCTCGCCGCCCTGCGCCACAACTATCGCCTCGCCCGCCAGCTTCACGGTGGGCGCGCTCTGGCGGTGGTCAAGGCCAACGCCTACGGCCATGGCGCGGTGCGCTGCGCTCAGGCCCTGGCCAACGAGGCAGACGGCTTTGCGGTGGCGTTCATCGAGGAGGCGCTCGAGCTGCGCGCCGCCGGCATTCAGCAGCCGATCCTGCTCCTCGAAGGCGTGTTCGCGGCCGAGGAGCTGGTCGACGTCGCCCGCCACGGCCTGTGGACTTCAGTCCACCACGAGGCGCAGATCGAGATGATCGAGCGCACGGCGCTCACGGCGCCGATCCATGTCTGGCTGAAGGTGAACAGCGGGATGAACCGCGCCGGCTTCCTGCCCGCTGCGGTCGACGGTGCCTGGCAACGGCTGCGCGCAAGCGGCAAGGTGGCCGACATCACGCTGATGACGCACTTCGCCCGCGCCGACGAACCACAGGTGATCACCACAGAAGAACAGGTGAACCGCTTCGACGCCGCCACCGCCCACCTGTCCGGCGCGCGCAGCCTGGCAAACTCGGGGGCGATCCTGGGCTGGCCGCATGCGCACCGCGACTGGGCACGCCCCGGCATCCTGCTCTATGGCGCCGACCCGATGCCGGACGAAGGCCACGGCCTGCAGCCGGTGATGACGCTGGAGAGTGCGGTGATGGCGGTGCGCGACATCGCCGCCGGCGACGCGCTCGGCTACGGCGGGCGGTTCGTCGCCGAGCGCGACACCCGCGTCGGCCTGGTCGCGATGGGCTATGCCGATGGCTATCCGCGCGGAGTGCCGGACGGCACGCCGGTCGCGGTCGATGGCCGGCCGGCCACCCTCATCGGCCGGGTGTCGATGGACATGCTCACCGTCGACCTCACCGCGCTGCCCGAGGCGGGCATCGGCAGCCGCGTCGAGCTGTGGGGGCGGCAGGTGCCGGTGAACCGCGTGGCGCAGGCCGCCGGCACCATCGCCTACGAACTGCTGTGCAACGTGAAGCGGGTGCGCTTCAGCTACAGCGGCTGACGCCGCCCGGCCGCGGAGGCACTGAAGCGCCCGCCATCACCGCGCCGGTCGATCGGCGCCGGTGGCGTGGCGGGCATGGAAAATCACGGGCGAACGCGGTCGATGACCAGCTTCACCCCGGTCGCGTCGGCAGCGATCGGCCCGGCCGCGCCTTCCAGGTCGCCGGCACGCGCCGTGGCGTCGCCGCCCTTGGCAACGCGCGCGGCCACCATGACCCGCTCGGGCACCGAGGCGTCGCCCATCATCAAGGTGGCGCCGTTGAAGCTGAAGTCGAGCGGCAGCTCGCTACCCTTGAAGCGCAGCGCCGCCAGCGGCGGGCCACCTGCCTCGCCACGCACGAAGACGAACACGACGTCGTCGGCCGCGACCTGGGCACCGAGCGCGGCATCGACCTCGAGCCGACCCGACACGGTGAGCGGCGACGGTGCGGCCGCAGCGGCCGCGCCTTCGTTGTCGGCGAGCGGTGCCATGCCGGCTTTCACGCGCGCTTCGTTGATGCTTGCGCGCACGCCGCTGGCCACCTCGTCGCCCGGCGGAATCTGCACCAGGATGCGCTCCCACAGCGCCGCTGCACCCGCGAAGTCGTCACGCTGGTAAGCGGCGGTGCCCGCCAGCGCCAGGGCCTTGGGATGCGTGGGCGCGGCATCGAGCGCACGCTTGGCGAGCGCTTCGGCCTCGCCGACCATGGTGCCGCGGGTGGCCGCGGTCACGTCGGCCCAGTCGGCCAGCACATCGGGGTTGTTGGGCGTGAGCTTGTCGAGGCGCTCGTAGGCCGCAGCGGCCTTGGGGTAGTCCTGCAACACCAGGTAGGTGCGCGCGAGCATGCTCCAGCCCTCGGCATTGTCGGGCTCCTTTTCGAGGCGCGTGACCAGCGCACCGACCATCTCCTGGACCTGCTCCTTGGTGAACCCCTGCTGACCCGCGATGTTCTTCGGGTCGAGTGCCGCCGGCTCGCCGATCAGCAGGTAACCCGCGACTGCCAGCGCCGGCACGGTCAAGGCCATGCCAAGCGCCCACGCCCGGCTGGGGCGCACGTCGGCGGCTTCGGCAACTTCGGCAGCAGCCTCGCCTTCCTCGAGCGCGCGGCGCTCGAGTTCCTCGCGGCTTTTGGCGTGTCCGGCCGCATCGATATGGCCGGAAGCCAGTTCGGCGTCGAGCTCGGCGAGGTGTTCGCGCAGCACGGTCAGCGCCATCGTGCTCTGCCGCGCGGCCTCACGGCGGCGGCGGGCGCCGACACCCAGCAGGGGCGGCAGGATCAATAGCAGGGCACCGGCCACGAGCAGGCCGGCAAACACGATGAAGGCGGTCACGAACGGGACTCCGGAGATTCAGATTGGGCTTCGCCCGACGCGCCGTCGAGCAGGGCGCGTGCGCGTGCGCTGTCGGTGGCCGACAGCGCCTTCTCGGACGCGACCTCGTCGCGCCGCCGGCGCAGGCGGAAGGCCAGCCACCCCGCGCCGCCGAGCAGCAACGCGGCGGGCCCGAGCCACAGCAGCACCGTCACCGCCTTGAAGGGCGGCTCGTAGAGAACGAAATCGCCATAGCGATCGACCAGATATTCGATCACGTCGTCCTTGCTCTTGCCCGCGGCGAGTTGCTCGCGCACCTGATCGCGCAGGTCCATGGCCAGCGGGGCGTTCGATTCGGCGATCGACTGGTTCTGGCACACCAGGCAGCGCAGCTTGTGCGCGAGCTCCATGGTGTCCGCCTCGAGCTTGGGATCGGCGGCCAGCGCGGGGGCGATTGCCGGGTCCGCGCCTGCAGCCGCGGTGTCGGCCTGGGTCGGGGCGGCAACCCCGAGCATCAGCGCGACAGTGCCGATCAGCGCCGCACGACGCAGCGCTGCAAACGAAACATCAACCGGCACGGCGCAACTCCTCGATCTTCGGGATCAGCACGTTCTGCAGCGCATCGGGCGTGATCGGGCCGATGTGCTTGTAGCGGATGCGGCCGTCGCGGTCGATCAGGAAGGTCTCCGGCACGCCATACACCCCGAAGTCGATACCGACCCGACCGTCGATGTCGAGCACCGACAGTACGTAGGGGTTGCCGTGGTCCCTGAGCCAGGTGCGCGCGCGCTCGATCGCCATGCCGGTCTCGACCTCGAGCGCCATGCCGCGCGCGTTGATCGCGCCATCGCCACGGACCTCCTTGTAGTTCAGCCCGACCACCGGAACGATCTTGTTCTCGGCCATACGCACCAGAACCGGATGCTCCTCGCGGCAGGCCACGCACCACGACGCCCACACGTTGAGCAGCCACACCTGACCCTGCATCTCCTTCAGCGCAAAGGTCTGCTCGGGCTGATCGAGGCGGGCCAGGGTGAAGTCCGGGGCGGGCTTGTCGATCAGCGGCGAGGGCACCTCGCGCGGGTTGAGGGTCAGGCCGAAGGCGAGAAAGGCGGCCAGACCGAAGAACAGCAGGAGCGGAACGAGAAACTTGGCTTTCATGAAGGTCCTTGCTTGTGTGTCCGGGTGTCAGGCCGAGGCTGCCGCACGCTGGCCGGCACCCGCCGCAGCCTCGCGCGCCGCAAGCCGGCGATAGCGGCGGTCCGACGCGGCGAACACCCCCCCCAGGCCCATCAGCAGGCAGCCCATCCAGATCCAGCTGATGAAGGGCTTGTAATACAGGCTGACGATCCAGGCGCCATCCGGCAACTGTTCGCCCAGCGACACATAGACGTCGCGGAACACGCCGATGTCGAGCGCGGCCTCGGTCATCGGCATGCCCTGCGCGCGATAGACCCGCTTCTCGGGCGTCAGCGTGCCGAGCGCACGGCCGTCCCGGCTCAGCTCGATCATGCCGCGCGCGGCATCGTAGTTGGGTCCGTCGGCGTCGACCGCGCCGCGGAACAGGAAGGTGTAACCGGCAAGCTCGGCGCGCTGGCCTTCCTTCATCTTCACGTCCAGGTTCTGGTCCAGGCTGCCGACCAGGGTGACGCCGATGATGAAGATGCCGACCCCGAGGTGCGCCAGCCACATCCCCCACCACGAGGCAGTGATCGAGCGCAGCCGCGAACCGGCCGAGGCACCGGCGCGCTCCTTGAGACGCCCCACCAGCAGCTGGATGCTCGCCAGCACGATCCACGCCGACAGCGACAGACCGAGCACCGTGCGCCAGGTGACGTGATCGACCGCCCACGCGGTGCCGAAGCCGATCAGCACGCTGGCGATGAAGGCGGGCGCCGCCGTGCGCACGGCGGCGGCGAGGTCGTCGTCCTTCCAGCGCAAGAAGGGACCAAACATCATCAGCACCGCCACCGGCGTCATCAGCGGCACGAACACCGCCTCGAAGTACGGCGGTCCGACCGAGATCTTGCCGAGGTTGAGGGCGTCGAGGAACAACGGGTAGAGCGTGCCGAGCAGCACCGAGGCCGAGGCCACGGTCAGCAGCACGTTGTTGCCGAGCAGCGCGGTCTCGCGCGACACGAAGCTGAAGCTGCCGCCCCCGGCGAGCCGCGGCGCGCGCATGGCGTACAGCAGCAGCGAGCAGCCGATGACGATGACCAGCAGCGCGAGGATGTACAGGCCGCGCTTGGGATCGGTGGCGAAGGCATGCACGCTGGTGATCACACCCGAGCGCACGAGGAAGGTGCCGAGCAGTGACAGCGAGAACGCGCCGATCGCCAGCAGCACGGTCCAGCTGCGGAAGGCGCCGCGCTTTTCGGTGACGGCCAGGGAGTGGATCAGCGCGGTGCCGAGCAGCCAGGGCATGAAGGACGCGTTTTCGACCGGGTCCCAGAACCACCAGCCGCCCCAGCCGAGCTCGTAGTACGCCCAGCCCGAGCCCACCGCGATACCCGCGGTCAGGAACACCCACGCCACCGTGGTCCACGGCCGCGACCAGCGCGCCCAGGCGGCATCGAGCCGGCCCGACATCAGCGCCGCGATCGCGAACGCGAAGGCGACCGAGAAGCCGACGTAGCCCATGTACAGCAGCGGCGGATGGATGATCATCCCCGGGTCCTGCAGCAGCGGGTTGAGGTCGCGCCCTTCGGCCACGCCCGGCAGCAGGCGCTCGAAGGGGTTGGAGGTCACCAGGGTGAAGGAGATGAAGCCGGCGCTGACCATGCCGAGCACGCCGAGCACGCGCGCGAGGAAGGCGTCGGGCAGGTGGCGGGAGAACACCGTCACCGCGACCGTCCACAGCGACAGCGACATCGCCCACAGCAGCAGCGAGCCTTCGTGGTTGCCCCACACGCCGGTGATCTTGTACATCAGCGGCGTCTCCGCGTGCGAGTTGGACGCCGCGAGCTGGACCGAGAAGTCGCTGGTGATGAAGGCCCAGGTCAGGCACACATAGCTGAACAGGATGAAGAAGAACTGCCCCTGCGCCGCGGGGCGGCCGACCGCCATCAGCGCCATGCTGTTGCGGCGCGCGCCGATGAGCGGCACGACCGCCTGCACCAGCGACAGGACGAGGGCGAGGATGAGGGCGAAATGTCCGAGTTCGGGGATCATGGTGTCACTGGCTCAGCGTGGTGGCGGCTTTCTGGGCCTGCTCGACGGCGTGCGCGGCCTCGGGCGGCATGTAGTTCTCGTCGTGCTTGGCGAGCACCTCGGTGGCCTGGAACACGCCTCCTTCGAGCTTGCCCTGCACCACCGCGCCCTTGCCCTCCTTGAACAGGTCGGGCAGCGTGCCCCTGTAGGTCACCGGAATGACCTTGGCGGTATCGGTGATCGCGAAGCGCACGGTGATGCCATCGGCCTCGCGTGCAATCGAGCCCTCCTCGACCATGCCGCCGACGCGGAAGGTCTTGCCGACAGGCGCCTTGCCTGCGGCGATCTCGGAGGGCGTATGGAAGAACACCAGGTTCTGCTGGAAGGCGCTCAACACCAGGGCCACCGCGGCGAAGAGCAGGGCCACCCCACCGCCGACCAGCATCAGACGCTTGCTACGGGCTTTCATTGTTCCGACTCCATGGCGGGCACGAAGCCTTCGCCGTTGCGCTTGCTCGAATCCTTGCCCACCGCCCGCCGCCAGCGCAGCAGACGGCGAACCGTGTCCTTCCGACGCTGGAAGACGAGCACGAGTTCCAGCGCAATCAATGCAAAGGTGAGGCCATAGCTGCCCCACACGTAAAACGCGGCGCCGCCCATGTCCCAGAACGCCGACCAGCTTTCCCACTGCATCAGAGCTTCCCTCCCGCATGGCCCACGCCAGCCGGGGCGGCGCGCTCGAGTTCGGCGGCAACCCACTCGGTATGGCGTTCACGCTCGAGAATCATCGGCCGCACCCGCCAGAACACCACCGCGAGGGAGTAGGCCCACGACGCGAACGCCATCACCAGCATGCCGGCGAGCATGGTGGCCGCCATCGACGGCGCCTTGGTCAGGCTCACCGAGGCGCCCTGGTGGAGCGTGTTCCACCATTGCACCGAGAAGTAGATGATCGGCACGTTGACCGCCCCCACCAGCGCGATGATGGCGCCGGCCCGATCGGCGCGGCGCGGGTCCTCGATCGCACGGGTGAGCGCGATGAAGCCGAAGTACAGGAACAGCAGCAGCAATTGCGAGGTGAGGCGCGCATCCCACACCCAGTAGGCGCCCCAGGTCGGCTTGCCCCACAGCGCGCCGGTCCACAAGGCGACGAAGCAGAACATCGCCCCCGTCGGTGCGAGCGCCTGGCTCATCATGAAGGACAGCCGGGTGTTCATGACCAGTCCGACTGCTGACCAGAACGCCATCACCAGATAGATGAACATCGACATCCACGCCGCCGGCACGTGGATGAAGATCACGCGGTAGACCTGGCCCTGAGTCGCATCGGTCGGGGCGACGAAGAAGCCCAGCCACAATCCGATCACGGCGAGGACGACGGCGATGGCGGCGAACCAGGGAGCGAGACGGCCTGCGAGGGGATAAAAATGCTGCGGCGAGGCAAACCTCAGGAGGCTGCGACCGCGTTCGGGATTCGTCATGCTTGGATGCTTCGTTTCTCGCTCGGCCACGCCCGGACGGCGGCGCGGCAGCAGGGTCAATCGGTCGAAATTCTCAGCGCCGCGGCACACGCCACGGGCGCCAGGGCAAGCGCTCCCGCCAGCCCGCCCCCCAGCAGCAGCAGATGGGCGGCGGCGCCCGTACCGGACAACTCGGCCTCCACCGCGCCGGCACCGAAGATCAGCACCGGCACGAACAGCGGCAGCACCAGGAGGGCGAGCAACATGCCACCCCCGCGCAGGCCCAGCGTGAGCGCTGCCCCCACCGCCCCCAGCAACCCCAGGATCGGCGTGCCGAGCGCCAAACTTAGTATCAGCACCGGCAGGCCGCCTTGCTCCAGGTCAAGCAGCAAGGCCATGGCCGGCGCGATGGCGATCACCGGCAGCCCGGTGCTGATCCAGAACGCCAGCACCTTGGCCATCACCCACAGCGCTGCAGGTTCCCTGGACAGCAACAACTGCTCGAGAGTTCCGTCCGCGTAGTCCTGGGCGAACAGGCGGTGGAGCGACAGCAGGCAGGCCAGCAGCGCCGCCACCCACAGCACGCCGGGGGCGATCGCGCGCAGCAGGTTGGGTTCCGCCCCGACGCCGAAGGGGAACAGGCACACCACGATGATGAAGAACGCCAGCGTGACGAGCACGTCGGCTCGGCCGCGCCATGCCAGCAGCAGGTCGCGGCGCAGCACTGCGAGGAAGGTGCTCAGCATGCGAAGACTCCCACGTCGAGCACAGCGGGAGGACGGGCGAAGGGCGCATCCTGGTGGGTGGTCAGCATGACCATGCCGCCGACGTCGCAGTGCGCGGACAGGGTCGCGGCCAGATCGGCGACGGCATGCACATCGAGCGCGGTGAAGGGCTCGTCCAGCACCCACAGCGGGCGGCTCGCAGACAGGAACAGGCGCGCCAGCCCGACGCGGCGACGCTGCCCCTGCGACAGCACGCGCGCCGGCAGGTCGAGCTGGTTGGCGAGACCGATGCGCACCAGGGCGTCGACACAACGCTGCTCGTCGACATCGTCGCCGGCGGCCGCACACGCGAAGCGCAGGTTCTCGAGCGGGGTGAGCAGGTCGTTCAACGCCGGCGCATGGCCGAGATAGAGCAGCTCGCCATGGAAGGCCTCGCGCTCGCGGCGGATCGAATGCCCGCGCCAGCGCACTTCACCGGCCTCGGGCATGGCCAGCCCGGTCACCAGGCGCAGCAGGCTGGTCTTGCCGACGCCATTGGGGCCGGCAACGCGCAACAGCCCCCCGGCCTGCAGGCGGAAGGCGAGGTCGCGGAAAAGCAGGCGATCGCCCTTGAGGCAGGCGAGTTGGTGGACTTCGAGCATGGGGACGGATTGAACCACAGCCGCGACCGGAAGCGCCATCCCGGCGCGCCGGGAAAAGCGCGGCCCCGCGCCGCGCCGAACGAGTCAGCGGGTGCGGGGCCGTCCTTCTGGCGCAGCGGAAAAGGGATGCGGCGCGCAGCTCAGTTCTTGTTGACCGGCGGATGCATCACCTCGGGCGCGACACCGCCGCGATCGACGCCGATGTCCTGCTTGACCGGCGGCAGCGAGTGCGCGATGCCCTTGTGGCAGTCGATGCAGGTCTTGCCTTCGGCGAAGCCGGCCTGGTGCATCTGGTTCGAACGACGGCCCTGCACCGAATAGTCGAAATACTCATAGTTGTGGCAGTTGCGGCACTCCTGCGAGTTGTTCGCCTTCATGCGGTTCCATTCGTTCTGCGCGAGGCGCGGACGCTCCTGGGCGAACTTCTCCGGCGTGTCGATGGTGCCCATCACCTTGCCGTACAGTTCGCGCGAAGCCTTGACCTTGCGGATCATCTTGGGGCCCCACTCCTTGGGCACGTGGCAGTCGGGACAGGTGGCGCGCACGCCAGTGCGGTTCTGGTAGTGGATTGTGTTGCGGTACTCCTTGAAGACGTTTTCCTGCATCTCATGGCAGGAGATGCAGAACTTCTCGGTGTTGGTCATTTCCAGGGCCCAGTTGAAGCCGCCCCAGAAGATCACGCCCACGGCGACGAGCAGCACGATGGCGCCCCAGCCGGCACCGCGGATGCGCTGCATCAGGCTCTTGTTGTTGTCGGTCATGACGTTCCCCGGTTATCGATGCTTCAGCGCAGCCCTTCCGCACGCTGGAATTTGTTTGAAACCAGCGGTGTCGCATCTGTCTGCGGCACATGGCACTGCATGCAGAAGTAGCGCCGCGGCGAAATGTTCGACAGCTCGCCGCCGTCGCGATCCTTGAAGTGGGTCAGGCTCACCTTGGTCGCGCCCGACTCCTTGTAGCGGCTCCAGGCGTGGCAGTCCATGCACTTGTTGAAGTTGATCGAGACCTCGTAACCCTCGACCTTGTGCGGAATCAGCGGCGGCTGCTGCACGTAGTCGCGCTGGATCGGGGCCTGGTCGGGAATCGGCTTGAAGTTGCCAAGCTGCGGTTCCGGATCGGCGACGTCGACGCCACGGATGCTCTTGACGCCCTGCGCCATCGCCACGGGCGGCACGATTGCACCGAAGCCGACGGCGGCGACGAGTGCGAGCACCAGATTTCGGGATAGTTTCTTCATGACTCGCTCCTGTTGAATCGGGTCGTAATACGGAAAACGTCCTTGCCGCACACATCCACACAGCGTCCGCAGGTGGTGCAGTTGGCATCCAGAATGAGGGGATGGTCCTGCCCCACGCCCTTGAGCGCGGGACGGATGACCTGAGGCTCGGGGCACACGGCGAAGCAGTCCATGCAGTCGTTGCAGGCGCTGCGCTTGTCGGCCGAGACCTTGACCACGGACTTGTGCCCGAGCAGCGCATAGAAGGCGCCCTGCGGGCACAGGTGGCCGCACCAGCCACGCGGCGCGATCAGCAGGTCGTAGAAGAAGATGCCGCCGACGATGCCCCAGGCCAGGCCGAAACCGAAGATCAGCCCGCGGTGGAACATCGACACCGGGTTCACCCACTCCCACGCCAGCGAACCGGTCACTGCGGCGGCCACCAGCACGAAGCCGAGCAGCCAGTAGCGCGTATTGCCCGCTGGCGCCTTGCCGCCCTTGAGGCCGAGCCGGCGCCGCAGCCACGCGGCGGCGTCGGTGACCAGATTGACCGGGCACACCCACGAACAGAACAGGCGCCCGCCCAGGAGCAGGTAGAAGGCGAGCACGATGCCGCCACCGAGCAAGGCTTCCTGGTACGGCCAGTGCCCGGCCGCGACCTGCTGTGCGATCAGGAAGGGGTCGGTCAGCGGCAGCACGCCAAGGGTCAGACTCGATGCCAGGTTGCCCTTGACGATCCACCACCCCAGCCACGGCCCGACCAGGAACAGCGCCAGGATGCCCAGTTGCGACACCCGCCGCAGCAGCAGCCACTTGTGCGCCAGCAACCAGCCCTTGACCTCCACCGCCTCATGGCCCGGCCGCGCAACCACGCCGCGCATCGCTGCGCCGCGGATGCTGTTGGGCGGAACCTTGCGCTCGGGCACGCCGCCGGCAGTCGTCTGCGCGCTCATGGCTTCCACCCCGAATCGAGACCGCCACCTGCCGGCTGGGCAGGCGCGAAACCGGGCACCTGAGCAGGCACCTGCGGACCCTCACCCGGTCTGACGCGGGTGTCGCCGTAAGCCTTGTCCTCCAGACCCCGCACCGGAAGTTCGACCTGGTCGCCGATCAGCGACCTGCCGGCGGCGTCCTTCTCTTCCCAGCCACGCAGGTAATGCTCGGCCTTCGAGCCCTGCGCGAGTTTGATCGGCAGCACCTTGATCGCCGCTTCGCCGGGCAGCACGCAGCCCTTCTCGCACTTGCCGCAGCCGGTGCAGTGCTCGGAATGCACGGTCGGCAGCAACATGGCGTGACGGTCCGAGCGCGGGTTGTGCATGCGCTCGAGCGTGATCGCCTTGTCGATGACCGGGCACACGCGGTAGCACACGTCGCAGCGCAGGCCGAGGAAGTTGAGGCAGTTCTCCTGGTCGATCAGCACCGCCAGCCCCATCTTCGCCTTGCCGATGTCGGTGAGCGAACGATCGAGCGCACCGGTCGGACAGGCGACCACGCAGGGGATGTCCTCGCACATCTCGCAGGGGATGTCGCGCGCCACGAAATACGGGGTGCCCGTCGCCACGTTGTCGCCGAGTTCAGCCAGCTTCAGGGTCTTGTAGGGGCAATCGCGCACGCACAGCCCGCAACGCACGCAGGCCGCGATGAAATCGTCTTCGGCGAGCGCACCGGGCGGACGGATGGCAGTGGCCGGCAGCGCCGACGCCTGCTTCGCGTACATCCCGGCACCGAGCGCGAGCAGGCCCGCGCCGCCGGCTACGCCCGCCGCATCCTTGAGGAAGCGGCGACGCGGCGACGGTGCGCTGGCTGCAGCACGTCCGGTTGCTTGCACCTTGTCGTTCATCGTCATCGCAAGCCCGCGCCCTTTGCCGTCCGCCCGCTAGGCGGAGTGCGGGGCTTTGCGCCTCCTGTCGTTGCGCCTTAAGCCTTCACCACCTTGACCGCGCACTTCTTGTAGTCGGTCTCTTTCGAAATCGGGCAGGTGGCGTCGAGCGTGAGCTTGTTCACCAGCCGGCCTTCGTCGAAGAAGGGCACGAAGATCAGCCCGACCGGCGGCTTGTTGCGGCCGCGGGTCTCGAGACGGGCGACGATCTCGCCGCGACGCGACGACACCTTGACCGCCATGCCGCGCTGCAGCCCACGCTTCTGCGCGTCTTCCGGGTGCATGAAGATCTGCGCCTCGGGCACCGAGCGGTGCAGTTCGGGCACGCGGCGGGTCATCGAGCCGGTGTGCCAGTGCTCCAGCACACGACCGGTGCACAGCCACATGTCGAACTCGGCGTCCGGCATCTCGGGCGGATCCTGGTAGGGCAGCGCGAAGATGATCGCCTTGTTGTCCTTGTGCCCGTAGAACTTCACGCCCTCGCCGGCCTTGACGTACGGGTCGTAGCCCTCGCGGAAGCGCCACAGCGTTTCCTTGTTGTCGACCACCGGCCAGCGCAGGCCGCGTGCCTTGTGATAGACGTCGAAGTAGGCGAGGTCGTGCGCGTGGCCGCGACCGAAGCTGGCGTATTCCTCGAACAGGCCCTTCTGCAGGTAGTAGCCGAGTTCCTTCGACTCGTCGTTCATGTAGCCGGCCCAGGCGTGGCCGTTCGCCTTGTCCACGTCCTCGAGCGGGAATTTGTTCACCTGGCCGTTGGCGTAGAGCACGTCGTACAGGGTCTTGCCGCGGTACTCGGGCTTCTTGGCGATCAGCTCTTCCGGCCACACGTCCTCGACCTTGAAGCGCTTCGCGAACTGGATGTACTGCCACAGGTCGGACTTGGCCTCGCCCGGCGCCGAGACCTGCTGGCGCCAGAACTGGGTGCGGCGCTCGGCGTTGCCGAAGGCGCCCTCCTTCTCGGCCCACATCGCGCACGGCAGGATCAGGTCGGCCGACAGCGCGGACACGGTCGGATAGACGTCGGAGACCACCACGAAGGCTTCGGGATTGCGCCAGCCGGGGTAGATCTCGTCATTGACGTTCGGCCCGGCCTGCATGTTGTTGGTGGTCGACGTCCAGTAGCACTTGATCTTGCCGTCCTTGAGCGCCCGGCTCTGCGCCACGGCGTGATAGCCGATCTTGGGCGAGATCGTGCCTTCGGGCAGCTTCCAGATCTCCTCGGTCAGCGCGCGGTGCATCGGGTTCATCACCACCATGTCGGCCGGCAGGCGGTGGGCGAAGGTGCCGACCTCGCGCGCGGTGCCGCAGGCCGAGGGCTGGCCGGTGAGCGAGAACGGGCTGTTGCCGGGCTCGGAGATCTTGCCCACCAGCAGGTGGACGTTGTAGATCATGTTGTTCACCCAGGTGCCGCGCGTGTGCTGGTTGAAGCCCATGGTCCAGAACGAGATCACCTTGCGGTTCGGGTCGGCGTACTGCTCGGCCATCTTGAGCAGGCGGTCCTCGGGCACGCCGGAGAGCTTGGACACCTTCTCAAGGGTGTATTCCGAGACGAACTTGGCGAAGTCGTCGAAAGTGCAGTCCTTGGCCGCGCCGGTGTCGCCCTTGGGCTTGCCGTCCGCACCGGGATAGCCGTTGCTGGTTGCCTTGGCCTCGAGCGGGTGGTTCGGGCGCAGGCCGAAGCCGATGTCACCCTCGCCGATCTTGAACTTGACGTTGCGCTCGACGAAGGCCTTGTTGACCTTGCCGCTCTGGATGATGTGGTTGCAGATGTAGTTGAGGATCGCCAGGTCGGTGTTGGGCACGAAGATCATCGGGTTGTCGGCGAGCTCGTACGAACGATGCTCGAAGGTCGACAGCACGTGCACCTGGCAGCCTTCCTTGGACAGGCGACGGTCGGTGATGCGGCTCCACAGGATGGGGTGCATCTCGGCCATGTTCGAGCCCCACAGCACCACGGTGTCGGTGTTCTCGATGTCGTCGTAGCAGCCCATCGGCTCGTCGATGCCGAAGGTGCGCATGAAGCCGGCCACGGCCGAGGCCATGCAGTGGCGCGCGTTGGGGTCGAGGTTGTTGGTGCGGAAGCCCGCCTTCATCAGCTTGGAGGCGGCATAGCCTTCCCACACCGTCCACTGGCCGGAACCGAACATGGCGATGGAGTCGACGCCATGCTCCTTGATCGCCTTCTTCCACTTCTGCTCCATGATGTCGAAGGCCTGGTCCCACGAGATCGGCGTGAATTCGCCGTTCTTGTCGTACTGGCCGTTCTTCATGCGCAGCAGCGGCTTGGTGAGGCGATCCTCGCCGTACATGATCTTGGACAGGAAGTAGCCCTTGATGCAGTTCAGGCCGCGGTTGACCGGCGAGTCCGGGTCACCCTGGGTGGCCACGATGCGCCCGTTCTGCACGCCCACCAGCACCGAACAGCCGGTGCCGCAGAAGCGGCAGGCCGCCTTGTCCCAGCGCACCTTGGTGCCGGCTGCGCCTTCCTGCGCCTGGGTCACGACCGGAATGCCGATGCCGGCGGTGGCAGCCGCCGCGGCAATCGCGTTGTTCTTGATGAATTCGCGTCGATTCATGCTCATTTCAGACCTCCGTCAATTCCAGACCAGCATCGGTGTATTCATAGGCGACCGTCAGTCCCTGCACATTGGGGGCGAGATTCACCGCCAGGATCGAGTCGGTGACCGACCAGCCCGCACCGTCCTCGATGGTGATGACGATGCTGCCCTTCTCGGCAGACGACCCGTGCAGTTCGACGCCGGGAATCTTCTTCAGGGCCTCGATCACTTCCGGGAAGTCAGCGGGGAACGCCCGCACGACCAGACTTGCAATATTCATGTCTCCCTCTCCGTGGGAATGGTGTTGTCCGATTGCATCGCGATCGCCCGTGTGGGACAGGGGCCGATGCAGGCGCCGCAACCGGTGCAGCCGTCGGCATCCAGGACAGGCTGGGCCACGCCGCCGAGTTGAAGCCGAAACCGGATCGCACCCTCGGGGCAGGCTTCGCCGCACACCCGGCACTCGACGCCGCGCACCGCCAGGCAATCGGCGCCGATCGCAGCCACCATGGCCCACGGCGAAGCCGCGGGATCGCTGCGCAACAGGGCCTGGGGCTCGCACTGGCTAACGCAATCGCCGCAGAAGGTGCACTCGCCACGGCTGAAATCGACGCCAGGAAAGCCGCCATCCATGCGAATCAGTATGCGGGTGGGGCAGGCCTCGATGCAGCGGTCGCAGCGCGTGCAGCGGTCGACGAAGAGCGTCTCGTCGATCGCCCACGGCGGGCGCCGGGCGGGCTCGACCGCACGCCTTCCCATGCGCAGAAAACCCCTGCGGGATGCAGCAACGCGTACATTCGACTCGGCAGCCAAGGGGTGTTTCCTGATGGAACGGCAAGACGAATTAGAATCCACTCGTCTGATCAGGTTATTGACCCCGATCAACTTGCGAACAACTCGCAGCGCTCCCGGAAATTCCGGCCGCCACGACGGCAGTGCGCAAGCTCAGCCGCGCATGCGCTCCACCGCCCACACCGCTGCCTCGACCCGCGAACGCAGGTCAAGCTTGCGCAGGATGTGCTTGACGTGGACCTTGACCGTACCTTCGGCGATGTCGAGCTCGCGCCCGATCTGCTTGTTCGACATGCCCTCGGCGATCTTCTCGAGGATGCGCGTCTCCTGTTCCGTGAGGCCGGCCGCGCCCACCGACTGCGGACGCGACTCGCCGCGCAGGGCCGCGGCAAGCAGGTGGTTGAGCTGCTCGGGGATCACGATCCGCCCGGCAGCGACCGCCTGCAGCGCCTCGAGCATGGACTCCGGCTCCATGTCCTTGAGCAGGTAGCCATCCACGCCCCCGCGCAACGCGGCAACCACGTCCTCGCCCGAATCCGACACCGTCACCATGATCACGCGCGCCTCGAGGCGCGCCGCACGCAGCCCGCGCAGCACGTCGAGCCCGCTGACGTCGCGCATGTTGAGGTCGAGCAGGATCAGGTCGGGACGCAGTTCGCGCGCAAGCGCCAGCCCCTCCGCGCCGCCCGCCGCCTCGCCGACCAGCTCAAAACCCGGTATCACCTGCAGCAACTGCACCAGCCCGCGGCGAAACAGCGGATGGTCGTCGACGATGAGTACGCGATGCGTCTGGGTCATGTGCTGGAATCTCCGTGTTCGCTGCGGACGTTCGCCACCAGTGCCGCGACCGCGGTCGCCGCGCGGAAGCGCACGCAGACGCGGGTGCCGTGTTCGTCCATCGGCGCGATCTCGATCTCGCCGCCCATGCTGCGCGCGCGCTCGCTCATGATCGCCAGGCCATGGTGGTTGTACGAGTCGGCCGGCGGCGCGCCGATGCCGCTGCCGTCGTCCTCGACGGCGAGGCAGACCTCGCCGTCCGCGGCGCCATGCAGGGCCACCCGCGCCGTGCGCGCCCGCGCATGACGCACCATGTTCGACAGCGCCTCACGCACGATCTGCAGCACATGCACCTCCTGATTGGGGCTGAGCCGGCAGTGGCCGAGATCGACGTCGAGCGCAATCTCGACCCCGCCCCGCGTGCCGTATTCGCGCACCGCGTCCTGGATCAGCGTGGCGAGGTCGGCGGACAGCCCGAGGCGAAATGACACCAGCAGCTCGCGCAACTGCCGGTAAGCCGCGTTGATGCCTTCGCGCAGGTCGGCGAGGATGGGTGCAGCCTGCGCGCTGCGAGCGGGGTCCGCGAGCACGGGCTGGAGCAGGCTCACCTGGATCTTCATGTACGACAGCGCCTGTGCGAGCGAGTCGTGCAGCTCGCGTGCGATCACCGAGCGCTCCTCCTGCAGCGCCAGCAGGCGCTCCTGTTCGCTGCGCCGGGCGGCGCCGAGCGCCATGCCCATATGGCGCGACAGCGCCTCGACAAGCTGGCGCTGCCAGTCCTCGAGGCGCACGCCATCGGGCAGCGCCAGTCGCAGCATGCCGTAATGGTGCTCGCGGTCGCGCAGCGGAAAACGCAGCAGGGCCGGATTGTGCAGCGCCAGGCCATCGCCGGCGGAAGCCGCGCGACAGGCGTTGCAGGCCTCGTCGCCACGCGCCGTACGGTCCGGACACGGCCCGACCGACGACGCCACCACCGTCGCCGGACCGCCATGGCGCGGCTCGATGCACACGAAGCTGCCCTCCAGGCCGGCCACGCGGTCGATGTCACGCAGGGTCGCCTCGTAGGCCTCGACGGCGGTGGGCGACTGGTACAGGCGGGCAATGGCATGGTACAGCAGCTCCAGCGAGCGATTGCTGCGCTGCAGCTCCGAGGTCTTGTCGGCCACGCGCTGCTCGAGCGAGTGATAGTGCTTGGCGAGTTCGTCCGCCATCAGGTTGAAGGCGCTGCCCACGCGGCCCAGCTCATCCTCGCCGGTGTAGCCCACCCGCACGCCGAAATCGCCCCCCGCGATGCGCCGCGCCGCATCGAGCAGCCCGTTGAGCGGCTGCAGGAGTGCGCGATGCAACAAGAACAGGGCAATGATCACCACCAGCAGCGTGACCGCAATGGCGACACCGAGAATGAAGCGCAGGTCGTGGATGCGCGTCTCGGTGTCGTGCTCGAGCACCGCCACCAGGGTGTTGAGCTGCTCGACGAAGGCATCCACCTCATTGAGCAACAGCTCCACCTGCTCGATCGGCGGCGAGCCGGGCTGAGCACCCAGCGCCTCGACACGCGGCTTCAGGCTCTGGTGCCACGATGCATTGACGCCACGATAAGTCGCTGCAAACAGCTCGCCGGGCGCACGTTCGATGAAGCGCATCAACGCGGGGTGCTCGAGATGGTCCTCGAACTCGCGCACGGCGGCGGCGACGCGCGCGGTCTCGAAGCGCCCGCTCAGGGCATCGACTGCGATCAGGTTGGCCACCCGATGCGCATAGCGCCGCAGACTGCCGGCGACGTTGATCGCGCTCGCGCTGCCGCGCGTGCTCTCGACCACCAGCACCGAGGCACTCATGCCGGCCAGGCTGATCAGCGTGAGCGCGAGCATGGCCACCGAGACCAGCAGCATGATCGAACGCCTCACCAGCGGCCGTGGAATCGCGAGTCGCATCATCAGCCGTTCTCCCAGCGTCCGCACCAGCGACAACGTGGACGTACTCCTTTCAGGCCCCTTTGATCCCGTAAACAGCAGGTTGTTTTCATTTTCTTCGCAGTATCAAGGTCTTGAAAAAGTTCCCGCATACCTCCTTGGAGGTACTCCGCCAATTCTCGCCGGCGCGCGAGCGGCGGAGGCCGGCATGCACATGACACATCAGCGGCTAGTCTACAGTCCGTTCGCCGCACTTGGCGCCAGTCGGAGAGTCGCATGAGCTGCAGCAAGCCACCCGCCGTCGATACCCAGGATTTCCTGGGCCGCCTGTCACCCTTCAACATGCTCGACCCCGTCGAGCGCGCGCGCATCCTGCACGGCGCGCGACCGATCCACGCTGCGCGCGGTGAACTGCTCGTGCAGCAGGAAGACTGTCCGCGCGGCATCCACCTGGTGCTCGCCGGGCGCGTCAAATGCTTCGTGCTGTCGCCCTCCGGCGGCGAGAAGATCGTGCGCCTGGCCGATCCGGGCAGCTTCTTCGGCGAGGAAGCCGCCCTGCTCAACCGTCCGCACATCGTCAATGCGCAGGCCATGAGCCCGAGCGAACTGCTGTTCGTGCCCACCGCGCTGCTGCGCGAGGCGATGGTCAGCTCGACGCCGTTCTCGGTATCGATGTCGATGTGGCTCGCCACCGCCAGCTACGACCTGATGTCGACCATGCAGGTGCAGTTTCAGCTCAGCGGCACGCAGCGCGTGGCGCACTACCTTACCCGGCTGGCCCCGGACGATGCCGAGCATTGCGAGATCCGCCTCGACATCGACAAGCAGACCATCGCCGCGCAGCTCAACCTGACCCCCGAAACCCTGTCGCGCATCCTGTCGCAGCTCACCCGCGAAGGCATGATCCAGCCGCGCGGCCGGCGCGGCATGGTGCTCAGCAAGCTGTCCGAGCTGCGCAGTTGCGCGGCGCACTGACCCGCCTGCCGCCCGCGCAAGCGCACACGGCTACCGAACGAACGCTTCAGGCCTCGTCCGCGGGCAGGGGCACGACCTGCTCCAGATGGGCGGGGACGGCCAGCCAGCGGCCGAGGATGCGCCAGATATCGACATCGAAGGCACGCGGCGAACTCGCCGCCAGCGCCACTGCCGCGGCCTCGTCGGCCACACTCCCCAGGTAGCACCAGCGGTCGAAAACGTGATGGCGTGTGCGCCCGCTTGCGAGGTGATGCTCGCCAAGCCGCACCGCACCCGCCCACGGCCAGGGCTTGATCCCCACTCCGGCCAGCGCCGCCGCCAGGCGCGCATCGTGTTCGCCCGGCGACTCCCGCCCGGCACACAC
>JAANMY010001092.1_pt1 | contig 32940 bp, 28 predicted proteins | sample 7279691 | NCBI WGS metagenome assembly JAANMY01 (sample SAMN14094543, study PRJNA606508) | bioreactor metagenome | isolation source: A lab-scale SPAN reactor treating ammonium-rich wastewater day 388 | place: Ireland: Galway | collected 2018-02-07
CCTGGCCGAGCAGTTCGAGGCGCAGAACGTCCAGCAGGCGCCGGAAACCGATGTCGCCGTCGAGGATGGCGACGAGGACGAGGACTGGCGCCCCGGCCCGCAGAAGCCCTTGCAGATCGCGGTGATCGGCCGGCCGAATGCCGGCAAGTCGACGCTCATCAACAAGATCCTGGGCGAGGACCGGCTGCTGACCGGCCCCGAGGCCGGCATCACCCGCGATTCGATCAGCGTCAGCACGAATTTCATGGGCACGCCGGTCCGCATCTTCGACACCGCCGGCATGCGCAAGAAGGCGCGCGTCACCGACAAGGTGGAAAAGCTTTCCGTCGCCGACGGCCTGCGCGCCGTGCGCTTTGCCGAGGTGGTGGTGGTGCTTCTGGACGTCGGCATCCCCTTCGAGCAGCAAGACCTGCGCATCGCCGATTTCGCCGAGACCGAGGGCCGCGCCGTGGTCGTCGCCGCGAACAAATGGGATCTGGAAGAGGACAAGCCCGAAAAGCTCAAGGAACTGCGCGAGGCCTTCGAGCGGCTCTTGCCGCAGCTGAAGGGCGCGCCCCTGGTCACGGTCTCGGCCCGCACCGGCAAGGGGTTGGACCGGCTGCACAACGCCATCCTGAAGGCGCATGAGGTCTGGAACCGCCGCATCCCCACCGCCCGGCTGAACCAGTGGCTTTCCGCCATGACCGAGGCGCATCCGCCGCCCGCGCCCGGCGGCCGCCGCATCCGCCTGCGCTATATCACCCAGGTCAAGACCCGGCCGCCGGCCTTCGTGGTCATGGCGACCCATACCGACAAGCTGCCCGACAGCTACCAGCGCTATCTCGTCAACGGGCTGCGGGCCGATTTCGACATGCCGGGCACGCCGATCCGGCTGACCTTCCGCGACCAGGGGACCAAGAACCCCTACAAGGACAAGGCCAGCAAGATCAGCCAGTCCGGCGCGCTCTCCAAGCACAGGCAGCGGCAAAAGCCCAAGGGCAGCTAGGCGGGCGGCCGCCGCCTAGGTCAACACCCGCACCAGCGCCACGGCAATGATGGCGATGGCGATGACGGTCATGGTGGCAATGGCCGCGGCGCTGGTGACGGTGGCCGCGGCGATGCCGATCAGCCCCCAGATCAGCGCCACGCTGAAGCCGATCCGCCGTCCCAGCCGCAACTGCACGCTGACGGCGGCGACCGAGCCGATCAGCAGCGCGACCACGGCCGCCACCTCCTGCGGCACGCCCAGCCGGTCGCGCAGCAGCCCGGCAAAGACGGCAAAGCTGACCAGCAGCCCCCAGCCCGCCACGAAGCCCAGGGCCGAGCTGCGCTGCACCAGGCTGCCGACCCGGACCCCCCGCAGCGCCGCCGCCAGGAAGCCCGCCAGCATGGCCGCCGACAGCAGGAAGGCGGCGACGGGATGGCTGTGCAGCAGCCAGGGCCAGACCGCGCCAGCCAGCAGCCCGACGATCAGCGGCGCATGTTCGGCCAGGCTGTCGTCATGGCGATGCAGCCGCAGCAGGTGGCCAGCGGTCGGCGGGCCCAGGCTTTGCGGCGGCAGCTCGCCCCCCTCTTCGGGCGCCGCCGCCTGCGCCAGGCGCATCCGCCGCAGCTCAAGCCAGCGCCGCCCGGCGTGATAGGCCAGCGCCAGCCAGGTCATGCCCAGCAACCCGGCCATGCCGGGGCCCCGAGGCTGCAGGAACAGCGCCGACAGATCGACCGAAGGGGCGGGAAAATCGCCCAGGCCCTGCCAGGGCGACAGGCCGTAGCCCCCATCCGCCAGGGCCGGCATCGGCGGGCCGGGCTGGACCGCATGCAGCAGCGTGCTGGCAATGAAGACCAGCACTGCCAGGATCAGCAACAGGGCGCCCGCGCGAGACATGGGCAGGAAACGCCGCCCGCTCGCGGCGGGTTTCGCGCGATCTATCTTTTGTTAATTCACGCCAGCACGCCGTCCGCGCCCAGCCGCGTCCGGCCGCCCAGATAGGGATGCAGCGCCTCGGGCAGCAGGACCGAGCCGTCCGCCTGCTGGCCGTTCTCCAGCACCGCGATCAGCGTGCGCCCCACCGCCAGGCCCGAGCCGTTCAGCGTATGGACGAACTCGGGCTTGCCGCCGCCGGCCGGGCGATAGCGCGCATTCATCCGCCGCGCCTGGAAATCGCCGCAATAGCTGACCGAGGAAATCTCGCGATACCGGCCCTGCCCCGGCAGCCAGACTTCCAGGTCATGGGTGATGCGGGCGCCGAAGCCCATGTCGCCGCCGCACAGCACGATGGTGCGATAGGGCAGGCCCAGCCGCTCCAGCACCGTCTCGGCACAGCGGGTCATGCGGGCATGTTCCGCCACCCCCGATTCCGCATCGGTGATCGAGACCATCTCGACCTTCTCGAACTGGTGCTGGCGCAGCATTCCCGCGGTGTCGCGCCCGGCGCTGCCGGCCTCGGACCGGAAGCACTGGCTATGCGCCACCAGGCGCCGCGGCAGGCTGGCATGATCGACCAGGTCGCCGTTCACGGTATTGGTCAGCGTGACCTCGGATGTCGGGATCAGCCACCAGCCTTCGCGGGTCTGATAGCTGTCCTCGCCGAATTTCGGCAATTGCCCGGTGCCCTCCATCATCTCGGACAGGACCAGCACCGGCGCCCAGGTCTCTTCCAGCCCATGCTCGGCGACATGCAGGTCCAGCATGAACTGCGCCAGCGCGCGATGGATGCGGGCGACGCCGCCCTTCAGCACCACGAAACGCGCGCCCGAAAGCTTGGCGGCGGTCTCGAAATCCATGCCGGGGCGGACACCCGCGATCTCGAAATGCTCGCGCGGGGCAAAGTCGAAGGCACGGGGCTCGCCCCAGCGCCGGATCTCGACATTGTCATCCTCGTCCTGGCCCGCCGGCACGCTCTCCAGGGGCAGGTTCGGAACGGCCAGCAACAACTCGCGCAGTTTCGCATCCAGCGCCGCGGCCTCGGCCTGTAGCCGGGAGGTCTCGTCCTTCTTGGCGGTTACCAGGGCGCGCAGCCGCTGGAACTCGGCATCATCGCCGCGGCCCTTGGCGGCGCCGGCCTCCTTGCTGGCCCGGTTCTGCTCGGCCTGGGCGGTCTCGGCGGCGGCGATGCGGGACCGGCGGTCGGCATCCAGCGACAGGATCTCGGGCGAAACCGGGGCCATGTTGCGCAAGCCAAGCGCAGCGTCGAAGGCGGCGGGATTTTCGCGGATGGCGCGGATGTCGTGCATGGCTGACCCGTGTTAAGTAAGTGCTTACTGTAGGCCCGGATAACCCAAAGCGGCGCAAGGCGAAAGCCTCAGCCCGCCCTCTCAACCCGCCACTGCTGCCATCATATCGCGCAAGACCCCGAAGAACCGCTCCCGCCCCGGATAGCCCTCGACGCGCACCTGCTCGACCCCGCCTTGCAGCAGGATGAAGGTGGGCGTCAGCCAGGGCCGCCGCGCCAGCACCAGCCCGTCGGGCCAGGGCCCGTCTCGGTCGACCATCAGCAGCGGCACCGCCCGCCCCTCGGGATGCCGCGCATAGACCGGGGCGATCTCGCGATCCCATTGCGCGCAATAGACGCAGCCCCGGCGCCGCACCATCAGCAACTGCAACCCGGCCGCCGCCGCCACCGGCCCCGCCGCCATCGCCGCCGCCATCCCGGCCAGAATCGCCCGCCGTGTCAGCATGACCCGCTCCGTTTCCCGCGCCAGACCTACCCCACACACCATTCCACCACAACGGCCCGGCGTTTACATGTCTTCCGTGTGGAAATATCCACGGGGGTGCGGGGGCAGTCGGCCCCCGCGTCGCAAGGATGCAGCCGGGATGGGCATGGACGAACTGACCGAACCCCTGACGCAGGGCAATCGCCGCGCGCTGTCCCGCGCGATCACGCTGATCGAAAGCACCCGCCCCGACCACCGCGCCCGCGCCGTCGCGCTGCTGGCCGCGCTGCCCGAGCAGCAGGCCCTGCGCATCGGCCTGTCGGGCACGCCGGGGGTCGGCAAGTCCACCTTCATCGAGGCCTTCGGCAAGATGCTGACCGCGCAGGGCCTCAAGGTCGCGGTCCTGGCCGTCGACCCCAGCTCGGCGCGCTCGGGCGGCTCGATCCTGGGCGACAAGACCCGGATGGAAACGCTCTCGCGCGACCCGAACGCCTTCATCCGCCCCTCGCCCTCGCGCGCGGAACTCGGCGGCGTCGCCCGGCGCACCCGCGAAACCGTGCGGCTCTGCGAGGCGGCCGGCTTCGACGTGGTGCTGATCGAGACGGTGGGCGTCGGGCAAAGCGAAACCCTGGTGGCCGAGATGTCGGACCTGTTCATCCTGCTGCTCGCCCCCGCCGGCGGCGACGAGCTGCAGGGCGTCAAGCGCGGCATCATGGAGATCGCCGACATCATCCTGGTCAACAAGGCCGACGGCGATCTGCGCGAGACCGCGATGCGCACGGTGGCCGATTACGCCGGCGCGCTGCGGCTCTTGCGCAAGCGCCCCTACGACCCCGAGGGCTTTCCCAAGGCGCTGCCGGTCTCCGCCTATACCGGCGAGGGGCTGGAAAAGGCCTGGGCCAACATGACCTGGCTGGCCGACTGGCGGCGCGAGCACGGGCATTTCGACGCCCGCCGGGCCGAGCAGGCGCGGCACTGGTTCCTGTCCGAGCTGCGCGCCGGGCTCCTGGCACGGCTCGACCGGCCCGAGGTGCGCGCCCGGCTGCGCGAGATGGGCGACGCGGTGGCGCGGGGCGAAAGCGACCCCGATTCGGCGGCGGCGCAGATTCTGGACTGGCTGGCCGCGCCCGAGGCCGGATCGACCCGCCCCCGGTCGCTGCAAGGCGCATGAGCGCCGCGCTGGAAGACGCGCAGGATTTCCGCCAGGCCCTGCCGGCGCTGCTGGGCCAGGCCCCGGCGCCGGATGCCCGGCTGCTGGCGGGCTGGATCGATACGCCCTTGGGCGGCATGGTCGCCTTGGCCGACGACGCGCACCTGCACCTGCTGGAATTTACCGACCCCGCCCGGCTCGGGGCGGGGCTGCGCCGGGCGGCGCGGCGCGCGAGGGCCGGGATCGGCTGCGGCCGCACCGCCGTCACCGACCGCGCCCAGGCGCAGCTTTCGGCCTATTTCTCGGGCCGTTGCGCCGGGTTCGAGCTGCCGCTGGCGCTGTCCGGCACCCCTTTCCAGAACCGGGTCTGGCAGGATCTGCAACAGATCCCCGCAGGCCGGACCATAAGCTATGCCGAGCTGGCGCGGCGCATCGGCCGGCCCACGGCCATCCGCGCCGTGGCGCGGGCCAACGGCGCCAACCCCTTCGCGGTGGTGATTCCCTGCCACCGGGTGATCGGCTCGGACGGCGCCCTGACCGGCTATGGTGGCGGGCTGTGGCGCAAGCAGGCGCTGATCGCGCATGAATCCACGCATTTCGCGGCATGAAGCGCCGCGGCGGCAGCGGACGGCCCGGCGAAAACGCTTGACGCGCCCCCCGTCTCGCTTTATTCCGCGCAAACGGATTTCCGGGCGCTGCCACGCGGCGCCCTTTCATATTGCGGGCAGCCGCCCGTGCAGGATCGAATCGAAGGAACAAGATCATGTCGCGCGTTTGCGAACTGACCGGCAAGGGCCCGATGAGCGGCAACAACGTCTCCCACGCCAACAACAAGACCCGCCGCCGGTTTCTGCCCAACCTGAACGAAGTCTCGCTGCTGTCGGAAAAGCTGGGCCGCAGCTACCAGCTGCGCATCTCGGCCGCGGCGCTGCGCTCGGTCGATCACCGCGGCGGCCTGGACGCCTTCCTGGCGAAGGCCAAGGACGCGGAACTGTCCGACCGCGCGCTGAAGATCAAGCGCGAACTGGCGAAAGCCTGATCCCCTTCGACCGTGGCGCCGATTCGGGGCCGGTCCCATGCGATGCGCCCTGCCGGCAACGGCGGGGCCTTTGCATATGCCTCGGGCCGGCATCGGAACGCGCCACAGCCGCCCCGCCGCGGATCGGCGGCATCGTCCCGCACGATGTCCCGCGCGGTCCCCAGGGTCGGCGGGCACATCCTGTCCGGCCCTGTCCCGCCCGGCATCGACGGCGGCCGGGGCATGAAACGGCAAGCAGGCTTTTCCAGACGAGGCCGCGATGGGTGATCCGGTTCGGGAACACAAGATCGGCTCCCTGGCCGTCTTTTCCAATCATCCCGTCCTCGATCAGTTCGCCCGCGACATGCTGGCCGGCATCCGGGCGGAAAACCTTCCCGCCGCCCGGATCAACATCTATGTCGGCATCCATCGGAAATTCGGCCCCGCCCTGTTCCGCAGGGGGCTGCGGCTCGGCATCCAGACCGAGCATTACCTCGACGAAGACGGCCGTGCGATGTGGAGAAAGCCCCGCCCACGGCGGTTGCTGAAACAGCTGCTGTTCTATCACCTCATCCTGGACCTCAGCCCCGCCAACGCCCCCTATTACCGATGGCTTCCCGGCTTTCTGCGGCGCCGGGTGCTGTTCGGCCCGCATGTCTTTCCCTGCCGGCCGGTGCCCTATCGGGCCGGGCAACGCCCGCCGGTGTTCTTCGGCGCCCTCAACGACCGCAGGGCCAAGATCCTGGCCCGGCTGCCCAAGGATCATTGCCACGTGCTGTCCGAGACCTATGGCGCAGACCTGCACAAGGCCGTCTGCGACAGCCGCGGCGTCGTCAACATCCATTTCGCCGATGGCATCTATACCGAATATCCGCGGCTGCTGTCCTCGTATCTCGCCGGCAAGCCCGTCCTGTCCGAAAAGCTCGGCACGGAGCTGGAGGAGGGGCGGGATTACGGCACGCTGGGCCAGCACCACAGCGATCAGCAGCTCCGCGCGATCTTTTCGTCCTTCTGCAGCGGTTTCGCCGCCCGCCACCGGCTGACGGATTTCCTGCGCCGCATCGCCGGGCCATAGCCCCTCGCACAGGCGGGCCAGACCGCGAAAGCCGGTGAACTCGGGCCCCGGCCATGCTATCATCGCCGCAGCCGGGGCGGAGGGCTGGGCATGATCGGCGAGGATGTTCGCGGCGGCGTGGTGATCGGCATGCTGCTGGGCCTGGAAAAGGGGCGGCCGCTGGTGGTCTTTCCCGGCAATCCCTCGGCCCAGGCGGTTCCGGCGCGCAGCCTGGTGCGTTTCGATCCGGGCGACATCGGCATCGAGCTTGCCATCCTGTTCGAGGATGGCGACGCGGCCCGGCCGCTGGTGATCGGCCGCATCGTCTCGGCCATGCCCGCCGGGCCGGTGGCGGTGGCCGATGGCGAGCCCTTGCGCATCACTGCCCAGCAACGGATCGAATTGCGCTGCGGCAAGGCCTCGATCGTGATGGAGGCGGACGGCCATATCACCATTCGCGGCACCTATCTGGTCAGCCACGCCTCGGCGGCGAACCGCATCCGGGGCGGCTCGATCAACCTGAACTGATGTATCCGCCCGCCCCCGCCCTGCCCGAGATCCTGCGCCAGCACGCCGAGCAGGCGGCCTTCCTGTGGACGCTCTACGACCGGGCGATGCTTTTCCCCGAGGAAAACCCCGAGATGGACGCCCTGCGCATCGCCCGCCTGCTGGAGCGGCTGGAGGCGCATCTGGACGGGCTGCGCCTGGCCGGCGCCGAGGGGCTGCGCATGGCCGAGACGCGCATGGCCGAATATCCCGAGCCGGGCGAGTTGTTCGTGCTGCGCATGCTGCAACCCGGCGCCGAGGGGCTGCGGGTGGCCGCGCTGGACCTGGACAAGGTCAGGGCCTATCTGGCCGGCCGGCTGGGTCAGCCGCCATAATCCGCCATGTCGAGCCGGCGCAGGAAGATATTGCCGTCATAGCCCATCTCGAACCCCTCCCAGTTCTCGCCGTCGAAGATGAAGATCTCCTTCCAGCCCGAGATCACCAGCTTTTCGGCCGAGGCGTGCATGAAAAATCCCTGCCCCAGATTGCGGAACGGACGCAGCGCGTTGCCCTCCTGCACGCTGATGCCATAGGAGGAATCGGTCCAGTAGCGGCGGCCCTTGAAACTGCAGATGCCGAAATAATCCCAAGGCGCAGCCTCCAACGGCGTCAATTCCTCGCCCATCAGCGCATAGGCGGTGCCCTCGGCGCCTCCGAAATGCATTGCACCATCGGCCGAGACCTCCAGGGCGTAGAAATTGCGCTGGTCGGGGATCTCCACCGGCACCCAGGCGCGGCCTTCCAGCCGCAGAAGCAACCCGCCATGGCCGCAGGCATGCACATCCTGGGCCGAACTGCCGTGAATGGCGCGCAACACCGCCAGATCATGGGGGGCGATCAACTCCCAGTCGCCGCCCGGTTCGCGGACATAGGCCACGCCGCGGTCGCCAAAGACGAATTGCGGGCCGCCCTCCAGATGCCAGATCCGCCGCAATACGCCCTCGGGCAAGGCGGTGACGCTGTCGCCCGCAGGCGTCAGGTCATGGATCAACCCGCCCAGTTCCAGCACGACATGCCTGTCCGGCGCCAGCGTGGCATGGGAATTGATCGCGTCCTCGATCTGCAACCGCACCGTGAAGGTCAGCGTCTCGCCGAAGTCGATGTCGAGCAGGAAGGACCGCGAGAATTCGCAATGGATGTCGGTCAATTCGAAACTGGCGGCATAGCGCGTGCCGCCCAGGTGAAAGGCATCCACCGCCTCGATCCTCACCTCGGAAGGGTCGAGATCGTCCAGGGGATTGCCGGAAGGGGTGTCGGTATCGGCCATGTCAATTCCTCAACTGGGTATTCAGGACTTCCTGCGTCGATGGCTGGCTGGTCGAGCCGTCGGCATTCTGCTTGGGCTTGGCCACGCTTTGCAGATAGGTCACGATCACCACCTCGATGCATTCCAGCGCGGCCTTCTTTTCTTCTTCCGAGGTGGGCGGTTGCAGCTTGTCATGGTGATCGCCATAGGCTTGCTTGGTCTCGTCCAGCGCCTCGCGCACGGTCGGCTTGGGGCTCTTCTTCAAGAGATCGCGGTTGGCCTTGGACTTCATCGGATGCGGCGCCCCCTTCATGCTGCCCGCGCCGCTTTTGGGGCTGCCATCGGGGTTCAGGTTGAAGGAGCGCATGCAGATGCAGGGCGCCTTGTCCACATGATAGCCAGGAAAGGCGGCATAATTCGTGCCGCCCCGCGATTTCTGCATCATCTGGTTTTCCAGCGGATGCTCGGACTGGTCGGGATGCTTGCAAGGGGACTTGCCATGTTCGTGCAGCTGCATTTCCAGCTTGTTCAGCAGCGTCACGCAATCGGCAAAGGCTTGGTTCGCCGCGCAGATCTCGGGGAAAGGCGGCGTCTGCCCGCCGGGCGAGGCGTGGTTGTGCGTGGCGAGGTCGGAAAAGCGGATCACCGGCTCGCCGTCGAATTTCACGTCGTTCGACCACGAGGTGAAGTATTTCTTGCCGGTGTTCTTCGAGGTGATGATGCCCTTTTTCGCCGCGCAACCCGCTTCGGTCCCCGAGGTGCGGCTGACGTCGGACTTGTTCTTGATGTTCACCGTCTTGCCGCAGATGAACACCGTCCCGGTGCCGTTTTCCGTGTCCGAGGCCATGCCGAAGCTGGGATAGGGCACCGGCACGCCCGGCGGCGTCGCCGGGTTCTCGGGCGGGGTGAAGCAGGTGTCGGGAAAGGCGGCGATGGTCTGGGCGTTGACCGCCTTGCCGCTGATCTCCAGCCCGTTGGCGAAAACCCCGCTCATCGCGCCGCCCCCGTGGCAAGGCGGTCCTCGGCCGAGACGCGCCGGGCGGCGCCGCGCGCCTCGTGCAGCACCGCCGCCCCGCAGGCGCCGTCGTCGCCCGAGGCATCGACCAGCACCGGCGAGCCCGGCGCATAGCCCCTGCGCACGGCGGCCAGCGCCATGCCCAGCATGGCGGGCACCGCGGCCGCGCCGATATTGCCCAGGCTCTCGGCCGGGCTCCACAGGTCCTGGAAGGCCGAGCGGCCGCGTTCCAGCCGCAAGGTCATCAGCGCGGCCTGGCGGAAGAAATGCTGCTCGCCCGGCAGGTCCGAGATGCGGTATTCGACATGGGCAAGGTCGGTCTCGGCCTCGGCCAGGGCGGCGCGATAGGCCGCGGCCATGCCGTCGCCGCGCAGGGGCAGGTCCGCGCCCCCCTCGCCCCGGCCGTTGCCCAGGAAGGCCACCTCGCGCGCCAGGCCCAGCCCGGTCAGCCGTAGGGCGCCGCCCGGCCCCAGCAGCACCGCCGCCGCCGCCTCGCCGGGAATGAAGCCGTCGGCATTGCCGTCCTGGAGCAGCCGCTCCAGCCCCGCGTAATGCGCCAGCGCCGGCCCGGTCAGGTAGCTGTCGAGCCCCAGCAGGATCACCCGCCCCGCCTGCCCCGCCGCGATCATGCGCCGCGCCCGCTCCAGCCCGACGAAGCCCGAGGGCCGGCCATGCACCACCACATGCGCCCGCCGCTCGGGCAGGCCGAGGATCTGCGACAGCATCCGCAGCAGCGCCGAGGGATCGGGCACCGGGCGGCCGGGGCGGCCCTCCTCGGCCAGGCACAAGATCAGCGCGGCCTCGGCCGCGGCGGGTTCCTGGCGCAGAATGTCGGCCAAGGCGCCGGCGGCCAGATGCGCCATGCGCCGCTGGCCGATCCAGTTGCGCGGCAAAGGCACCGGCGCGCCGATACGCCAGCCGCCGGGGGCGGTAAAGCGCGTCTCGGCGAACCCGTCCAGCCGCGCCCGCATCGCCGCCGCCGACGAGGCCCAGTCCAGCCCCACCGCCGTGACCATGCCCGCCGCCAGCACGCCGATCATGGACCGTTCCCCCCGTCCGCGCCCCCGCCCTCGCCCAGAACGGCCGCCAGGCGGATATAGCCGCGCCCCTCGCGCTCGGCCCGCAGCATGGCGGCGGTGGGCGCGCCGATCCAGGCGCGCGAGAACTCGGCGATGGTGCGGCGGATCGGCACCTGCACGCGCCAGCTCAGCATCAAGACCCGCGCCTCGGCGTCGATGGCCAGCGTATCGGGCAGCGCCACGGTGTCGAGGCAGCAGTCGCGCCCGCGCCAGACCCGGAACGGCAGCCGGGTGTCGGGCAGGCGGAACGCCTCGCGCCCGCGCGGGGTCAGATGCACCAGCACCACCGGCGTAAAAGGCGCAGGCGGCACGATCTGCTGGTCGGGGGGCGCCATCTGGTAGTAACGCTCGTCGAAGTCCCGCGGCAGGAAGGGCGCGGTTTCCGCCACCCAGCGCTCGTCATAGGTGCCGCCATAGGGCAGGCGCAGCGGCCAGCCGCGCCCGTAGGGCCCCAGCGCCATCGGCTGCCAGTCGCCATAGGGCGAGGTGATCTCCTGCCCCGGCGCCTCGGTATTGGGCAGCGCGAGGCCCGCCGGACTGCCGCCCGAGGCGGTGGCCCAGCCCAGCCCCACCGGATTGGCGGCATGGACCGGCACGTCGGGACCGGGCGGGCGGCTGCGGTCGGGCCCGCCAAAGGCGGTGTCATAGGAAAACGGCATCCGCGTGAAGGGATAGGGCCGGGTCGCGGCAATGGCCGGCCCCAGCGTGCGCCATTCGCGCTGGCCGACCACGTCGAACTGCTTGGACCAGTTGCCCACCGCCAGCCCCACGCGCAGCCGCTCGACCGGGCGGGCGCCGGGGGCATGGGCGGCGCCGTTCAGCACCACGTCGCAAAGAGGCTTGCGAAAGGCGAAATCGCTTTCCCAAAGCGGTGCGGAAAAGCCCGGCGCGCCGGTATATTCGTCGACCATGACCAGCGGGCGCTGGTCCTGAAGCGGCAGGGGCGGGTCGCTTTCACGCTCGGGAAAGGCGAAGCTGCCCTTGACCACCAGCAGCATGAAGGCCTGCCCGGCCACGTCCATGCCGGTCCCCATCTGATGGGGAAAGCCGGTCTGGTCCAGGATCTGCACGGCACGCCTCAGTCCAGGGCATAGGCAAAGCCGTCCGGCCCGCCGGTCACCGTCACCCTGCCGATGCCACGCCCCTCCAGCCTGGCGTCCAGCACCCGGCGGCTGAGTTCGGGCAGGATCGCGCCGGTCAGGATGGCGTCGACCATGCGGCCGCCCGATTCGACCTCGGTGCAGCGGGCGCGGATCTGGTCCATGACGCCCGTGCCGATCACCAGCTCGGCGCCATACGCGGCGGCCAGCCTGCGGCCGATGCCGGCCAGCTTCTGCCCGGCGATGGCCTCGATCATCGCATCCGAAAGCGGCAGGTAGGGGATCGTCACCAGCCGCCCCAGCAGCGCCGGGGGAAACACCTTCAGCAGCGGCGGGCGCAGCGCGGCCGACAGGCTGTCGATCTCGATCCGGCTGCGGCCGGCATCGGTCAGCGCCATGATCTCGTCGGTGCCCACGTTCGAAGTCAGCAGGATCAGCGTATTGCGAAAGTCGATCCGCCGCCCCTCGCTGTCGTCCATCATCCCCTTGTCGAAGACCTGGAAGAAGATCTCGTGGATGTCGGGATGGGCCTTTTCCACCTCGTCGAGCAGGATCACCGAATAGGGCCGGCGCCGCACCGCCTCGGTCAGCACGCCGCCCTTGCCATAGCCGACATAGCCCGGCGGCGCGCCCTTGAGGGTCGAGACGGTATGCGCCTCCTGGAACTCGCTCATGTTGATGGAGATCAGGTTCTGCTCGCCGCCGTAAAGCGCATCGGCCAGGGCCAGCGCGGTCTCGGTCTTGCCGACGCCCGAGGGGCCGCAGAGCATGAAGACGCCCATCGGCTTTTCCGGCGCGCCCAGCCCGGCCATGCCGGTCTGGATGCGGCTGGCGATGGCGGCCATGGCATGGTCCTGCCCGACCACGCGCTGCGCAAGCAGGCCGGCAAGGCCCAGCGCGCGCTCGGTCTGGCTGGCCAGCATCCGGCCCAGCGGGATGCCGGTCCAGTCCTGCACCACCGCCCCCACCGCCAGCCGGTCCACCGAGGGCAGGATCAGCGGCCGCTCGCCCTGCCGCTCCGCCAGCTCGGCCATCTTGGTGCGCAACAGCGACAGCCGCGCGGCGGGGTCAGGGTCCGGGGTTTCGGCATCCGCATCACCGGACGGCGCGGCCGCGGCAGGCGCATCGGGCGCAGCCTCGGCAGATGCCCCCTCGGCGGCGATTTCCGCGGCCTCGCCCCCGGCTTCGGCCCCGGTCTCGTCCAGCGCCATGCCCTCGCCGCGCAGCTCGGCCCGCAGCGAAAGGATGTCGGAGACCAGCGCCTTTTCCGCCTCCCAGCGTTCCAGCGCGGCGGCGCGCTCGGCCTCGGCCGCGGCGCGGGCGGCGTCGTTGGCGGCCTGGCGCTCGGTCGTGTCGATGCCGATGGCGGCCTCGCGGGCGATGATGCCCGCCTCGATCTCCAGCGCCTGCAGGCGGCGCTCCAGATCCTCCAGCTCCGCCGGCGTCGCGTGCTGGCTGACGGCGACGCGGGCGCAGGCGGTGTCGAGCAGGCTGATCGCCTTGTCCGGCAATTGCCGCGCCGGGATATAGCGATGCGACAGCGAGACGGCGGCACCGATCGCCTCGTCCAGGATCTCGACCCGGTGATGCCGTTCCAGCACGCCCGCCACGCCGCGCAGCATCCCGACCGCGGCGGCTTCCGAAGGCTCCTCGACCTTCACCACCTGGAAGCGCCGGGTCAGCGCCGGGTCTTTCTCGATATGCTGCTTGTATTCGGCCCAGGTGGTGGCGGCGACGGTGCGCAGCTCGCCCCGCGCCAGCGCCGGTTTCAACAGGTTCGCGGCATCGCCCGTCCCCGCCGCGCCCCCGGCGCCGATCAGCGTATGCGCCTCGTCGATGAACAGGATCACCGATTTCGCCGAGGCCTGCACCTCGTCGATCACCGCTTTCAGCCGCTTCTCGAACTCGCCCTTGACGCTCGCGCCGGCCTGCATCAGCCCGATGTCCAGCAGCCACAGATCGACCGCCGCCAGCTGCGGCGGCACGTCGCCGCGCGCCAGCCGCAGGGCAAAGCCCTCGACCACGGCGGTCTTGCCCACCCCGGCCTCGCCGGTCAGGATCGGGTTGTTCTGCCGCCGCCGCATCAGGATGTCGATGATCTGGCGGATTTCCGCGTCGCGGCCGACCACCGGGTCGATCTTGCCGGCGCGCGCCCGCTCGGTCAGGTTGGTGGCGTATTTCGCCAGCGCCCCTTCGGGCGGTTTCGGCACATTGGCCGGCGCGGGCTCGGGCGGGGCCGCCGGTTCGGCCTCGGCCGAGCCGGCCAGGATACCGGGCAGGTCCGGCGCCAGGCGGTCGGGGTCGATGCGGCCGAATTCCGGGCTGATGCGCAGCAGCAAGCCTTCCAGCACCGGGGTCTTGAGGCAGGCGACCAGGATGTCGCCCGAGCGCACGCGGTCGGTGCCCCGCTCCAGCGCCGCCAGCGTCCAGCCCTCCTGGATGGCGTGGAAGATATGGTCGGAAAACTCCTCGACCGCGCTGGCCCCGCGCGGCAGGGCGTCGAGCGCGCGGGCCAGGTCGCCCTCCAGCCGCGCCGCATCGACCCCGGCCGCGGCGGCGATCAGCGCCAGGTCCGAATCCGCCGCCCCCGCCAGCGCGGCGATGAAATGCACCAGCTCGACATAGGGATTGCCGCGCGCCTTGGCGTTGCGCGCCCCTTCGGAAAACGCCCGCAGGCACAGCGCATCCAGCCGGCCGACCAGTTCCTTGCGCTTGACGGTTTCTCGGGATCCTCTGGCGGGGGCGCGGGGCGTCACGGTCGTCATCCTGGCCATCCTTGCAAAGCTGGCAAAAGAACCGGAGCGATAAAACGGGCTTGCCAGGGGCAGGCTCGGGGGGAAATGATCCTAGGGGAAAGTGTATTTCAAAACCGCGGCTTTCGGAAATCTTTTCGCAAGGAGCCGGCCATGGCCAGCCTGCCGCAAAAAGGAACGTCGCCATGATCCCGGCCCTGCCGGGGGACATCTTCCGCGAGGGCCAGGTGCTCAACAACACCTGGGCCGTCGAGGGCGTTCTGGGCCGCGGCGGCACCGGCGAGGTCTATCGCGCCAAAAGCCTCGTCACCGGCCGGGTGGTGGCGATCAAGGCGCTTTCGGCCGGCTTTTCCGGCGACGAGGGCTATCTTGAGCTGATGCGCCGCGAAGAGGCGATGCGCGACATCCTGCACGACGCCGTGGTGCGCTACAGCGACTGCTCGCGCACGCCCGAGGGCCATGTCTTCCTGGTCATGGACTTCATCGACGGCCCGGCGCTGTCCGAGGTGATGGCCGAACGCAGGCTGGGCACGCGCGACTTGCTGATCGTCGCGCATCGCGTGGCCGAGGGGCTGGTCGCCGCCCATGCCCGCGGCGTGGTGCATCGCGACCTGTCGCCCGACAACGTCATCCTGCGCGACGGCCGGGTCGAGGGCGCGACGGTGATCGACTTCGGCATCGCCAAGGACACCGCCGCCGGGGCGCATACCGTGGTCGGCAACCAGTTCGCCGGCAAATACGAATATGCCGCGCCCGAACAGTTCGACGGCAAGGCCGAGCCGGCCAGCGACCTTTACGCGCTCGGCGCGCTGCTGCTGGCGGCGGCGCGGGGCGAGGTGCCCTTTGCCGGCGCGACGCCCGGCGAAATGATCCGCCGCAAGGCCGAGCCCCTGGACGTGACCGGCCTGCCCGAACCGCTGGCCGGGCTGATCCTGTGGCTTTCGGCGCCGCGCATCGGGGAACGCGCGCCCTCGGCCGCCGCGGTGGTGGCGCGGCTGGACGCGCTGCTGAAGGGGGCCGAGGCCGCGCCGGCCCGCAAAGGCGCCGCGCCGCGCCCGCAGCCGGCGCGCAAGGCGGGCGGCGGGCGGCGCTGGCTGGTCCTGCTGCTTCTGGCCGTGGTGCTGGCCGGCGGGTTCCTGGCCGCAAGGCCGCTGCTTTTCCCCGCCCTGCCGCTGGTCCAGCCCTGGCGGCTGGAGGCGGCGGGGGGCGAGGCGCCGCGGCTGTCCGGCCCGGCGCCGGATGCGGCCAGCGCCGCGCGGATCGCCGCCGCCTTCGCCGCCGCGGCCGGCGGCAGCCCGCCGCAGGACGCACTGGCCCCGGCGCGCGGCATGCCCGCGCCCGGCTGGGCCGAGGCGGTCGAGCGGCTTTTCCCGCAATTGCAGGGCTTGCAGGACTGGACGGTGCTTGTCACCGACCTGCGCGCCGAGATCGCCGGCAGCGCCCCCACCCCGGCCGAGCGCGACGCCATCGCCGCCCGGCTGGCGGAATGGGCGCGGGCCTCGGGCATGGAGCTGGTGCCGCGGCTGGCCGCCGGCCCCGCGCTGCTGATGCCCGCCGATCTGGACGCGCTGCTGGCCGGCGCCGCCCGCTGCGGCCCGCTGACCAGCGACCTGCCCCAGGGCGGCGCCCCGCCCGGCGCCGGCGTCGCGATCCGCGGTGCCCTGCCCGATGCCGCCGCCGCCGCGGCCCTGGCCGAGGCGCTGCGCCCGGCCCTGGGCGAGCGCGCCCTGCGGCTGGAGACCGAGACGCTGAGCCCCTCGCTTTGCCGGATCCGCGCAGCGGCGGCGGGCCTGCCCGAGGGCGGCATCGGCATCCGCCTGTCCGAGGCGCGCCGGCCCGAGCCCTCACTGACCGGCATCTATCGCCCCGGCGACAACCCGGTCGCGGACGTGCTGATCCCCGCCGAACTGGCCGCGACGCCCGGCGCCGAGCTTTGGGTCGCGGTCGAGGAAACCGGCAAGGTCTTCAACGTCCTGCCCAACATGGCCGACCAGGAAACCCGGCTGGACCGCATCGGCCAGCCCGAAGGCGCGCTCAGCCGCGTGCGCGTGCTCTGGCCCGCCGGGGATGCGGGCCTGGGACCGGGACGCATCGCCTTTCGCGTGAACGACCGCGATTTCGGCAAGGCGGGGATCTTTGCCTTCGTCACCCGCGGCCCGCTTTTCGACGAGCGCCGGCCGGGCGACGAATCCGCCGACGCCTTTGCCGAGGCGCTGGCGGCGCGGCGCGCGGCCGATCCGCAGCGCATCCTGGCCGCCACCCAGCGCATCCTGGACCTGCGGCCCTGACCGCGCCAAGGCCGGGGGCACGCCCCAGCCAGGGGGCGCCGCCGCCGATCCGCAGGATTTCATTGCGCAAAGCCGCAGTCCATGAGATGATTTTCCCATTTCGAGAAGAACATAATGCGGCCTTTGAAAAGGTTTCCCCTATGTTTCTCGCTCCGCTCGCCGTGCCGGATTCCGCCGGGTTGGATCTTCGCAACGACATGAGGTTTCTGGCGCTCGAAAGGGCGCTGGACGGGGCCTCTCGGGCGGCACGGGCCGAACAGCTGGCCAAGGGCAATACCGGCGACGTGGCGCTGGACTGGGCGCATCTGCTGGACGAGGCCGAGGCGCTGGCCCAGGCCGGCCGCGACCTGCGCCTGCTGGTCGTCGTGGCGCGGATCATGACCAACCTGCGCGGCGCGGACGGGCTGGCCGAGGGGCTGGACCTGCTGGCCGAGACGCTGGAAACCTGGTGGGACCACCTGCATCCCGCCCTGCGCGAGGGCCAGCTGGTGCGCGAGGCCGCGCTGCGCCGGATCAACGCGCTCTACCAGATCGAGAATGCCGATGCCGGCATCCTGGGCGATCTGGAGTTCAACACCGTGCTGGTCCCGCGCGGCCTGCCCGCGGTCTCGGGCGGGGATCTGGCGGCGGGGGCAGTCACGGCCTCGGTGCTGGCGGCCGAGGGGCCGACGGGGCTTTCGGCCGCCGAACAGGCCGACCGCGCCGCCCGCCATGACGCCAGGGCGACGCGGGTGCTGACCGCCTGCCGCGCCCTGCGCGACACCGAGCCCGAGGCGGTGGCGCGGCTGGAGACCGGGCTTGCGGCCGCGCTGGCGGCGCTGGCCCGGCTGGAGGCGGCCCTGGCCGCGCGCATCGGGGACGATCCGCCGACCCGCTTCCCGGCGCTGCGCCGGATGCTGGAGCGGATGGCGGCGACGCTGGCCAGCCCCGAGGCGCAATTCAGCCGCCCCACGCAGCCGGCAGCGCAGGCGCAGGCGCAGGCCAATGCGCCCGCAACGCCCCGCGCGCCGACGCCCGCCCCCGCGGCCGTTGCCACCGCGCCCGCATCGGCAGGCCTGCCGGCAAGGCTGGCCTCGCGTGCCGAGGTCGCGACCTGTCTCGACCTGATCATCGATTTCTACGAACGCAACGAACCCGCCTCGCCTTTGCCGCATCTGGCGCGGCGGATGAAGAAGATGGTGCCGATGAACTTCCTGCAGCTGATGGAGGAACTGGCGCCGGGAGGGATGAAGGAATTCCGCAATGTCGCCGGAGTGGCCGAGGACAAGGGACGCTGACGGCAGGGCGCAATCGGGGCCGGCGCCGCGATGGCGCCGCGACAGGGAGTAACCCGCGATGAGCGAGAGCAAGGCCAAGGTAATCGAGCGCAATCGCGCCCCCAGGGTGCAGATCGCCTATGACGTCGAGCATTACGGCAGCCCGACCACCATCGAACTGCCCTTCGTCATGGGGGTGATGGCGGATCTGGCGGGCAAGTCCACCTCGCGCGAGGCGCAGAAGCCGCCCGCCGAACGGTCCTTCGTCGAGGTGGATGCCGGCCGCTTCCCCGCCTTCATGGAGGCGCTTTCGCCCCGCGTCACCGCCCGCATCCCCAACCGCCTGCCCCGCAAGGAGGGCGAGGAGGCCGGCGCGGAGGAAGAAGAGATGTTCGTGGACCTGACCTTTCGCAACATGGGCGATTTCGCCCCCGACCGCATCGCCGAGCAGATCCCCGAACTGGCCGAGCTGATGAAGATGCGCCGCAAGCTCGAGGAACTGCTGAGCTACATGGACGGCAAGGCCAGCGCCGAAAAGCGCATCGCCCAGCTTCTGAACGACGAGCCGCTGCTGGCCCGCGTCGCCGAGCAGGCGGTGGCCCCCGGCGGCGACGGGACGGAGGGCTGAGCCATGGCCGAACAGGAACTCAAGGGCACCGAAACCGCCGCCGAAGCCGAGGCCGTCGACCTGGACGAATTCGGCACGCTTCTGGAAAAGGACTTCCGCGTCAAGGAACAGGACGACAGCGCCAAGCTGCGCGAACTGGTCGCGAACCTGGCCCTTGCCGCCCGCGAAAAGGCCGGCAGCGCCACGATCTCCGGCAATGCCGTGCGCTCGATCAAGTCGCTGATCGCCGGCATCGACGAGCTGCTGACCACGCAGATGAACCAGGTGCTGCACGCCCCCGAGATCCGCCGCATGGAGGGAAGCTGGCGCGGGCTGCATTACCTGGTCAACAACACCGAAACCGACACCATGCTCAAGATCCGGGTGCTGAACATCACCAAGGACGAGCTTGCCGACCAGCTGGAGGATTTCGAGGGGCAGATGTGGGACCAGTCGCCCATGTTCCGCAAGCTCTATACCGAGGAATATTCCAGCTTCGGCGGCGCGCCCTTCGGCAGCATCGTCGGCGATTACGAATTCAGCCACCACCCGCGCGACGTGGGGCTGCTGCGCAACCTGTCGGGGATCTGCGCCTCGGCGCATGCGCCCTTCATCGCCGCGGCCTCGCCCCGGCTGTTCCGCATGGAAAGCTGGCAGGAACTGCCCAATCCGCAAGACCTGAAGATGGTCACATCCTCGCCCGACTACGCGGCCTGGCAAAGCCTGCGCGAAAGCGAGGACGCGCGCTATATCGGCCTGACCCTGCCGCGGGTGCTGGCGCGCCTGCCCTATGGGCCGGACACCATCCCGGTCAAGGGCTTCGACTTCCGCGAAGAGATCGACGGCAAGCACGACCATTACGTCTGGATGAACGCGGCCTTCCCGATGGGGGTGAACATCAACCGCAGCCACAAGCTTTACGGCTGGGGCAGCCAGATCCGCGGCGTGGAATCGGGCGGCGCCGTTACCAACCTGCCGGTGCATACCTTCCCCAGCGACGACGGCTCGGTGGTGATGAAATGCCCGACCGAGATCGCCATCGACGACCGGCGCGAGCATGAGCTGGCCAAGCTGGGGCTGATGCCGATCCTGCACCGCAAGAACACCGATGTCGCGGCCTTCCTGGGCGCGCAGACCCTGCAGGATTGCGAGGCCCGCGCCGGCCGGCTGGTCGATCCCGACGCCCAGGCCAACGAGCGGCTGTCGGCGAACCTGCCCTATCTGCTGCCGGTCTGCCGCTTCGCGCATTACCTCAAGGCCATCGCCCGCGACAAGATCGGCACCTTCAAGGAACGCGCCGACATGGAGGTCTGGCTGTCCGAATGGATCAACCGCTACGTGCTGGCCAATACCGCCATGGCCGACGACAAGGCCAAGGCCAAGCGGCCGCTGGCCAAGGCCGAGGTGCAGGTGGACAGCGTCGAGGGCCGGCCCGGCTATTACGCCGCCCGCTTCTACCTGCGGCCGCATTACCAGCTGGAAGGCATCAACGCCTCGCTGCGGCTGGTCTCGGAGCTGCCCTCGGTCAAGGGGCCGTGACGCGCTTTGCCCAGGGGCCGCGGCGGCCCCTGCGGCGCCGGGCCGGCGGGCGCCAGGGCGCGCGCGGCCCCCGACGCGGCCCCGACGGGCCCCGCCATGTCTGAAACCCGGCTTGCCGAACAGGCCGAACAGGGAGATGTGAGATGGCTTTCACCGGATACCTCAAGATCGACGGCATCGACGGCGAATCGCGCCGGGCCGATCACGAAGGCGAAATCGACATCTGGGGCGCCGACCTGAAGGCCGAGCAGAAAAGCTCGGCCGCGACCGGGTCGGGCCGCGTGCGCGGGCGCGCCACCGTCAGCGACCTGACGCTTTACAAATGGTATGACGCCGCCTCGCCCTACCTGGCACTGGCTTGCATGCAGGGCAAGGCCTTCGAGACCATGACCTTCACCGTCCGCAAGGACTCGGGCGAGGCGCATCTGGACTACCTGACCATCACCATGACCAATTGCCTCGTCTCGTCCTATTCGATGAGCCAGAACCAGCCCGCACCCGAGATCGACACCATCGCCGAGCAGATCGGCATCTCGTTCGAGAAGATCGCCGTCAAATACGTCGTCCAGGCCGACGACCATTCGAAAGGCGACGAGCATGAGGTCGAATACGACCTGATGGCCGCCAAGTGACCGCCCCGAGGCGCGCAGGATCGCCATGGCCAGCCCCGCCCCCGACCGCCCCCGCACCGCCACGCCCCTCCAGGCGCGGCGCGAGGAGGTGCAGCCGAGCCTGTGGGACCGGCTGATCGACGACCTGCCCGCCATGACGGCCGAGCTCGCCCGGCGCGAGGCGGCCCTGGCTGCCCGCCACGGCCCCGCCCGGCTGGCGGCGCTGCTTGCGGGCGAGGGGCGGGACGGGCTCGACCCCGACCAGGCGCGCGACCTGGCGGCGCTGGCGCAATTGCAGGCCCGCCGCGCCGCCCTGCAGGAACGCGGCATCCTGGTCACGCCCGAGGTGCTGCGCGAGGCGGTGCGCCGCGACATCGAGGATCTGTTCGGCATCGAGCGGCTGGAAGTGCGCTATCTGCTGACCCCGGCCGAGCGCCGCACCGCACCCCCCGGCATCGCCGGCGGCGCCGAGGATCCGGCCGAGATGCTGGCCGATTTCCCCCATGTCCGCGCCTCGGTGCTGAATTACGGCGTGCCCGCCTTTGCCGGGCGGCGCGCGGGCGATTTCGACCACGAGACGCTGGCGCGCGAATTGCGCGAGGTGCTGGCGGTGTTCGAGCCGCGCCTGCGCCGCGACACCATCCGCGTCACCGTCCAGCCCGGCACCCGCACCGGCCTGCGCGTGCGCATCGAGGGGCTGTTGCTGATGGCCCCCGCGCCCGAACGGCTGCGGCTGCTGACCACCATCGACCTCGACACGGGCGCCGCCGCCACGGTGCTGGAGGAGGGCTGATGGACCGCGCCTTCCTTGCCGCCTACGAGGCCGAACTGGACCATATCCGGGTGCTGGCGGGCGAATTCGCCGCCCTGCATCCCAACGTGGCACGCAACCTGTCGCTGGACGCCCTGCCCTGCCCCGACCCCTATGTCGAGCGGCTGCTGGAGGGCGTGGCCTTCCTGGCCGCCCGCACGCGGATGAAGGTCGAGGCCGAGGGCCAGCGTTTCGCCGCCGGGGTGCTGGATGTGCTTTGGCCCGACCTGGCCGCGCCGGGGCCGGCCATGGGCATCGGCGTGCTGCAGCCCGGCCCGCAGGTGCAGGCCATGGCGGCCGGGCATCCGGTGCCGCGCGGCAGCCGCTTCACCGCCGCCGTGCGCGAAGGCCTGGCCACCCGCGCCACCTATGCCACCGCGCAGGCGGTGACGCTCTGGCCGCTGGCGCTGGCGGCGGCCGATTACCTGCCCGACCGCGGCGCGCTGGCCGCCGCCGGCCTTGCCGCGCCGGGGGCCGAGGCGGGCATCCGCATCGGCCTGCACGCGACGGGACCGGCCGCGCTGTCAGCCTTGGCGCTGGATAGGCTCGACCTGTGCTTTGCCGGCAGCGCGCGGGCGGGGGCGCTGTTCGACGCCATCTTCGGCAGCGGCCTGGGCGCGCTGGCCCGTCCCGCCCGGCCGGGTGCGCAGGCGCTTTCCCTCGGCCGGCCCGGCCTGGTGGGCACCGGCGACGACGAGGGGCTGACCCCCCGCCTGCGCCCCAGCTTCGAGGGGTTCCGGCTGCTGCGCGACTATTTCCTGATGCCGGAACGCTTTCACTATCTGCGGCTGGAGGGGCTCGCCCCCGCCGCCCGGCAATGCGGCGAAGGCGTGGCGCTAGAGCTTGCCGTGCCGCTTTCCCGCCCCGAGCCGCTGCTGGAGGGGCTGGGCCGCGACGATTTCCGGCTCTTCGCCGTGCCGCTGGTCAACCTGTTCGAGAAGGAATGCAATTTCGTCGAACTCGACGCGCGGGCCACGGCGCATCCGGTCCACCCCGACCGCGCCCGCACCCGCGACTTCGAGGTCTATCGCCTGATCCGCGTCGCCGATGCCGACCGCGAGGGCGCGGACGGGCTGCTCTGCCCCGCCCATGCCCCCGAGGCGCCGCGCCATTCCGGCCCGCTCTGGTGGGCCGAGCGCCGCCCCCGCCGGCCGGCCACCGACGAGATCCGGCGCGGCCAGATGCGCAGTTCCCATGCCGGGCACGACCTGTGGATCTCGGTCTCGCGCGCCGGGGACTGGATGCCGCGCCGGCTGGACATCCGCGCGCTTTGCACCAATCGCGACCTGCCGATCCTGGACGACACGCCGCGGCTGACGCCCGAGGGCGGCGAGCCGGTGATGCGGGTGGATCTGGTCGGCCCGATGCGCCGGCCGCAACCGGCGCTGGCGGGCGCGCCGCCGATGGCGGGACAAAGCGGCGCGGCGGGGCTGGACGAGCTGACCTGGCGACTGGTGGCGCAGCTTGCCTCTGGCCATCTGTCGCTGGCCGAGGCCGGGCGCGACGGCGCGCCGCTTTGCGCGCTGCTGGCGCTTTACGCCGACCGCGGCGACCCGCGGCTGGCCCGCCACGCCCGCGCCGTCGCCGCCGTCGCCAGCCGCCCGGTGATCGAGCGGCTGGACCTGCCCGGCCCGCTGGCCTTCGGCCGCGGCACCGAGATCACGCTGGAAATCGACGAGGCGCCGCTGGCCGGGGCCAGCCGGCTGCTTTTGCCGGCGCTGCTGGACCGGCTGTTCGCGCGCCACGCCTCGGTCAACAGCTTCGTGCGCACCCGCACCCGCCTTGTGCAGAAACAGGAGGAGATGTCATGGCCGATGCGGCCCGGCCTGCGCCCCAGGATCTGACGCCGGAGACTCCCCCCGGCATCGAGGCCTTCGCGCTGATGCGCCGGCTGGAATCGCCCGACCGCCGCTTTGGCCATGCCGGCGGCCCGGAACAGGAGCCCGCGCGGCTGGGGCAAGAGATCCGGCTGGGCCCCGCCGCCTGCGAGGTCGCGCGCTTCAGCCCCGCCGAGGGCGACGGCCCCGCCCGCATCGCGCTGGAGATCACCGGGCTGTTCGGCCCCGAAGGCCCGATGCCGCTGCACCTTAGCCGGCGCATCCTGGAACGCATGTCCGAACGCTGGTTCGCCGGCTCTGCCCAGCCCGAGCCGGGGGCGGATCGCGCCTTCCTGGAGTTCTGCAACCTGCTCCAGCACCGGATGATGGCGCTTTACTACCGCGCCTTTGCCGAGGCGCAGCCCGCCATCGCCGCCGACCACGGGCGCGAGGGCCGGCTGGCGGCGATGATCGCGGCGCTGGCGGGCCTCGGCCTGCCCGGCATCGCCGAAGCGCTCGACGATCCCGCGCCGGTCCTGCGCCATGCCACCGGGCTGGCCAGCCAGGTCCGCAGCCCCGAGACGCTGGCGGCGCTGCTGTCGGACCTGCTGGACGCGCCGGTGCGGGTGGTCGAGTTCGTGCCCTATTGGCAGGACATCCCCGCCGCCCTGGCCAGCCGCCTTGGCCGCGCCCATGCCGGGCTGGGCCGGGGCGCGATGCTGGGTCCGCGGGTCTACCAGCCGCAGGCGCGGGCCGAGATCACCGTCGGCCCGCTGGGCCTTGCGCAATACCGCCGGCTGGCCGAGGACGGCCCGGAACGGGCGGCGCTGCGCCGCCTGCTGCGCTTTGCCATGGGCGAAGAGATCGGCTTCGACCTGCGACTGGTGCTGGCCGCGCCCCAGGTGCCGCCGCCCCGGCTGGGCGCGGGCATGGCGCTGGGGCGGACCGGCTGGCTGGGCGACGGGGCCGCGCGGGACCGCGACGACCTGCGCCTGCCGCTGGACGAAAGGCAGGCCGCCTGATGACCCTGCGCCTCACCGTCCTCACAAGCCCCGTTCCCCAGCCCCGGCCCGAGCTGCGGCTGGAGGGCGGCCGGGCGGTGCTGGGGCGCGAGCCGGGCTGCGACTGGCAGATCGACGACCCCGAGATGTTCGTCTCGCGCCGCCATTGCATCGTCGAGGCCACGGCCGAGGGCTGGACCGTCACCGATACCAGCTCGGGCGGGCTGTTCATCGACGCGGCGGCCGAGCCGCTGGGACCGGGCCGCAGCGCCGCGCTGTGCGACGGGATGCGGCTGCGGCTGGGCGACGTGACGCTGGGCGTGGCCGTCGAGGCAGGGGCGGGGGCCGCAGCGGCGGCGCCCGCCGATCCGGGCATCGGTATCGACCCGTTCTTCGCCCCCCGCGATCCGGCGCCGCCGCCGCCTCCGCCGCGGCCCTCGGAACTGCCCGAGCCCTTCGAGCGCACGACCGGCCGTTTCGCGCCGCCGCAGCCGCCGGCGCCGCCGCCCGGCTTCGACGATCCCTTCACGCTGGACCCGCTGCCAGCCGCGCAACCGGCAACCCCGCCCCCACCGGGCGACGACTGGAGCTGGGGACCGTCCGGCGCGACACCGCCCCAGCCCGATCCCGCGCCCGTCGTGGAAACCCCTGCCCCCACGGCCCCGCCTCCGCCATCCGACGCGGCCGCCGCCTTCCTGCGCGGCGCCGGGCTGGACCCGTCGGGCGCCGAGGGCGTGGACCTGGAAGCGCTTGGCCGGCGCTACCGCATGCTGGCCGAGGGGCTGGTCGCTCTGCTGCGCGCGCGGGCCGAGGAAAAGGGGTCGCTGCGCGTCGCCCGCACCACGCTGGGCGCGGCCCAGGTCAACCCGCTGAAATTCCTGGCCATGCCCGACGAGCAGGTGGCCGCGCTGGTCGCGCCCCGCGGGGCGGGCTACCTGGACCCCGACGCCGCCATCGCCGAGGCGTTCCGCGACCTTGCCGACCACCGGATGCGCAGCTGGCACGGGCTGCAGGCGGCGCTGCGCCGGATGATCGACCGCTTCTCGCCCGAGGCGATCGAGGCGCAGCTGGCCGATGCCGGGCTGCTGCGGGCGCTGCTGGCGGGCGGGCGCTCGGCGCTGCTCTGGGACGCCTATGCCACCCGCTGGGCCGAGATCGCCCGCGCCGCCGAGGACCGTTTCCTGGGCGAGGTCGGCGCCGAATTCCGCGATGCCTACGAAACCCCTGACAGGAGCGAGCCATGACCACGATCTTTCCCCTATTCACGCGCCGGGCCACGCTGGCCGGGCTTGGAACGCTGGCGCTGACGGCGGCCTGCGGCGGGCCGCAGGGGCCCGGTTCGGTCAACCTGGCGATGTCGGCCGCGGCCGGGGTCAATCCCGGCCCCGACGGCAGCGACCGGCCGCTGACGCTGCACATCCTGCAATTGCGCGGCACCGCCGGCTTCGACGCCGCCGACACGCTGGCGCTGCAAGACCCCGCCGCCGCCCTGGGGGCCGACCTGGTCAAGGCCGAGACGGTCACGCTGGCCCCCGGCGGCAGCGCCGAAAAGGCGCTGGTGCTCGACCCGTCAACGACGGCGGTGGCGGTGGTCGCCGGCTATCGCGACCCGGCCGGCAAGACCACCCGCGCCAAGGCCGCCGTCTCGCCCACCGGGACCGCCAGCTTCACCGTCACCGCCGGGCCGGGCGGCGTCGTGATGGCTCCAGCCTGAAGGGAAAGCGCATGACCGAAGGCAGCCGCGTCGTCTGGTCCGAGGGCCTGTTCCTGCGCCCGCAGCATTTCCAGCAGCAGGACCGCCATGCCGCGGCCCAGCTGCGCGCGCTGCTGCGGGCGCGGCCGCGGCAGGCATGGGGCTTTGTCGCGCTGCGGCTGGACCCCTCGGCGCTGGAGGCCGGGCAGGTCGCCGTCGCCGAGGCCGAGGGGCTGTTTCCCGACGGCACCGCCTTTCGCATCCCGGCCGAGGCCCCGGCGCCGCCGCCGGTCACGGTCGGCCGCGCGACACCCGTCGGCGCGGTCCTGCTGGGCGTGGCGCCGCGCCAGCCCGGCACCGCCGCGGTCGATCCCGCCCATGCCGAGCCGGGCGGTGCGCGCTGGCGCGGCGAATGGGCCAGCCTGCGCGACGAGATCCGCGGCGGCGCCGAGCCGGCCGAGGTCGAGATCGCCCGGCTTTCGACCCGGCTGATCCTGCCCGGCGAGCCGGTGCAGGGCGCCGTCACCCTGCCGCTGGCCGGGATCGAGGGGCTGGCCGCCGACGGCCGCGTCGTGCTGGCCGAGGGCTGGCTGCCCCCCGCGCTGACGCTGGCCGCCGTGCCCTGGTATGGCGGGCTGCTCAAGGAACTGGTCGGTGGGCTCGACCGCATCATCGAGGCGCAGGGCGGCATGGTGCTGGGCGGCGCCGGCCGCTCGGTCGAGAACCTGCTGATCCTGGAGCTGGCCAATGCCGCCCGGCCGCGGCTGCAGCACCTGCTGGCGCAGAACCTTGCCCACCCCTCCGAGCTTTTCGCCGACCTGGCCGAGCTGGCGGGGCGGATGGCGACCTATGGCTCGTCCACGCGGCGGCTGTCGCCGCTGCCGGACTATGACCATGCCGACCCGCAGCCGGCCTTCGCCGCACTGGCGGATGCGCTGCGCTCGCTGATCCTGTCCCTGCGCCATGTCGAGCCGAAATCCCGCGCCCTGCCGGTGGCGCGCCACGCGCAGAACGTCTGGAAGGTGCGCATCGACAATCCCGAGATCCTGCAAAACAGCCGCATCGTGCTGCGCATCGGCTCGGACATGTCGGACGAGGGCTTGATGCAGCTGTTCACCCGCCAGGTCACCGTGGGCGCGGCCGACGAGTTCGAGGCGCTCTGGACCTCGCGCCTGCCGGGCATCCCGCTGCGGCCGCTGCATTCGCAGCCGCGCGAGATCCCCTATGACGGCGACCGGCTGTGCCTGGAGCTGGACCGCAAGTCCGAGCATTGGGCGCGGCTGCAGGCCTCGCCGGGCTTCGTGCTGGGCGTGTCGGGCAAGCTGGACCGCGAGCCCGAAATCGACTGCTACGCGGTCAGCAGATAGGGGCGGGGGATGGGCGACCAGAACGATCCCTTCGGCCTTGGCGACCCCGGCCGCACCCGCATCCGCCCGCTGGGCGCGGGTCGGCCGCAATCCCAGCCCGCTTCGCCCGGCCCCGTCCCCGCCGCGCCGCGCCCCGCCTGGCAGGCCACGCCCGATCCCGCCGCACCCGAGGCCGCGCCCCATGCCCGGCGCGGGCGGGCGCATCCCAACCCGCTGGTCGCCGCCCATGCCACGCTGCTGGAACTGGCGCCCGAGCTTGAACGCGCCAATCCCCCCGCCCGCCCCGAGGCGCTGCGGGCGCGGCTGCAATCGGTGCTGGTCGAGGGGCGCGACGCCTCGGTCGCCGCCGGCGTGCCGCTGAGCCGGGCCGACCAGGGCGCCTGGTTCGTCGCCGCCCTGCTGGACGATCTGGCGCTGAACACGCCCTGGGGCGGGCAGAGCGACTGGCCGCGCCAGCCGCTGGTCACGCAGATGACCGGCGAGGTCGATGCCGGCACCCGCTTCTTCGACCGGCTGGAGGCGCTGATGCGCAACCCGGCCGGCGAACGCGACTTGTTGGAGCTGGCCTGGCTGTGCCTCTGCCTGGGCTTTCGCGGCAAGTATCGCGTGCAGGGCGGCGCGGGCGAAGGCGCGCTGGTGGCGCTGCGCGCCCAGGTCGCCCGGCTGCTGCGCGACCCCGAACGCGAGGCCATGCCGCTGGCCCCGCATGGCGCCGGGGTGATCGCCCCCGACACGCCGCGCCGTTTCGCCGTGCCGCTGTGGACGCTGTGGCTGGGGGCGCTGGGGCTGGTCCTGGCGATCCATACGGGCCTGTCCATGCATCTGTCGGGCAAGGCGGAAAGCCTGTTCACCCAGGCTGCCGCCCTGCCCCCGGCCGAGCGCGCCGCGATCTTCCGCCCGGTCCGCCAGACCGTCGAGCCGGCCCCCGAACTGCCGGCGACGGTGATCGACCCGCTGCTGCCCGCCTTCGAGGCCGCCCTGCCCGCCGCCCTGCGCCCGGCGATGAAGGGGCGCGAGACCTCGGGCCTTGTCGTGCTGGTGGTGCAGGCCAGCGACCCCGAGGTGTTCCGCTCGGCCAAGGCCGCCCTCAACCCCGCCTATCAACCGCTGATCGAGGCCATCGGCAGGACCGTCGTCGCCAACGCGCACCGCATCGGCGCGGTCGCGGTCAGCGGCCATACCGACAACGTGCCGGTGCAGCGCAGCAACCCCTTTGCCTCGAACCAGGGCCTGTCCGAGGCGCGGGCCGAGACCGTGGCGCTGGCGCTGGCGGCGGCCGGCGTGCCCGCCGAACTCATCCGCGCCGAAGGCCGCGCCGACAGCCAGCCGGTGGCCGACAACGCCACCCGCGACGGCCGCGCCCAGAACCGCCGGATCGAGATCCGCATCGAAAAGAGGCAATAGATGCGCATCTTCAAGGCCATGTTCCGGTTCCTCCTGTCCCGCGGCTTCTGGACCTTCGTCGGGCTGGCGCTGCTGGCGGCGGCGATCTGGTTCTACGGCCCGCTGGTCTCGGTCGGCGAGGCGGCGCCGCTGGAAAGCGCCGAGGTCCGCGCGCTTTGCCTGGGCGCCATCCTGGTCCTGTGGCTGCTGATCCTGCTGCTGGGCCAGATCCGCGCCGCGCGGCGCAACCGCATGTTCGTCACCGAGCTGGCCGCGCCGCCGCCCCTGCCCGACGCGCCCGATGCCGCGGCCGAGATCGGCGGCAAGTTCCAGGAAATCCTGGCCACGCTGGCCCGATCCCGGCTGGGCAAGCGGCGCTTCCTGCGCGAGATGCCCTGGTATGTCATCATCGGCCCGCCCGGCACCGGCAAGACCACGGCGCTGCGCCAATCGGGGCTGAACTTTCCCATCGCGCTGAACGACGACCTCAAGGGCGTCGGCGGCACCCGCAACTGCGACTGGTTCTTTACCGAAACCGCCGTGCTGGTCGACACCGCCGGCCGCTATACCGACCAGTCGAGCGAGCCCGAGCGCGACGCGGCGGAATGGGCCGGCTTCCTCGACCTGCTCAAGAAGCATCGCGGCCGGCGGGCGCTGAACGGGGTGATCGTCGCCCTGTCGCTGGACGAGCTGCTGGGCCCCGAGGACGCGCTGCGCCGCCACGCCCGCGAGATCCGCAAGCGCCTGACCGAGATCGGCGAGCGGCTGGAGATGCAGCTGCCGGTCTATCTGATGCTGACCAAGGCCGACCGGCTGCCGGGCTTCGAGGCGTTCTTCGGCGCGCTGACCTCGGCCCAGCGGGCGCAGGTCTGGGGCGCCACCCTGCCCGTCGACGCCCTGCCCGAGCCCGAGGCGATCACCCGCGAGTTCCGCAGCCTCGCCGCCGTGCTGGAGGGCCGGCTGGACGCGCGGCTGGCCGAGGATGCCGACCTGCCGCAGCGCGCCGCGATCTTCCGCTTTCCGGCCGAGTTCGAGCGGCTGGAGGCGCCGCTGCGGCTGTTGATCGACACCGCCTTCGGCGAAAGCCGCTACGAGCAGGCGCCCTGGCTGCGCGGCTTCTACCTGACCTCGGCCACGCAGGAGGGCTCGCCCCTGGACCGGATGCTGGCGGGGATGGCGGCGGGCTTTGGCCTGGCGCCCGCGCCCATGCCGCATCGCATGATGGGCGAACGGCGGTCCTTCTTCCTGCACGACCTGCTGGCCGGGGTGATCTTTGGCGAGGCGGGGCTGGGCCTTTTCGATCCGCGCGCCGAAGAGCGCCGGACATGGATCTGGCGCGGCTCGGCCGTGGCGGCGGCGCTGCTGGTGCTGCTGGCGGGGCTGGGGTTCCTGTTCAACACCATGCGCCAGTCGGGCGCCGTCGCCGACCAGCAGCGCCTGCTGGCCGACCTGTCGGGGCGGCTCGCCAACGCCGCCTCGCGCCAGGCCCCGACCGAGCCGCTGGACCTGCCCGTCGCGCTGGACGCCATGACCGAGATCGAGGCGGCGCGGACGCCGGTGCCGGGCGGGCCCTTGGCGCTGATCGGCCCCTCGGCCGCGGCCGAGATCGAGGGCGCGGCCCGGCTGGCCCGCGAACGCGGGCTGCGCAACCTGCTGGAGCCGCGCATGGTGGCCTTTCTGGAAGCGACGATGTGGCGGCAGATCCGCGACCCGGATTTCCTGCTGGGCGCGCTGAAGGCCTATCAGATGCTGACCGGGCTGGGCCCCTATGACCGGGCCTGGCTGGCGGAATGGTGGCAGGAGGTGCTGCCCCGCTTTGCCGCCGAGACCCCCTTCCCGACCGAGGCCGCGCGCGCCTGGCAACTGGCGGCGCTGGACCGGCTGGGCGGCGACGAAAGCCGCATCCAGGCCGATCCGCAGCTGGTCGAGGCCGCCCTGCAGGCGGTCTGCACCGTGCCCTTGTCGCTGCGCAGCTATCGCGCGCTGATGTCCGAGCCCGAGATCGCCGCCCTGCCCGACTGGATCCCGGCGGAAAAGGCCGGGCCGCTGGCAGGGCAGGTGCTGACGCGGCTGTCGGGCCAGACCCTGCGCCAGGGCATTCCCGGCGCCTTCACCTGGCAGGGCTTTCACGGCACGGTGCTGCCGATGCTGCCCAGCATGGCCGAGGCGGCGCTGAACGACCGCAAGGTCTTTGCCGGCGGCTGCGCGGAAAGCGCCGATGCCTCGGCCGCCTCGCTGCAGGCCGACATGATGAAGCTTTATCAGGACGATTTCATCAACGCCTGGGAAGGCTTCCTGCGCGACGTGCGGCTGGCGCCGATCCCCGACCTGGCCACCGCCACGGCCAACCTGAAGGACCTGGCCAGCCCCGACAGCACGCTGAAGCGGCTGCTGAACGCCGTCGTCGCCGAAACCGACCTGGCGCGCCCGCCCGAACAGGGCGACAGCCCCGAGATCAATCCCGGCGTGCTGAAGAAGGTGGCCGGCAAGCTGGGCCTGGGCGCGGCGGCCCGGATCGGCACCAAGGTCGCCGCCGCCGCCCGCCGTCCGGGCGAGCCCGAGCCGCCGCCGCCGGGCGCCGAGATCGCCCGGCATTTCGCCCCGCTCAAGGCCATCGTCGCCGAGGTGGACGGCAAGCCGCCGCTGATCCTGGACGCCGAGACCGCGCTGGGTGCGCTGTCCAAGGAGCTTTTGACCGTGCAGGCCAGCCCCGATCCGCAGGCGGCGCTGCTGTCGCGCGGCGGGCTGCCGCAGCTGACGGGCGACCTGCGCAATGTCGCGGCCACCCTGCCCGACCCGGTCAACGCCTGGCTGGGCGCCATCGCCGGCGACACGATCAGCGTCACGCGCGAGGCGATCCTGGCCCAGCTCAACGCGCGCTGGCGGGCGGACGTGCTGCCTTTCTGCCGCGCGGCGACGGGCGGGCGCTATCCCTTCGTCGCCGATTCCGCCATCGACGTGACGGTCAGCGACTTCCAGCAGCTTTTCGGCCCCGGCGGCCGCTTCGACGGCTTCACCAACGAGACGCTGGCGCCCTATGTCGACAGCAGCGCCCGGCCCTGGCGCTGGCGGGCCGACCTGGGGCTGGACGCGCGCACGCTGGCGCCGTTCGAACAGGCCCGCGCCATCCGCGACGCGCTGTTTCCGGGCGGCGCGGGGCCGGTCATGGCCTTTACGCTGGAGCCCAAGGACCTGACCCCGAATGCCGCGCGGGTGACGCTGAACGTGGACGGGCAGAGCCTGGTCTATTTCAACGCCGCCGCCCGGCCGATGCCGATGACCTGGCCGGGCAAGGACGGCACCAACCTGATCTCGCTGAGCTTCACCCCCGTCGATGGCACGGGCGAGGCGATCAGCACCGAAACCGGCGCCTGGGCCTGGCTGCGGCTGGTGCGCAAGGCCGGGCTGTCGCCCACCGCGCTGCCCGAGGTCTTTGGCCTGCGGCTGGGCATCGGCCCCTATGCCGCCCGGTTCGAGCTGCGCGCGGCCTCGGTCGAGAATCCCTTCGACCTCAGCATGTTCGGCGCCTTCCGATGCCCGGAAGCGTTCTGACCCCGCAGGCGGGCTTCTGGGGCAAGCTGCCGGCGCGCGGCGATTTCGTCGGCCGCGGCCTGCCCGAACCGTTCCGCCGCCGCTGGGACCGCTGGGCCGCGGCGCATCTGGCCGGGCGCGAGGGCTGGCCGCCGGGCGGGCTGCGGCTGCGCATCGCCTCGGGCGGGCGGGCGGCGGCGGGGCTGGTGCTGCCCTCGGCCGATGCGGTGGGGCGGCGCTTTCCGCTGGCGCTGTTCCTGCTGGCCGACGGCCTGCCCGGACCCGAGGCGCTGGAGCCCTGGTGCGAGGCCGCGCTGCAAGCCGCCGCCACGCCCGACCCCGAGGCGCTGTGGCAGGCGCTTGCGGCCCTGCCCGCGCCGACCGGCAATGCCGAGGCGCCGCCGCTGCTGCTGTGGCGGCGGGGGGATGCCGCGCTGGCCGC
>JAANMY010001094.1_pt1 | contig 32897 bp, 22 predicted proteins | sample 7279691 | NCBI WGS metagenome assembly JAANMY01 (sample SAMN14094543, study PRJNA606508) | bioreactor metagenome | isolation source: A lab-scale SPAN reactor treating ammonium-rich wastewater day 388 | place: Ireland: Galway | collected 2018-02-07
CTCGAACTTGTCCACCGCCTTCATCAGGCCGATGTTGCCTTCCTGGATCAGGTCGAGGAACTGCAGGCCGCGGTTGGTGTACTTCTTGGCGATGGAGATGACCAGGCGCAGGTTGGCCTCGACCATTTCCTTCTTGGCCTTGCGTGCCTTGGCTTCGCCGTAGGCCATCGCGCGGTTGATTTCCTTGAGGTCGGCCAAGGTCACCTGCATCGCCTTCTCCAGCGCGATGGTGGCTTCCTGCTCGGCGATGATCTGCTCGCGCACGTCGCGCAGGGCGCTGCCCCACTTCTGCTTGCGCTTGAGCAGTTCGTCGACCCACTCGAGGTTGGTCTGGTTGCCTTCCCAAGCCTTGATGAAGTCCTTGCGCGGCATCTTGGCCACGCGGGTGGACAGGTCGAGGATGCGGCGCTCGTGATCCTTCGCCTGGTTGACCGCCTCGCGCAGCTTCTTCACCAGCGCGTCGGTCAGCGGCAGCGGCAGCTTCAGGGTGACGAAGATCGCGGCGATCTCCTCGCGCGCCTTCAGCGCGCCCTTGGCGTCCGGGCCACCCTTGGCGTAAGCCTTCTCGAAGCGGGCGAAGGCGGCGGCCATCGCCTCCATGCGGGCGGCGACCTCGGCCGGATCCGGGCCGGTCGGTGCCGGCTCGTCGGCGTCGCCGCCGGTGTCCTCGTCCTCGTCCTCCTCGACGTCCGCGTCGGCATCCACCTCGGCGACCACGGGCGCGGGTTCCGGTTCCGGCTCCTCGTCGTTGAAGCCGACCACGATCTCGGCGAGGCGCTTCTTGCCGGCCTTGTGCAGCTCCCAGTCCTCCAGCAGCATCTGGGCGGACCAGGGGAAGCTGGCCAGCGCGGCGTTCATCTGCGCCAGGCCTTCTTCGATGCGCTTGGCGATGGCGATTTCGCCCTCGCGGGTCAGCAGGTCCACCGTGCCCATCTCGCGCATGTACATGCGCACTGGGTCGGTGGTGCGGCCGCCCTCGGTGTCGACCGAGGTCAGCGCCGCAGCGGCTTCCTCGGCCGCGGTTTCGTCGACCTCGCGGCCGCCGGCCTGCTGGCCGGCCAGCAGCAGGGTTTCCACATCGGGCGCAACCTCGTGCACCTCGATGCCCATGCCGTTGATCATGCCGATGATGTCTTCCAGCTGCTCCGGATCGACCATGTCGTCGGGCAGGTGGTCGTTCACCTCGGCGTACGTCAGATAGCCTTGCTCTAGACCCTTGGAGATCAGGAGCTTGATGTCGGATTGCGGGGCTGTCTGCCGTTCGTTGGCCATGTGGGGTGCTACCGTGTCGAGGGGATCTGCGGACGACGCAGAAAGAGAACCAAGCATTATACCGTGCGTGCGTGGGTGACGGCCGCCGGGCTTTGCGTGGTTCAGGGGCGAAGCAGGAACGTCACCGGCCCGTCGTTGACCAGGCTGACCACCATATGGGCACCGAAGCGCCCGGTTTCCACCCCCGGGGCGTGCAGTTCTCGGCAGATCGCCACCAGCCGGTCGAACCCGCGTTCAGCTTCCGCGGGCGGGGCCGCGGTGGTGAAGCTGGGGCGCATCCCGCTGCGGGTGTCGGCAGCCAAGGTGAATTGACTCACCAGCAACAGGCCGCCGCCGATATCCGTCAAAGAGCGATTCATCTTGCCGGCATCGTCGCCGAAAATGCGGTAACCCAGCAGGCGCTGGGCCATCCGGCGGAATTGTGCTTCTGTATCGCCCGGCTCCACCGCGACCAGCGCCAGCAGGCCAGGGCCGATAGCACCCACAACCGCATCGTCGACGGTCACCCGGGCTTCGGTCACGCGCTGGATCAGGGCAAGCATCGGCACATTGTAGGGTCGGCGCCGTGGTTTCATGGCCATCGTGCGTGCCTCCTACAATAGGCCGATGACCAACCTTGCCGCCGCCCTGCTGTATGCCCTGGCCTGGGCCGTCGCGCGCCTGCCGTGGCCGCTGCTGCGGGCGCTGGCGGATGGTGTGGCGCGCCTGTGGATCGCGCTGGATGCACGCGAGGCGCGGGTCACGCGGCGCAATCTGGAACTGATCCGCGCCGATCTGGACGTCAACGCGCGGGAAAGTCTGCTGGGCGAGATCATCCGGACCACCGTCCGGCAAGCCTTCGAGACGCTGCGGCTGTGGACCAGGCCGGCTGCGCGCAATCTGGCCGACATTGCGGAAGTCCACGGCGAGGCGCTGTTCGACGAAGCCGTGCGCAGCGGCGAAGGCCTGATCGTGGCCGCCCCGCACATGGGTAACTGGGAGCTGCTGAACCAGTGGCTGGCCAGCAAGACCCCGCTGGCGATCCTGTACCGCCCGCCGGAGTCCGCGGTGGGCGAAGCTTTCCTGCGCCGCGTGCGCGCCAATGCAGGCGGCGACGTCGAACAGGTGCGCGCCGAGGCGGCAGGCGTGCGCACCCTGCTCAAGCGCCTGCAGAAGGGCGGCGTGGTCGGCATCCTGCCCGATCAGCAGCCCAAGGCCGGCGAGGGCGAATTCGCGCCATTCTTCGGCAAGCAGGCGCTGACCATGACCCTGCTGGGACGCTTGGCCAACCGCAGCGGCGCACGGGTGCTGCTGTGCTGGTGCGAGCGGCTGCCGGGGACCAGCGCGCCACGCTTCGCCCTGCACGTGCAGGCCGCACCGGCCGGCGTGGACGCGGCCGATCCGGCGCAGGCGGTGGCCGCGCTGAACGCCGGGGTGGAGGCGGTGGCGCGGCGCGATTTCGCCCAGTACCAGTGGACCTACAAGCGCTACACGCTGCGCCCGCCCGGCAGCGGCGAGGAAAACCCGTACTGGGATCTGTACCGCTGATCCGGGCCGCGCCGGCGACAATCCGCACCTCGCAAAGGAACCCGCATCGACATGCCCGACACCATCCTCGTCGTCGGCGGCGCCGGCTACATCGGCTCGCACATGGTCAAGCGGCTGCGCCGCGCCGGTTTCCATCCGGTGGTGGCCGACGATCTGTCCTCCGGCCATCGCGAAGCCGTACTGGACGCGCCGCTGCACGTGGGCGACATCGGCGACTGCGCATTCGTCGATGCCGTGCTGGGCGAGGTCCGGCCGGCAGCGGTGATGCACTTCGCCGGCTTCATCCAGGTCGGCGAGTCGGTGGTCGATCCGGCCAGGTATTACCGCAACAACGTGACTGCCACCCAAGCCCTGCTGGATGGCATGCGTGCGCACGGCATCGACAAGTTCATCTTCTCCTCCACCGCCGCGATCTTCGGCGACCCGCAATACGTGCCGATCGACGAGGCGCATCCGAAGGTGCCGATCAATCCCTACGGCCGCAGCAAGTGGTTCGTCGAACAGATGCTGGAGGACTACGACCACGCCTACGGGCTGAAGTCGGTCTGCCTGCGCTACTTCAACGCCGCCGGTGCCGATCCCGAAGGTGAGTTGGGCGAATGCCACGAACCCGAGACGCACCTGATCCCCCTGCTGCTGCAGGTGGCCTCGGGCCGGCGCTCGCACATCACCGTGTATGGCGAGGATTACGCCACTGCCGATGGCACCTGCATCCGCGACTACATCCACGTCGAGGACCTGGCCGATGCCCACCTGCTGGCGCTGCGGCAGTTGCTCGCGGGCGGTGCCAGCGCGCGCTACAACCTCGGCAACGGCAATGGTTATTCGGTGCGCGAGGTGATCGAAGCGGTGCGCCGTGTTACCGGCCATCCGATCCCGGTGTTCATGGGCGCGCGCCGCGCAGGCGACCCGCCTGCGCTGGTGGCTGATTCGCGCGCCGCGCGCGCCGCGCTGGGTTGGCAACCGCGCCATGCGGCGCTGGAAGTGATCGTCGCGCATGCCTGGGCGTGGGAGCAGCGGCGCGCCCAGGGCCGGTAGGAAACGCTTCCGCCGCGACGGCTCAGGCGGTGCGTTCCGCGCCAGTCGCCAGGGCCAGGAACAGGTCCTCGTAACGCTGGTGCATCAGCGCGCGGTCGTGTCGTTCCAGCGCCGCTCGCCGGGCATTCGCCGCCATCCGCGCGGCATCGTGCGGATCGCGCAGCAGCCGTTCCAGCGCATCCGCCAGCGCCTGCGGGTCGCCTTCCGCCACCAGCAGGCCATCTTCGCCGTCAGTCAGGACCTCGCGCACGCCGGGCACCGCGCTGCCCACCACCGCGCAGCCTGCGGCCATGCCTTCCAGCAGCGCCAAGGGCATGCCTTCGTAATGGGTGGTGAGCACGCAGACCTGGTGCGTCATCAGCCGCTGCGGCACGTCGCGCACCACGCCCGGGAACTGCACCCGGTCGGCGATGCCCAGCTGCGCGGCAAGCGCCTCCAGTGGTTTGCGATGCAGCGCCTTGCCGCCGCCGGGCAGCTGCAGCGGCACGTGCAGGTCGCGCTGGCCCAGCAGCGCCACCGCGCGCAGCAGGGTGGCGTGGTCCTTCTGCTTTGAGAACCGCGCCACCATGACGATGCCGGGCGTGCGCTGCTCGAAGGGATGCGCATCGGCCTCGGCGAACGGATCCAGCCGGATGCCATTGGGAATGGCGATGGTGCGCTCGGGTGGCATGCCCAGCGCCAGCAGTGCCTCGCGCACGCCTTCGGAGCAGCCGACGATGCGGTCGGTGCGCCGCGCCAGCCAGCGCGTCTGCGCCAGCCGCCAGCGGGTGTAGCGCTCGCGGGTGTTGTGCTCGACGTGGACCAGGTGCGGCACCTTCGCCAGCAGTCCGGCGTAGCGGCCCCACAGGTGTTCGGAGAAGCCATGCGCGACCAGCACGTCGGGGCGGAACTCCCGGCACAGCCTGACCAGCGCGAATATGGTCGCCAGGTGCGACCAGCCCGGCACCAGCCTCAGCGGCACGCCCTGCTCATGCAGCTCGGCGATGCGTGCCGGCGGCGTGCGGCGCTTGCGCCGCAGCACCAGCAGCGGTTCGATGCGCGCGCTGTCGCGGGCGGCATGCACCAGCTGCAGCGCGACCTGCGTCGCCCCGCCGGAGAAGCCGCCGGTGACGAAGTGGAGGACGCGGACGGGTCTCGGCATCGGCTAGTTCCCGAGCGCGGCGCGGAGTGCGCGGTGGGTGCGAAGCGCGCGCAGCCACCAGCCCCGACGCAGCCAGGCGCGCAGCACCGGTGCGGTGCCGCGCGGGAACAGCCGCGTCCGCGCCTCCGCCAGCGTGGCTTGCGCCGCAGTGCGCTGTGCCTCCGGCAGGCGCGCAGTGCGCCGCAGCGCCGAGGCCAGGTTGCGCAGGCGGAAGTCCGCCAGTGCCTGCACCGCGGCAGGATCGGCGGCAGCCTCGGTATCCGCCAGCAGCGGCTGCATGCCTTCCAGTGCGGCCATCCATTCGTCCAGCCGCGCATGCGTGAGCGTGGCCATGATGCTGTGCGGATGCTGCCGGTAGCCCAGCCAGGGGCGGTGCACGTGGATCCAGCGGCGCACCAGCGCCAGCAGCTGGCAGGTGCCGGCGATGTCCTCGAAATGGCGGCCGACCGGGAACGTCACCTGCTGCCAGAGCTCGCGCCGCGCGATCTTCGACCACACGTGCAGTTCGCCGGCCGAAAGCGTGGCCGCCACCAGCCGGGCCCGGCTGACCGAAGGCGTGTCCGCTGGCGCATGGCAGGTGCAGCGCGTGCGCGACAGGCCGCGCTCGCGCAGGTACTGGAAATCGCACAGCACCAGGTCCGGATCGTGCCGATCAAGCACGTGGCGCAGGCCGCTGATCGCGCCGGGCAGCAGCACGTCGTCGGCGTCAACGAACCACAGGTGGCGCGCCGTTGCTTCGGCCAGCAGCCGGTTGCGTGCCGCGGAAATGCCGCCGTTGCGCGACGCCCGCAGCACCCGCAGCTGGCCGGGATGCGCCGCCGCCAGCCGCTCGAGGAGGGCGCCGGTGTCGTCGCTGGACGCATCGTCCAGCACCAGCACTTCGATGCCGGGATCGCCCTCGGCCTGGTCCAGCAGCGAGCGCAGGCAGGTTTCGATGTGACGCGCGGCGTTGTGCGCCGGCACCAGCAGGCCCAGCCAGGGCGCTGGCGCGGACTCAGCGGCAGCCACGGGTGCTCTCCGCATCCAGCAGCCACCAGCGCCGGCCGTTGGCCACGTCCATGTCGCGCGCGCGCGCGCGGTCGATGCAGGCGGGCAGGCCCAGGCCTTCTTCCACCAGCAGCCAGCGCGCTTGCGGACGTGCGTGCTGCCAGCGCACGCCGTCGGCGAACTGCAGGCCGGTGTCACGCTTGAAGCCGAAGTCCGCGGCCGGGCGATCCGCCATCAGCAGCTGCTGTTCGCGCCAGCCGACCAGCCCGAGCTCCACCTGCGGGCCGATGGCCGCGCCGACGTTGCGCATCAGCCCGCGTGAGGAGCTGCCGTCGTTGAGCAGCGGCGCCCCGACCAGTGAATACAGCAGCCACAGCGCGGTCAGCATCGCCACCAGCGCCCCGTGTGCGCGGCGGCGGCCGAACCACAGCGCGCTGCCAAGGCCGAAGCCGCCGATGGCCGTAAACATCCACGCCAGTCCGTCGGCGACGTGCGCATCGCGGCCCTCCATGAACCTGCGCTCGAAACCCGGATCGCCAAACAGCATGGCAAGGCCCGCGCCCAGCGCGGCCAGCGAGAACACCAGCACGAAGCCCAGCAGCAGGCGCTGCGCATTCGGCCGCCGCAGGATGCCGGGCAGCAGCGGCGCCAGCGCCAGCGCCAGCATCGGCAGCGCCGGCAGGATGTACATGTCGCGCTTGCCGGAAGGGATGCTGAAGAACACGAACACCAGCAGCACCCAGCCCAGCGGGACCAGGAAGCGCGCATCGCGCCGTCGCAGCCGCCGCCGCCATGCCGGGATCGCCCACGGCAGCGCCAGCGCGGTGGGCAGCCAGGCGGTCAGCAACACTTCGATGAAGTACCACCACGGCTGGCCGTGGTGCCAGGAATTGGCGTAGCGGGTGACGGTCTGGCGCAGCAGGATGTCGTCGACGTAGGCGCGGTAGTCGCCGCTGCCGTTGCCCAGCGCGGCGATCAGCATCGGCACCAGCCACACGCCGCAGGCGGCGACGAAGGCCAGAGGCCCGAGCCAGAAGCGCGCATCGCGCGCATGGATGCGCACCCCGGCCCAACCGCGCAGCGAGGCGACGGCAGCGGGGATCAGGATCAGCAGCGCGATCACGCCGACGCCCTTGGTGATCGTGCCCAGTCCCGCCGCCGCCCAGCCCAGTGCCCACAGCCGCCAGTTCTGGCCCTGCAACACGTGCCGCAGCAGCGCATAGCAGGACAACGTGATCCAGAACACCACCATCGGGTCGATCTGCGCCTTCTTGGCCTGCCAAGTGAACTGGATGGTCAGCAGCGTGATCCAGCCGGCATACAGGCCGATCCGCCGCGTCCACAGCCGTGCGCCGAGGTCGGTCACGCACCACAGCGTGCCCAGTGCGGCCAGCAGCGAGGGCAGCAGGAAAGCGATGCGCAGGTTGCCGGTCAGCCACAGCAGCGCTGCCTGCATCCACATGAACAGCGGCGGCTTGTCCGAATACAGTTCGCTGCCGCGATGCGGGAACAGCCAGTCGCCGCTCTCCACCATCTGCTTCGCCACCAGCGCGAAGCGCGGCTCGTCGGCCGGCCACGGATCGCGCAGGCCCAGCCCGGTGGCCAGGATCAGCAGCGCAAACAGCCAGAACAGCCAGGTTTCCCGACGGGTTTGATTCATCGCCGAATGATAGTGGCGAAGGCTCAGGACTTTTGCAGCCGCGCGCAGAAAAAGCCATCCATGCCGGCTTCACCGGGCAGGCGCTGGCGGCCGAAGCCGGTGTCGTGGCCGAAACCCGCGTCCAGCGGCACCAGCGTGGCGTCGGGCGTGCGGGCGAGGAAGGCTTCGACCTGCGCGGCGTTTTCCGCATGCAGGATCGAGCAGGTGGCATACACCAGCGCGCCGCCGCGGGCGAGCAATGGCCACAGCGCGTCGAGCAGCTGCGCCTGGGTGGCGCGCAGGGCGGTGATGTCGGTGTCGCGCCGGTGCAGCAGTACGTCGGGCTGGCGGCGCACGATGCCGGTGGCGCTGCACGGGGCGTCGATCAGGATGGCGTCGAAGGCCGTGCCGTCCCACCAGCCGTCGGGCTGCATGGCGTCGGCCGTAACCACGCCGATGTCTTGCAGCCGCAGCCGCGCGAAGGTGTCCTGCATCCGCCGCGCACGGCGCGCGTCCACATCCAGCGCGGTGATGCGCAGGCTGGCATCGCGCTCGGCCAGATGCGCGGCCTTGCCGCCGGGGGCGGCGCAGGCATCGAGGACACGCGCACCGGCGGCAGGCGCCAGCGCATCGACCACGGCCTGCGCCGCGCCGTCCTGCACCGACACCAGCCCGGCGTCGAAGCCGGGCAGCTGTTGCACCGGCAGCGCGGTTTCCAGCCGTAGCGCGTCAGCCAGCGAAGGCGCCGGCGAGGCCTCGATGCCGGCTTCGTGCAGCAGCGCGAGATAGTCGTCGCGGCCGATCCAGCGGCGATTGACGCGCAGCCACATCGGCGCGATCTGCGCGCTGGCTTCGAAGATCTCGTCGGCTTGCCGGGGCCAGTCCGCGCGCACCTGTTCCGCCAGCCATTGCGGCCATGCCTGCGCGGGATCCGCCGGCGGCAGGCCTTCGCGTTGGGCGCGGCGCAGCAGCGCGTTGACCATGCCGGCCTGGTGGGCGCGGCCCAGCGCGCGGGCGGCGTCCACCGTGGCTGCCAGCACGGCGTGCGCCGGCAGGCCCAGCGTCAGCTGGGCAAGGCCAGCCAGCAGCAGCGCACGCAGGATGCCGTCGCGCTGGCCCAGCGGACGCGGCGTCCAGCCGTCCAGCGCGGCGTTGTAGCGCACCCGCTGGCGCAGCGCGGCCAGCACCATCGCTTCCACCAGCGCGCGGTCGCGCGGGTCGGCGAGGCCGGGCAGGCTGGCGCCCAGCGCCGCCTTCAGCGAGCGGCCGCGGTGCAGCACCTCGTCCAGGGTGCGCGCCGCGGCGACGCGGGTGGCGACGCCATCGCTCACGCGAACACGTCGCGGCGGGCGTTGCGGTAATCCTGCGCGCTGATCGGCTTGCCGCCGTCGCGCTGCAGCGTCTGCAGGCGCAGCACGCCCTTGCCGCAGGCGATGTCGATGCCTTCGCGCCCGGCGTGCAGCACGCTGCCGGGTGCGGCATCGTGGGTTTCGTCCAGTGCGCGGGCGGCATGGACGCGCACGCGCTCGCCCGCCAGCTGCGCTTCCGCGACCGGCCACGGGTTGAAGGCGCGCACCTTGTTGGCCAGCACCGTTGCCGGCTGCGACCAGTCGAGTTTCGCTTCAGCCTTGTCCAGCTTGTGCGCGTAGGTCACGCCCTCGGCCGGCTGTGGGTGCGGCGGCAGCTGGATGGTGGCGCGCAACAGTCCCAGCGCGTCGGACAGCACGCGTGCGCCCAGCTCGGACAGGCGGTCATGCAACTGCCCGCCGGTTTCCTCCGGGCCGATGTCGAGCGCCTGCGCCAGCAGCACCGGGCCGGTGTCGAGGCCCTTCTCCATCTGCATCAGGCAGACGCCGGTGCGGGTGTCGCCCGCCTCGATCGCGCGCTGGATCGGCGCCGCGCCGCGCCAGCGCGGCAGCAGCGAGGCATGCACGTTCCAGCAGCCGTGTTCGGGAATGTCCAGCACCGACTGCGGCAGGATCAGGCCATAGGCCACCACCACCATGACGTCGGGCTTGAGTGCGCGCAGCACGGCCTTCGATTCCGCCGAGCGGAAGTTTTCCGGCTGGTGCACGGGGATGCCCCGCTGCACCGCTTCAAGTTTCACCGGCGAAGGCGTCAACCCACGGCCACGACCGGCGTGCCGGTCCGGCTGGGTGTAGACCGCCACCACTTCGCCCTTGCTGGCGGCCGCGCGCAGGCAGGGGACGGCGAACTCCGGCGTGCCGGCAAAGACGATGCGCATGGGCTCAGGCGGCCCGCTTCGCCTTCAACAGCTTCTTGCGCACCATCTCGCGCTTCAGCGGGCTCAGGTAATCAACGAACAGCTTGCCCAGCAGGTGGTCCATCTCGTGCTGGATGCACACCGCCAGCACGCCGTCGGCCTCGAGCGAGAACGGCTGGCCGTGGCGGTCCAGCGCCTCCACCGTGATGGTGTCGCTGCGGGTCACGTCGGCATAGATCCCGGGCACCGACAGGCAGCCCTCCTGGTAGACCTGTTCCCCGTCGCGCGCGGTGATGACCGGGTTGACGAACACCAGTGGCCGGCTGCGGTCCTCGGTTACGTCAATGACCATGAACCGCTTGTGCACGTCGACCTGGCTGGCGGCCAGGCCGATGCCGGGCGCCTCGTACATGGTCTCGAACATGTCGTCGATCAGGGTCTGGAAGGCCGGCGTGGCCAGATCGGGGGGTTCGACCGCGGCGGCCTGGGTGCGCAGGCGCGGGTCGGGGAATTCAAGGATCGGGAGCAGGGCCATGGCGAAAATCCGGAAACCGGCAGCCGGGCAGGCTGCGATGGCGACGATTGTATCGCGCCCGACCTGCACGGCCGCTTGCCAGCAGGCGTCAGTTGTGGGCTATATTGGTCAGGCTTCAGGGGGTTTTCGCCATACGGAGCGGGGAGATAGCGATCATGCTTGAACGGGTTTCCAACCTGGTGCGCACGGGTGCGCCGCGTCCGCGCGGTCTGCGCACCATGCTCGCGGCCGCGCTGTTGACGGTGGCCACCTATGCCGCGGCGGTCGAGCTGCGCGGCGACCACCCGGACAGCTACGTGGTGAAGCGTGGCGACACCCTCTGGGACATTTCCGCACGATTCCTGAAGAAGCCGTGGCTGTGGCCGGAAATCTGGCAGGCCAACCCGCAGATCAAGAATCCGCACCTGATCTATCCGGGCGATGTCATCAGCCTGGCCTACCTCGACCGCGTGGCGGCCAGGGTGCAGGCCGGCGAGCGCACGGCCAGCCCGGTCAACGCGGTGCCGCTGGAAGAGATCGAGCCGTTCCTGCGCGATACCCGCATGGTGTCGGACATCGACAGCCTGCCCTACGTGGTCGGGCTGGAAGAAAACCGCCTGCGCGGCGTGCGCGGCCACGTGGCCTACGTGCGCGGCCTCGAGGGCATTGCGCCGGGCCAGCGCTATCTGGTCGTCCGTCCGGAGAAGCGCTACCGGATGGTCGAGCGTGCCGGCCTGTGCTGCGATCTGTTCCAGAGCCAGGACCTCGACGCCCGCGGCCGCCCCGGCCCGGACGACGGCACGCTGTGGAGCAATGCGGTCTTCCCGAGCAAGAACACCGAGTTCATGGGCTACGAGCTGGTCACCCAGACCACCGGCACCGTGACCCGTGGCGAAGTCGGCGGCATCCAGGCCAGCACCGTGCTGCTGGACGCGGAAGGCCGCGAAGTGCGCGTCGGCGACCGGTTGGTGCCGGTCGAGGCGCAGCCTTACGACCTGCAGTTCTTCCCGCATCCGCCCAAGCAGCAGGCCAAGTACGGCCGCCTGACTGTGATGTCGGTGGCCGACCAGCTGACCTCCGGCGGTACCCGCGACGTGATCGCGATATCCGGCGGCGCCCGCGAGGGCATCGACAATGGCACCGTGTTCTCGCTGTGGCGGCGTGGCGACTCGGTCAGCGACCGGGTCAAGGCCGGGCTGGATCGCGACGAGGACGTGACCCTGTTTGAGAGCAAGGTGCGCCTGCCCGACGAGTTTGCCGGCCATGCCATGGTGTTCCGCACGTTCGATAACGTCAGCTACGCGCTGGTGATGAGCAGCGTCAAGCCGGTTCGGGTTGGCTATGAGCTGAAGCATCCGGACGCGCCGTACTGATTTTCAGGATTTCCTGACGCAAGACCGCAACGGCGCCCGAGGGCGCCGTTGCCGTTTGCGGGCGACGCTGGCCGCATGCCTGTCGCCCCTGACCACGAATCCCTGTTGCGTCTGCTCCAGAGCGGCGCGCCTGCATCCGCACTGCGTCGACTGCTGGACACCCATGGCGGGGCCGCCGCCGCCATTGCCGCGGGGCGTCGCGACTGGGCCAGCCATGGCTTCGACGCCGCCACCTGCGCGGCCCTGTTGCGTCCAGACGTTTCCGCGCTGGAGCGCAGCCTGCACTGGCTGGATGCGCCGGCGCACCATTTGCTGGGTTGGCGGGATCCGGCCTATCCACCGCTGCTGCGGCGGATCGCCTCGCCACCGGCGATGCTGTTCGTCGCAGGCGACGCCGATCTGCTGTGGCGGCCGGCAGTCGCCATCGTCGGCAGCCGTGCCGCCACCGCCGGCGGCCGCGCCAACGCGGGTCAGTTCGCCGCCGCGCTGGCGCGGTCCGGCCTGTGCGTCACCAGCGGGCTGGCGGCGGGGATCGATGCCGCGGCCCACCAGGCAACCCTGGACGCCGGCGGCATGACCGTCGCCGTGCTCGGCACCGGCCCCGATGTCGCCTATCCCGCCCGCCACCGCCCGCTGATGGCACGGATCGCGGAGGCCGGCGCCGTGGTCAGCGAGCACCCGCCCGGCACGCAGCCGCTGCGGACGCATTTCCCCAGCCGCAACCGCATCCTGGTCGGGCTCAGCCTGGGCATCGTGGTGGTCGAAGCGGCAAGCCGTTCCGGTGCGCTGATCACCGCGCGCCTGGCCGGGGACGCTGGGCGCGAGGTGTTCGCCCTGCCCGGGTCGATCCACAACCCGATGGTGCGCGGCTGCCATCGGCTGATCCGCGAGGGCGCGGCGCTGGTGGAAACCCCGGGTGAAGTGGTCGAGGCGCTGGCGCCGCTGGTGCGGGACCTGGTGCGGTCGTTGCGTGGCGAGTTGGCGCCTTGCCCGCCGCCCGCCGCCGGGCAGGACGGAATCGGGCTGCCGGACCTGCCCGACATCAACCGGTTGTGGCAAGCCCTTGGCCATGACCCAACCGGTATGGATGAACTGCTGGAACGTAGCGGATTGACGGCGGCGGCGGTGTCGTCCATGCTGCTGGCGCTGGAGCTGGAAGGACGGGTCGCGGCCGAACATGGCCGTTACAGTCGGATCGGGGTCTGAGACCAGCGATTCGCTTCCACGGTGCCTGCGGGCACGAGCCAAGGACAGATGGACATGAAAGAGAGCATCCTGGACGTCCTGCTCTACCTGTTCGAGCACTATTTCGCCAATGACGATGCGGCGCTGTCCGACGCGGCCTTCACCGCACGCGACGGTTCGCTGATGAACGAACTGGCGGCTGCCGGGTTCTCGCCCAGCGAAATCCACAAGGCCTTCGACTGGCTGGACGCCCTGGCCCGGCAGCGCCCGGCGCCCGGCCAGGCCCGCGCCAGCGGCCCGGTACGGGTGCTGCACGCGGCGGAACTGGACAAGCTGGACGTCGAGGCGCGGGGATTCCTGCTGTACCTCGAGCAGCACGGCGTGCTGGATGCCGGCCAGCGCGAGCTCGTGCTGGACCGCGCGATGGCGCTGGACCAGGACGAGCTGGACCTGGACGACCTGAAGTGGGTGGTGCTGATGGTGCTGTTCAACCAGCCCGGCTCGGAGGCGGCCTACGCCTGGATGGAAACCCAGATGTACCTGGACGAACCGGAGCCGGTGCACTGAGGACCGAGTCCGCATCCAGGGCGCCGCGGGGTGCCCGCCGCCGGCGGTGTCCGGGCGCGTGGCGCCCAAGGCCGGCATCCGCCGTGCTTGACAGCGCCGGCCCGTCCATGATTCCACTATAAATAAGCGCCCGGGGCATCTGCTCCGGGCGTTGGCATCTACGGTGGCCCGCCGCCGCCCTACCGGAACCCGCGCCACCATGGCCAAGAACCTGCTCATCGTCGAGTCGCCCGCCAAGGCCAAGACGATCAACAAATACCTCGGCAAGGACTTCACCGTCCTGGCCAGCTATGGCCACGTGCGCGATCTGGTGCCGAAGGAGGGCGCGGTCGACCCCGAGCACGGCTTCGCGATGCGCTACGAGACCATCGAGAAGAACGAGAAGCATGTCGATGCGATCGCCAAGGCGGCCAAGGCCGCCGACCACCTCTATCTGGCGACCGACCCGGACCGCGAGGGCGAGGCGATCAGCTGGCACATCGCCGAGATCCTGAAGGAGCGCAACCTTCTCAAGGACAAATCGCTGCAGCGGGTGGTGTTCACCGAGATCACCCCGCGCGCGATCAAGGAAGCGATGTCGCAGCCGCGCGACATCGCCGCCGACCTCGTGGATGCGCAGCAGGCGCGGCGCGCGCTGGACTACCTGGTCGGCTTCAACCTGTCGCCGGTGCTGTGGCGCAAGATCAAGGCCGGGCTGTCCGCCGGCCGGGTGCAGTCGCCGGCACTGCGGATGATCGTGGAGCGCGAGGAGGAGATCGAAGCCTTCATCGCCCGCGAGTACTGGAGCATCGAAGCCGAGTGCGCGCACCCGTCGCAGGCCTTCACCGCCAAGCTGGTCAAGCTGGACGGGAAGAAGTTCGAGCAGTTCACCGTCACCGACGGCGCAACCGCCGAGGATGCGCGCCTGCGCATCCAGCAGGCCGCCAGCGGCAAGCTGCACGTGACGGACGTGGCCAGCAAGGAGCGCAAGCGCCGCCCCGCGCCGCCGTTCACCACCTCCACCCTGCAGCAGGAAGCCGCGCGCAAGCTCGGCTTCACCACCCGCAAGACCATGCAGGTGGCGCAGAAGCTGTACGAGGGCATCGCGCTGGGCGACGAAGGTACGGTTGGCCTGATCAGCTACATGCGTACTGACTCGGTGAACCTGTCGCAGGACGCGCTGGCCGAGATCCGTGACGTGATCGCACGCGACTTCGGCACCGCCTCGCTGCCGGACCAGCCCAACACATACCAGACCAAGTCGAAGAACGCGCAGGAAGCGCACGAAGCGGTGCGCCCGACCTCCGCGCTGCGCACCCCGGCGCATGTCGCGCGCTTCCTGACCGACGACGAGCGCAAGCTCTACGAGCTGATCTGGAAGCGCGCGGTGGCCTGCCAGATGATCCCGGCCACGCTCAATACCGTCACCGTGGACCTGTCCGCCGGCAGCGAGCACGCCTTCCGCGCCAGCGGCACCACCGTGGTGGTGCCCGGCTTCCTTGCGGTCTACGAAGAGGGCAAGGACAGCAAGGGCAAGGAGGACGAGGACGAAGGCCGCAAGCTGCCGCTGATGAAGCTGGGCGACATGGTGCCGCTGGACCGCATCCACGCCGACCAGCACTTCACCCAGCCGCCGCCGCGCTTCACCGAAGCGGCGCTGGTGAAGGCGCTGGAGGAGTACGGCATTGGCCGGCCATCGACCTATGCCGCCATCATCCAGACCCTGCTGGGCAAGCAGTACGCGGTGCTCGACGGGCGCGCGTTCAAGCCCACCGACATCGGCCGCGCGGTCGGCAAGTTCCTGTCCAGCCATTTCTCCAAGTACGTCGACTATGACTTCACCGCCAACCTCGAGGACGAGCTGGATGCGGTGAGCCGCGGCGAGGAGGACTGGATCCCGTTGATGGAGAAGTTCTGGGGGCCGTTCAAGGCGCTGGTGGACGACAAGAAGGCCACGCTGGACAAGGCCGATGCCGGCAGCGTGCGCGTGCTCGGCAGCGACCCGGCCAGCGGGCGTCCGGTCAGTGCGCGCATCGGCCGCTTCGGTCCGCTGGTGCAGATCGGCACCGTGGAAGACGAGGAGAAGCCGCGCTTCGCCTCGCTCAAGCCCGGCCAGAGCATCTACAGCATCACCCTGGACGAGGCGCTCAAGCTGTTCGAGATGCCGCGCAAGCTGGGCGTCGACGCCAACGGCGAGGAAGTCAGCGTGGGCATCGGCCGCTTCGGCCCGTTCGCCAAGCGCGGCAGTTCCTACGCCTCGCTGAAGAAGGAAGACGATCCCTACGTGATCGATCTGGCGCGGGCGATCTTCCTGATCGAGGAGAAGGAAGAAATCGCCCGCAACCGCGTCATCAAGGAATGGCCCGGCCATGACGTGCAGGTGCTGAACGGCCGCTTCGGTCCGTACATCAGCGACGGCAAGCTCAACGGCAAGATCCCGAAGGACCGCGAACCGTCTTCGCTGTCGTTGGAGGAAACGCTGAAGCTGCTGGAGGAAACCGGCAAGCCCGCGCGCAAGGGCTTCGGCGCGAAGAAGGCGGCGGTGAAGAAGGTCGCCGCCAAGAAGGCCGCGGTGAAGAAGGCGCCCGCCGAGAAGGCGGCGAAGAAGCCGGCCGCCAAGAAGGCCGTGGCCAAGAAAGCGGTGAAGAAGGCCACTGCCAAGAATGCCGCGCGTCCGTATTCGGCCGACATCGAACCCGCCAAGCCGCTGCTCACCGCGGCCAAGGTGGAGCCGGGCAAGAAGCGCGTGGTGAAGAAGCCGTCGCGGGACGAGGCGCCGTTCTGAGTCTCCGCCGTCACCCCGCTTCGACGGTGGTGACGGAAGAATTGCCGCATGAGCATGCACGCCAGCCTCGCCAACGTCGTTGCAGCCCTCCATCGGGGCGGCGTCATCGCCTACCCCACCGAGGGCGTATGGGGACTGGGTTGCGACCCGCACGATGAAGCCGCAGTGATGCGCCTGCTAGCGCTCAAGCAGCGTGACGTGGCCAAGGGGTTGATCCTGATCGCGTCGAGCGAGGCGCAACTCGCGCCGTTCATCGACACCGCATCGCTTGGCGGATCACAGCTGGCCGAGGTGCGTGCAAGCTGGCCGGGGCCGAATACCTGGATCATGCCGGCGTCGAAGGACGCGCCAAGCTGGATCACCGGCGCGCACGACGGCATCGCGGTGCGTGTCACCGCGCATCCGCTGGTGCGCGCGCTGTGCGATGGCTTCGGCGGCGCGCTGGTGTCGACCAGCGCCAATATCGCCAGCGAGCCTTCACCGCGCACGCGCGCGGAACTCGACCCTCGCATCGTTGCCGGGGTCGATGCCGTCACCGATGGCGAAACCCTCGGGCGCGCGCAGCCCAGCACCATCCGCGACGCGCGCAGCGGCGCCGTCCTGCGCTGAAAACCGCGTCCGCCCTGCGTTTGCGGGCGAAAAGCGGTTTCTCCTGCAACGAAAATTTGTTCGCAAAACCCTCTTGTTGCGCTGCACAAACTATGCTCTAGTCGGGGTGCGCATCGGGTTCCACAGGGAGAGTCGGAACGCGGGCGTTCCACAACTCCTGCACGGACACGACCATGCGGCGCAGCCCGACCCGGGGTTTGTACGACCCTGCCAGTGAACATGACAGCTGTGGTTTCGGCCTGATCGCACAGGTCGAGGGCGGGGCGTCGCGGGCGATCGTCGATGGCGCGCTGGAAGCCCTGTCGCGGATGGCGCATCGCGGCGGCGTTGCAGCCGATGGCCTGTCCGGTGATGGCTGCGGCGTGCTGCTGCACGGCATCGACGGCTTCCTGCGCGCGCTGGCGAACGACGCCGGCATCGCGCTGCATGCCGGGCCCATCGCCGTCGGCAACGTGTTCCTGCCTCGGGACGCCGCCCTCGCATCGCGCTGCCGCGAGGTGCTGGCGCACGAGCTCGGCAACGCCGGTTTGCGCGTGGTCGGCTGGCGCGACGTGCCGGTGGATCCGTCGGTCTGCGGCGAACTCGCGCGCGCCTCGCTGCCGCGCATCGCGCAGGTGTTCGTGGAAAGCGATGGCGACGATGCCGATGCGTTCGAGCGCGCGCTGTACCTGGCCCGCAAGCGCGCCGAGCAGGTGCTGCGCGAGGCGCCCGACTTCTACGTTGTCAGCCTGTCCACGCGCCTGCTGGGCTACAAGGGCATGGTGCTGCCGAAGCATCTGCGGCAGCTGTTTCCGGATCTTGCGCATCCGCTGCTGGAGGCGCGCGCGGTGCTGTTCCACCAGCGCTTCTCCACCAATACCCAGCCGCGCTGGCCGCTGGCGCATCCGTTCCGCCGGCTGGCACACAACGGCGAGATCAACAGCATCGAGGGCAACCGTCGCTGGGCGCAGGCGCGCAGAGGCGTGTGGAAATCAAAGCTGCTGGACCTCGCCGGCATCGACGAAGTGGTGTCGATGCATGGCTCCGATTCGCAGTCGCTGGACAATGCGCTGGAGTGGCTGCTGCTGGGCGGCATGGACCTGCCCAAGGCGATGCGCATCCTGATGCCGCCGGCCACGCAGTCGCTGGAATACAAGGACGCCGACCTGTCGGCGTTCTACGAGTACTACGCGATCAACTCCGAGCCGTGGGACGGCCCGGCCGGGGTGGTCACCTGCGACGGTAGGCACGCCGCCTGCACGCTGGACCGCAACGGCCTGCGCCCGGCGCGCTGGCTGCTGACCACGGACGGGGTGTTCGCCATCGCTTCCGAAGCGGGCGTGCTCGACATCGATCCCGCGCGCGTGCAGGCCAAGGGCAAGCTGGGGCCGGGCGAGATGATCGCGGTCGACCTGGTCGCCGGCCGGGTGCTCGACAACGACGCCATCGACGCGCTCAACCGCGCGCGCGCGCCGTACAAGCAGTGGCTGCGGCAGGGCATGACCTACCTGCACACCGAACTGATCGATCCGGCGCTGTGCGACGTGCCGTTCGACGACGCCACCGTGCTCGGCTTCCAGAAGCTGTTCCAGCTGACCCGCGAGGAACAGGAGCGGGTGCTGCGGCCGCTGGTGGAAACCGGGCAGGAAGCCATCGGCTCGATGGGCGACGACATCCCGATGGCGGCGATCAGCCAGCGAGTGCGGCCGCTGTACGACTGCTTCCGGCAGGCCTTCGCACAGGTCACCAACCCGCCGATCGACCCGCTGCGGGAGGCGTGCGTGATGACGCTGTCCACCCAGATCGGGCGCGAGGGCAATCTGTTCCACGACGGAGCGGACAACGTCGACCACGTGCTGCTGAACTCGCCGGTGCTGTCGCAGCGCAAGCTGCACCAGCTGCTGACGCTGCCGCGGTTCTCCGCCCGCTACCGCTACATCGACCTGTATTTCGATGACAGCTCCACGCTGGCGCAGGCGCTGGACCGCATCTGCGCCGAAGCCGAGGACGCGGTGCGCGCCGGCGACGAACTGCTGGTGCTGTCCGACCGCCGCCCGCGTCGCGGCGCCGCCGCCGTGCATGCGCTGCTGGCCACCGGCGCGGTCCACCAGCACCTGGTCCGCGCCGGCCTGCGCTGTGACGCCAACCTGATCGTGGAAACCGGCACCGCGCGCGACCCGCACCACTTCGCGTGCCTCATTGGTTTTGGCGCCACCGCGGTGTATCCCTACCTCGCCTACCAGACCCTGCATGCACTGGGCCGGCGCGGCGTGCTTGGCGGCAAGAGCGGCAGCGAGCCGGCGCAGATCGGCCGCAGCTACCGCCGCGGGGTGAAGAAGGGGCTGCTGAAGATCCTCTCGAAGATGGGCATCGGCAGCATTGCCAGCTATCGCGGCGCCGGCCTGTTCGAGATCGTCGGGCTGGCCGACGAGGTGGTGGCGCGCTGCTTCGACGGTACGCCCTCGCGGATCGGCGGCGCCGGTTTCGCGCGGCTGGAAGCGGATGCGCGGCAACTTGCCGCGCATGGCTGGGACGATGATGCGCTGCCGGAACTCGGTGGCCTGCTGCACTACGTCCACGGCGGCGAATACCACCAGTACAACCCGGAGGTGGTGCAGTCGCTGCAGCACGCGGTGCTGACCGGCGACCGCGCCGACTGGAAGACCTACGCCGCCCACGTTGATACGCGCCCGCCGGCGGCGCTGCGCGACCTGCTGCGGCTGAAAGCCGCTGCCACGCCACTGCCGCTGTCCGAGGTGGAACCGGTTGAAAGCATCGTGCGCCGCTTCGACAGCGCGGCGATGAGTCTGGGCGCGCTCTCGCCCGAGGCGCACGAGGCGCTGGCGATCGCGATGAACCGGCTCGGCGGGCGCAGCAATTCCGGCGAAGGCGGCGAAGACCCGGCGCGCAACGGCACCGACAGGCGCAGCAAGATCCGCCAGATCGCCTCCGGGCGCTTCGGGGTGACGCCGGACTACCTGATCAATGCCGAGGTGCTGCAGATCAAGCTGGCGCAGGGCGCCAAGCCCGGCGAGGGCGGCCAGCTGCCGGGCAGCAAGGTCAACCCGCTGATCGCGCGACTGCGCCACGCCAAGCCCGGCATCGGCCTGATCTCGCCGCCGCCGCACCACGACATCTACTCCATCGAAGATCTTGCCCAGCTGATCTTCGACCTGCGCCAGGTAAATCCCGAGGCGCTGATCTCGGTGAAGCTGGTCTCGCACGCCGGCGTGGGCACCATTGCCGCGGGCGTGGCCAAGACCGGCGCCGACCTCATCACCATTGCCGGCCACGACGGCGGCACCGGCGCGAGTCCGCTCGGCTCGGTGCGCTATGCCGGCGTGCCGTGGGAGCTGGGCCTGTCCGAAGCGCGTCAGGCGCTGCAGGCCAACGAGCTGCGCGGGCGGGTGCTGCTGCAGACCGACGGTGGCCTGAAGACCGGGCTGGACGTGATCAAGGCGGCGCTGCTGGGCGCGGACAGTTTCGGCTTCGGCACCGCGCCGATGATCGTGCTGGGCTGCAAGTACCTGCGCATCTGCCACCTCAACAACTGCGCCACCGGCATGGCCACGCAGGACGAGCGGTTGCGCCGCGACCATTTCAAGGGTCTGCCCGAGCGCGTCGAATGCTACTTCCGCAACGTCGCCGAGGACGTGCGCGAATGGCTGGCCTTGCTGGGCCTGCGCACGCTGGACGAGGCGATCGGCCGCACCGACCTGCTGGAACAGCACCTGCGCGCGACCCGCGAGGATGTCGACGTGGACCTGTCGCGGCTGCTTTCGCGCGATCCGGCACAGGCATCCGCCTACTGCGGATCGCCGGCGCTGCAGGCGCCGCCGGACGGATTGGCCGCGCAGCTGGACGCGGCATTGGCCGATGCCATCGCCGCTGGCGCCGGCGGCGCTTTCGTCGGCACGATCCGCAATACCGACCGCAGCATCGGTGCGCGCCTGTCCGGCCGCATCGCCCGCGCCCATGGCGACACCGGCATGAGCGCTACGCCCATCGACGTGCGCCTGAGCGGGAGCGCCGGCCAGAGCTTCGGTGCGTTCAATGCCGGCGGCCTGCACCTGCACCTGCAGGGCGAAGCCAACGACTACGTCGGCAAGGGCATGGCCGGCGGCCGCATCGTGCTGCAGCCGCCGGGTGGCAGCCGGTTCGCCTCGCAGGACACGCCGATCCTCGGCAACACCTGCCTGTACGGCGCCACCGGCGGCGAGCTGTTCGCGGCGGGCCGCGCCGGCGAGCGCTTCGCGGTGCGCAACTCCGGCGCCACCGCGGTCATCGAGGGCGCCGGCGACCACTGCTGCGAATACATGACCGGTGGCGCGGTGGTGGTGCTGGGCCGCACCGGCTTGAACTTCGGCGCCGGCTTCACCGGCGGGCTGGCCTATGTGCTGGATCTGGAGCGCGATTTCGTCGATCGCTACAACCACGAGCTGGTCGACATCTCGCGGATCACCCCGGAGGGGCTGGACGGCTACCGCCAGCACCTCACCGACCTGATCGAGGCGCATGCGCGGCTGACCGGCAGCGCCTGGAGCGCGCGCATCCGCGACGACTTCCGCGACTTCGTCGGCAAGTTCTGGCTGGTCAAGCCGAAGGCGGCGAGCCTGGAAGCGCTGGCCCACGAATTGAAGAGGGCGGCCTGATGAGCAAGCAACAGCTCTTCCAGTTCCTGGAGTCGCCGCGCGAGATGCCGGCCAAGGTGCCGCTGTCCGATCGCGTCGCCGGCAGTTTCGACGAGCTGTACGGGCGTTTCGGGCAGGCCGAGGCGGCGCACCAGGCCGGGCGCTGCCTGGATTGCGGCAATCCGTATTGCGAAGCCAAGTGCCCCGTCCACAACTACATCCCGGACTGGCTGCAGCTGGTGCAGGAAGGCCGCATCCATGAGGCCGCCGCGCTCTGCCACGAGACCAACCCGCTGCCGGAGATGTGCGGGCGGGTGTGCCCGCAGGACCGGTTATGCGAAGGCGCGTGCACGCTCAATGACGGCTTCGGCGCGGTCACCATCGGCGCGGTGGAGAAGTACATCGTCGATACCGCCTTCGCGCAGGGCTGGCGGCCGGACCTGTCGAAGGTGAAGCCTACCGGCAAGCGGGTGGCGGTGATCGGCGCGGGGCCGGCGGGGCTGGCCTGCGCCGACCGGCTGGCGCGCAGCGGCATCGAGGCCACCGTGTTCGACCGCTACGAGCAGATCGGCGGCCTGCTGCAGTTCGGCATTCCCAGCTTCAAGCTGGACAAGGCGGTGATCGCCACCCGCCGCGAGGTGCTGGAAGGGATGGGCGTGCGCTTCCGGCTCGGCGTGGACGTGGGCCGCGATGTCGGCATCGACGCGCTGCTGGACGAGTTCGATGCGGTGTTCCTCGGCCTCGGCGCCTATCGTTACACCGACGGTGGCCTGCCGGGGCAGGAGCTGCAGGGCGTGCTGCCGGCGCTGCCGTTCCTGGTGCAGAACGGCCGCATCGTCACCGGCCACGATCCGCAGGGCCGCCCGATTGCCGGCTGGGAAGACCAGCTCGTGCTGCCCGAGCTGCGCGGCAAGCGCGTGGTGGTGCTTGGCGGCGGCGATACGGGCATGGACTGCGTGCGCTCGGCGGTCCGCCTCGGCGCGGCCAGCGTGACCTGTGCCTACCGTCGCGACGAAGCCAACATGCCGGGCTCGGCGCGCGAGGTGGCGAATGCGCGCGAGGAAGGCGTGCAGTTCCTGTTCAACCGCCAGCCGCTGGAGATCGTCGGTGACGGGCAGGTGCGCGGGGTGCGGATGGTGGAAACGCGGCTGGGCGCGCCCGATGGCAATGGCCGCCGCAGCGCCGAGGCGATCGCCGGCAGCGAGTCGCTGCTGGATGCCGACGTCGTCATCATCGCCTTCGGCTTCAGCCCGCGCGCGCCACGGTGGCTGGAAACACTTGGGGTGCAGGCGCAGGCCAACGGCCGGCTGGCGGTGGGCGGCAACGGCCGGCTGCCCTACCAGACCGCGCATGACGCGCTGTTTGCCGGCGGTGACTGCGTGCGCGGCGCCGACCTGGTGGTGACCGCCGTGCAGGAAGGCCGCGATGCCGCGGCCAGCATCGCGCGCATGCTGCGCGGCGCCAAGGCGATCCCGGTGGCGCTGACGGCCGCCTGAAAGCGCGTGCGGCGCGGGGTTCCGCCGCGCGCGCCGACGCGCCAAGATGGGGCCATGCGCGTCGCCGCCCTCCTTGCCGCCTGCCTGCTGCTGCCGTTCACCGGCAGCGCGCGCGCGCAGGCCAAACCGGCGGCCACCGTCACCGTCTATCGCTGCACCGACGCCGCCGGCAAGGTCAGCCTGCAGGACGCGCCCTGCGCGAAGGGCCAAGCGCAGCAGGCGCGCGAGATGCTGCGCCCGGTCGATGCGCCGGCGTCGCCAACCGCCCCGGCGAAGCCGCATGCCGCTGCGCCCGCGCCGCAGGCGGAGCCGCGCACCGTGTACTTGGCGCCGCCGCGGCCGCTTTACGAATGCGTCACGCCCGAAGGCGGTCGCTACACCAGCGATGACGGTCGCGGCAATCCGCGCTGGGTGCCGCTGTGGACGCTGGGTTATCCGGTGGTGCGGCCGCGCTCGGTGCTGGGAGACAACATCGGCCACCCGGAGCGGGTGATGCGCCCGCCGCATCGCGACATCAGCTGGCCGGTCGCCACCGGCGGCGGCAGCTGGATTCGCGACGACTGCACGATGCTGCCCCCGGTCGAGGCCTGCGCGCGCCTGCGCGACCGCCGCAGCACATTGCGCACCCGCTTCTTCAACGCGCAGGAAAAGGAACGCGACCTGCTGCGCGAAGAGGAGCGCGCGCTCAACGCCCGCCTCGACAACGACTGCGGTGGTCGCTGAGATGCGGCTTGTCCTCGTCCTGGTCCTGCTGCTGTGCGCCCCGCTCGCGCTGCCCGCGCAGGACACCGTCTTCTACAAGTGCACCGATGCCAAGGGCAATGTGTCGATGCAGAACGGCGCCCCCTGCGCATCCGGCATGAAGCAGGAAATCCGCCGGATCGGTGCGGTGAAGACCATGCCGGTGCCGGCGCGGAAGCCGCAGGTGGAAGCCCCTGCACCGCCACCGCAGTACGGTGACTTCGTGCTGGTCAGTGGCCCGTCGATGCAGCGCACGCCCGCGCCCGAGGCCGCCGGCCTGCCGGCGCCGCCGCCGCTCTACCAGTGCCGGACCTGGGACGGCGAAACCTATTTCGGCGAGAGCGCCGAGCCGCCACCGCGCTGCGCGCCGCTGCAGGTGACCGGGCTCGACGGGCGCGCGCAGGTCGGCATGGCCAGCGCCTGCGAGATGAAGCAGGACAGCTGCGCCGCGGTGCCGGATGCGCAGTTGTGCGCGACTTGGTACCGGCGGCTGGACGAAGCCGACTTCAAGTTGCGCTATGCCGATGACGGCACGCGCCGCGAGCGCCAAGCCGCCCTCGATGCCATCGACGCGAAGATCAAGGCAAGCCGCTGCGCGACCAGCGTGCCGGCCGATCCCGCCGTGCCGTAAGCTGGCGCGGAACTGCACGGATAGGAACGGATGGACAGCGGCGGTCTGGAACTGGCACTTGTATTCCTGCTGGCAGCGGTGCTGGCGGTGCCGCTGTTCAAGCGTTTCGGACTGGGCGCGATCCTCGCCTACCTGACCGCCGGCGTGCTGCTGGGGCCGCATGAGCTGGCGCTGGTGCGCGACCCGGACAAGGTTTTGGCGGCCAGCGAAATCGGCGTGGTCATGCTGCTGTTCGTGATCGGGCTGGAGCTGTCGCTGCCGCGGTTGAAGGTGATGCGCAAGCCGATCTTCCTGGTCGGTGGCTTGCAGGTGCTGCTGTGCGGGCTGGCGCTGGGCGGGCTGGCGATGCTGGCTGGATTGGGCTGGAAGGCGGCGCTGGTGGTGGGGCTGGGCCTGGCGCTGTCGTCCACCGCGGTGGGCCTGCAGTTGCTGGCCGAGCGCAAGGAGCTGGCCACCGAGCATGGCCGGCTCGCCTTCGCGATCCTGCTGTTCCAAGATCTGGCGGCGATCCCGCTGCTGGCCGCCATCCCGCTGCTGGGCAAGGCCAAGAGCGTGGGTCTGGAATGGACCGAAGTGGTGCGCGCGGTGGCGCTGATCGCGGCGCTGGTGATCGGCGGCCGCTACCTGCTACGTCACCTGTTCCGGGCGATCGCCCGCACCGACCTGCCGGAGGTGTTCACCGGCGCCGCGCTGCTGGTGGTGCTGGGCAGTGCCTGGCTGATGCAGATGGCGGGCCTGAGCGCTGGCCTGGGCGCGTTCCTCGCCGGCGTGCTGCTGGCCGAATCGGAATACCGGCACGAACTGGAGGCGCAGATCCGGCCGTTCGAAGGCCTCCTGCTGGGCCTGTTCTTCATGGCGGTGGGCATGGGCATCGACGTGCAGCGGATCATGGCGGAGCCGCTGCTGATCGCGAGCGGCGTGGCGGTACTGCTGGCGGTGAAGTCGCTGCTGCTGTTCGCGCTCGGCCTGCGTCCGGGGCGGCTGGACGGGCGCGGCGCCTGCCTGCTGGCGGCGGTGCTGGCGCTGGGCGGCGAATTCGCCTTCGTGGTGTTCGGCGAAGCGGCGCGGGCCAGGCTGCTGGATGCCGCCACCCACGACCGCCTGACCGCCATCGTCGGCCTGTCGATGGCGGCCACCCCGCTGTTGCTGATGCTGGCCTCGAGGCTGCTGCCCGACAAGCTGGTCTCGGAAGCGCGCGAGTACGATGCGATCCCGCAGGATCGCCATCCGCAGGTGCTGATCGCCGGCTTCGGCCGCTTCGGCCAGATCATCGCCCGCCTGCTTCGCGCGCAGGGCATCGCCTTCATCGCGATCGACCCGGACATCGAACAGGTCAACCTGTCGCGGCAGATCGGCACCGACCAGATCTACTACGGCGATCCGACCCGGTTGGCGCTGCTGCGCTCGGCCGGTGCCGCGCGGATCCGCATCTTCGTGGTCGCCATCAACGGCGTCGAGGCCAGCCTGCGGATGGTGCGGCTGGTGCGCAAGCACTACCCGGAGGCGCGGGTGTTCGCGCGCGCGCGCGACCGTCGGCACGCGTGGCAGCTGGTGGATCTGGGCGCGCAGGCGCTGCGCGAAACCTTCTGCAGCAGCCTGGAGATCGGCCGCGAGGTGCTGGTGGCGCTGGGCATGGACCGCGAGCAGGCCGAGGACCGGGCGCGCCGTTTCCGCGAATGGGACGAGTCGCTGCTGGAGCAGCAGCGGCTGCTGCAGGACGACGAGGACGCGCTGCTGCAAGCCACCCGTGACGCGCGGCGTGAGCTGGACGGACTGTTCGAGGCGGATGCCGGGGTCGCCCGCGACGATGCCGCTTCCGGCGCCGCCTGAGGCCTGACCCGGCGGCATTGTTCGCGCAGCCGCTGGCGCTCTGCGTTCTTCCCGCAGGCGGGGATCGGCACGGTGGACCAGCGCGCGATGCGCGTGTTCCATGGGCGTCCGGCAGCGCAGCCGGCTGCGCGCCACCGGAGCAAGCCTGCGGGCTTTTTTCCCTGTGGCCTGGTGCTGCGTTACTCGCGCAGGAAGCGTGCCATCGAGACGCCAGAGGGCGGCGGCGCGACCGGCGGGACCAGCTCCGCGGCGATGTCGACGTAGCCGCGCATGAGCGCGACGTCGCGCGGCGTGCGCCCGCCCGCGTCCGCCTGGGCGGGGTCGCCGCCGGCGCGCAGCAGCGCCTGCACCGTGCGGCGCAGGCCATGCAGTGCGGCCAGATGCAGGGGGCCGTAGCCGCGCGCGTCGCAGGCGTCCAGCCGGACGTCTTCATCCAGCAGCCGGTCCAGCGCGGCCAGCAGCACGTCTTCGCTGCTCGGCGTGCCGGGCTCGGCACGCGCGCCCAGCAGCAGCAGCAGCGGGGTGGTGCCGTTCCTGGCCGCCAAGTGGGGGTCGGCGCCGGCCAGCAGCAGGCCGTCCAGCAGTGCCAGCAGGCGGGCGCGGTCGCGCGCGGTGAAGCCGTAGAGCGCGGCGCAGTGCAGGGGCGTCTGGCCCTGTGCATCGACCGCGTGCAGGTCGGCGCCGGCGCGCAGCAGCCGCGCCACCAGCTCCGGCAGGCCCAGCGCTGCGGCCAGCATCAGCACGGTGACTTCGCCCGGCAGCCGCTGCTCCAGGCTGCAGCCGGCCTGCAGCAGGCGCTCGACGATCTCGGGTTGGCGCATGCTGACCGCGGCGGAGAGGGCGGTGGCGCCGGTATTGGCAGTGCGGCCGGGATCGGCGCCGCGTGCCAGCAGGTCTTCAACCAGCCCGAGGTGTCCGCCACCCGCGGCGCGCAATAGCGCGGTGCAGCCCTGGCTGTCGGTGGTGTCGACAGGAAAGCCCAGATCGAGCAGGCGGCGCACCGCGTCGCGATCGCCGGTGATGGCAGCCGCCGGCAGGTCGGTGACGCGCAGCGGGCGATGCGGCAGCGGCCAGCCGCGCCAGTCCAGCCAGTCGGCGAGGTCGCGGCGGCCGCTGGCCAGGGCAATGCCCAAGGGGGTCTGCCCATCGGCGGCGCGTCGATCCGGCGCGGCGCCGGCGGCCAGCAGCGCGGTCAGCATCTGCGGGCGCCCCAGACTGGCGGCGTAGTGCAATGGACTCATGCCGCGGCCATCGCAGGCATCGGGATCCGTGCCGTGGGCCAGCAACTGCAGAAGCAGCGCCTGCCAGTCCAGCCGCACCGCCAGCAGCAGCGGCGGCTCGCCGGCGCTCGAGACGGCGAAGGGATCGGCGCCGCGCGCCAGCAGTTCCAGCGCGAAGGCTTCGCCGCCCGGGTCGGCGGCGGGCGTCTCAAGACAGGCAGCCAGATAATCGGCCAGGCCACCCGCACCGGCCGGCGAGGCGCCGTATGCCAGCAGCCGGCGGGCGGCGGCCATGCCCGCTTCACCGCGGAGTAGCGCGGCCCGGAGGGGCGTGGGAGCGCCGGGGGGGCGGTACTCCGGGTTGGCGCCCTGGCGCAGCAGCCAGTCGGTGCGTGCGGGGCTGTCGGTGATTTCGGCATCGGCCAGCAGGCGGTCGAAGTCCTCGCGCTCCAGTCGCGCCGCCAGTCCCTGCAGGCGCGTCGCGTCGGCATCCTCCAGCAGCGCCTCCCGCAGCAGCAGGGAGGGTGGCCGCTCCGGCGGCAGTTCGTCCTCGCCGGGTGCCGCCGCCGGGCTGCGGCCGGGGTCGAGCAGGGCCGCCAGCGTCCAGCGGCCCGCGGCTTCGGCCAGGTCCACCGCGCTGCGACCATGCGCATCGGTAGCGTGCGGATCCACGCCCTGCGCCAGCAGCAGTTGCACCAGTGCCGGTGCGGGTGCCTCCGCGGTGCAGGCCAGGTGCAGCGCATTGGCGCCGGCGGCATCACAGGCGCCGGCGTCGGCGCCCGCCGCAAGCAGGACTTCCAGCGCCGCGTGCGCGCCGCAGCGGGCGGCTTCCAGCAGGGGCGTCCGGCCTTCGCCGTCGCGCACGTCGACTTCGGCCCCGGCTTCCAGCAGGGCTTGGCAGATGGCGGCGTGGCCAGCCACGGCGGCTTCGTGCAGGGCGCTGCGGCCGCGCCCGTCGCGGGCGTTGGCCTTGGCCTTGTGGCGCAGCAGCAGCAGGACCCCGGCGGGATCGTCCTCGTCGCTGCCGGCCGCCGCCAGCAGGGCGGGTTGTCCGCCTGCGGGTTCCGGGCGCGCGCCGCGTTCCAGCAGGAAGCGCGCGAGACGCCAGTTGCCGCAGGCGCAGGCGCTGCCCAGCGGCGACAGGCCGGCGCCGTTGAGCGCATCGATGGCTGCGGCGGCGTCGCGCAGCAGCGCGGCCACGCCGGGGTCGGAGCTGCGTGCGGCGTGGTGCAGGGGGGTGTTGCCGTCGGCGTCGGCGATGCGCGGGTCGGCACCGTTGGCGAGCAGGGTCATCACCGCTTCCGGGCGGCCGTGCCAGCTGTCGCGGGTGGCGGCCAGCAGCGGCGTCATGCCGTCGTGGATGGCATTGACGTCGACGCCGCGCTCGATCAGCGCGCGCAGCAGGCGCAGGTCCGGCAGCACCGCGGCCAGTACCGGCAGGCTGCGGCGGTCGCGCGCATCCGGTTCCAGCGGCGCATGCGGGTCGGCCCCGGCCGCCAGCAGCGCCAGCGCGCGTTCGACCCGGCCCAGCCGCGCCGCCGCATACAGCTGCCGGCCCAGGCCGGCGAGCTCGGCGGCGGACCTCGCTTCGTCCGCGGCCGGCAACGGTGCGATGGCCGGCTCGCTGTCGAGGACATCCCCGGCCGTCGCGGCGTCATCGGGGCCGGCGTCCATTTCCACCACCGGCAGGCCATGCAGGGCGATGGCCGGTGCCGCCGATTGCAGGGCGAGGTGGGCCAGCGGCAGCAGCAGCGCGTAGGCAATGCCGGCGAACAGCCGGCCGTTGCCGGCCAGCAGGCCCGGCCAGCCCAGCAGCAGGCCGCCGGCCAGCAGCAGGAACACGGGCAGCGCGCCCAGCAGCAGGCCGCGCCAGGCGGCGGGGTCCTGCGCCTGGCGGGCAGCGAAGCGCGACTGCGCGCTGCCACCGCTGCGCTCCAGCGTGTGCCAGTCCGGCCAGCGCCACCACAGCGCTACCAGCAATGCTCCAGCCAACCCGGCCAGCGCCAGCGCATGTCCCAGCGACGGGGCTTCGCGCAGCCGCAGCAGCGGCCAGGCCAGCAGTGCCCCGGCCAGCAGGAAGCCGCCGCCCCAAAGCAGCGCCAGCCGGCCGGCATCGGCGGCCAGCGCCCGCCGGCCGCGGCTGCCACGCAGCAGCGCGATGGCCAGCGCCGCCGGCACCTGTGCCAGCCAGGCCAGCGCGAGGGCGGGACCATCGACGACGAGCCCCGCGCCGACGGCCGCTAGCAGCGCAAGGGCGAGCAGCGCGGCGCCAGCCACGGGCATGCGTTCAGGCATCGGTGCCCCAGTCGTCGCTCATCGGATCGATCACGGTGGGCGGGAACTGCAGGTGGAAGCCACGGCTGGTCAGGTTGCTGCGCACCACGTCGGGATTCTCGCGTGCCAGCCGGCGTTCCGGCGTCAGCCCCACTTCCAGCACGAACTGCAGGTTGCCCAGCTGCGCGCGCAGCGGTTCCGGCAGGCAGCCGAAATCGTCGCGCGTGGCGAGGTAGAGATAGGTATCGGCCTTTTTCAGGCTCTTGTAGACGAAGGCAAGCATCGCGATCCGGGGGAATCGGGTTTGCGGAATCAATCACGGATTGTGCGGTAAAGCGCGCTGCGGCGGAACCGCTGTCGGGACATCCGGCACAGGCGCGTGGAAAAGCGGCTGCTACGCTGCCCGATTCGTTTCGCCCCGGACCCGTTCATGCGCCTCCTCCCGCTTGCGTTCGCCCTGCTGTCCACCCTGCCCGCCGCGCACGCCGCGGAGCGCGTCAGCCTGACCCAGGCGATGGCCGACCCCGACTGGATCGGTAACCCGGTGGAGCGCGCCTGGTGGAGTTGGGACGGCAAGTCCGCCTACTTCCTGCAGAAGCGGGACGGCGCCAGCATCCGCGACACCTGGCGGGTGGGTATCGAAGGCGGGGCGACTGCCCGGCTGGACGATGCCGCGCGCGCCGACCTCGACGCCGATGGCGCGGTGGTCGATGCCGCGGGCAACCGCAGCGCCTTCATCCGCAATGGCGACGTGTTCGTCCGCGACCTGCGCGGCGGCGCGCTGCAGCAGCTGACCCGCGACAACCAGGCCGCTTCGCGCCTGCAGTGGAGCGGCAGCGGCGCGCTGGTGTGGCGCGCGGGCGAGGCCTGGTATCGCTGGGACGGCCGCGGCGTGGTGCAGGCCGCGGTGGCGAAAGCCGAGGACGCGCCGGGCACGCCGCCCAAGGCCGATGACCTGCGCGATCGCCAGCTGCGCCTGATCGCCACCCTCAACGACGACCGTGCCCGCCGCGACGCCGCGCGCGTGCAGGCCGACGACTGGCGCAAGGCGGATCCGACCCGCGCGCCGGCGCCGGTCTACCTGGGCAAGGGCGTGGAGATCGCCGACACCGCGCTGTCGCCGGATGGCCGCTGGTTGCTGGCAGTCACCCGCGAGAAGGGCGCCGACGGCGGACGCGCCGGCAAGATGCCGATGTACGTCACCGAATCGGGTTACGAGGAGTTCGAGGACGTGCGCACCCGCGTCGGTCGCGGTGATCCAGTGCCGCACAGGCTGTGGCTGGCCGACCTTGCCACCGGCAAGCTGGCCGAGCTGGCGTTCGACCCGCTGCCCGGTATCGCCGTCGACCCGCTGGCGGCAATGCGCAAGGCCGCCGGCAAGCCGGCCCTGCAGGGCAATCGCGCGCTGCAGGTTGGCGATGTGCAGTGGAGCGCCGACGGCCGCAACGCGGCGGTGATGCTGCGCGCCATCGACAACAAGGACCGCTGGATCGCCAGCGTCGAGCTTGACGGCGCGCGCCTGCAACCGCGCCACCGGCTCACCGACCCGGCATGGATCAACTGGGGCTTCAACGAATTCGGCTGGCTGCCGGATGGCCGCACGCTCTGGTATCTCAGCGAGGAAAGCGGGTTCTCGCATCTTTATACGTTCGACGGCGCGCGTCGGCGCCAGCTCACCCAGGGCCGCTGGGAGGCCTCGCAGGTCAGCGTGTCGCGCGATGGCGCCACGTTCCGGTTCCTGTGCAACCGTAGCGCACCCGGCGACTACGAGGTCTGCAAGGTACCCGCCGCCGGCGGCGAGGTGCGCGAGCTGACCGCGCTGGACGGGGTGGAGGATTTCACGCCCTCGCTGGACGAAACCAAACTGCTGGTCCGCCATTCGCTGGCCTACCTGCCGCCGCAACTGTCGGTGGTGGACGCCGGCGGTGGCGAAGCGCGCCGCCTCACCGACACCCGCAGCGCCGACTTCAAGGCGCGCAGCTGGATCCAGCCGCAGATCGTGCAGGTGCCCAGCAAGCACGGCGCCGGCACCATCTGGGGCAAGTACTACGCCCCGGAGAAGATGGAGCCGGGCAAGAAATATCCCATCGTGATGTTCGTGCATGGCGCGGGCTACCTGCAGAACGTGTCGGCGCGCTACCCCAACTACTTCCGCGAGCAGATGTTCCACAACCTGCTGGTGGACCAGGGCTACATCGTGCTCGACCTCGACTACCGCGCCAGCGAGGGCTACGGCCGCGACTGGCGCACCGCGATCTACCGCTGGATGGGCAAGCCGGAACTGGAGGATTACCTCGACGGCCTGGACTGGCTGGTGGAGACCAAGCAGGGCGATCGCGACCGCGCGGGCATCTACGGTGGCAGCTACGGCGGCTTCATGGCCTTCGCCGCGCTGTTCCAGAAGCCGGGCGTGTTCAAGGCCGGCGCCGCGCTGCGCCCGGTCAGCGACTGGTCCCAGTACAACCACGAATACACCAGCAACATCCTCAACACGCCCGAACTCGACCCCGAGGCCTACAAGCGGTCTTCGCCGCTCGAATACGCCGACGGCCTGCAGGACCACCTGCTGATCGCCCACGGCATGATCGACGACAACGTGTTCTTCAAGGATTCGGTGATGCTGGCGCAGCGGCTGATCGAGCTGCGCAAGGACAAGTGGGAGCTGGCGCCGTATCCGCTGGAACGGCATGGCTTCACCCATCCGGACGCGTGGTACGACGAATACCGGCGCATTTACGAACTGTTCGAGCGCACGCTGAAGTAATTCCGGATCTTCCCCATGTTGCGCATCACCGACCTCAAGCTGCCGCTGGACCACGATGAAGCCGCGCTGGCCGCCGCCATCGTGGCGCGGCTGGGCATCGCCCCGCACGAACTGAACGGCTACGCCGTCGCCAAGCGCAGCTACGACGCCCGCCGGCGCGGCGCGATCGTGTTGATCTACGCGATCGACGTGGACACCCCGCGCGCGGCGGAGCTGTTGGCGTGCCTGCGGGATGCGCCGCACCCGTCGGGCAGCAAGGTGCTGCCAACGCCGGACACGACCTACAGGTTCGTCGGCCAGGCACCCGCGCGGCTGCCGCTGCGCCCGCTGGTGATCGGGATGGGGCCGTGTGGCCTGTTTGCCGGGCTGGTGCTGGCGCAGATGGGGTTCCGCCCGATCATCCTGGAACGCGGCAAGGCCGTGCGCGAACGCACCCGGGACACGTGGGGCCTGTGGCGCGGCAAAGTGCTGACGCCGGAATCCAACGTGCA
>JAANMY010001095.1_pt1 | contig 32873 bp, 34 predicted proteins | sample 7279691 | NCBI WGS metagenome assembly JAANMY01 (sample SAMN14094543, study PRJNA606508) | bioreactor metagenome | isolation source: A lab-scale SPAN reactor treating ammonium-rich wastewater day 388 | place: Ireland: Galway | collected 2018-02-07
GCATTTTTGTCTTTTCCAGTTAATTAACCTATTTTTGAAGATTAAAATTTGCTCAAATGAATTATCATTTTCAGGCACACCGGCAAGTCCGAAGGAATCTTCTGGAGATTTTACGGATTACTTCGCATAGAGATTTAATGCAGATTCCCGACGGTTTTAACAATAATATTTACTGGAATATCGCACACACGGTCGCTACCCAGCAGCTCTTATGCTACTATCTCAGCGGAAACCCTTTCCGAATCGATAAATACTGGATCGAAACCTATAAAAAAGGCACGCTTCCGAATCTGAATGTACAGCAATCGGAGGTTGATGATCTGGCGTTTCTGCTAACGGAAACCTCGAAAATTTTGATGAAGGATTATGATGCCGACTTTTTTGCAGATTACACGCCTTATACAACCAGTTTTGGTTTGGATCTGAAAAATATTCAGGATGCCATTATCTTCAATAATATGCATGAATCGCTGCACTACGGTTATGCCATGGCGCAGAAAAGAGCGATTATTGGAGAAAACTTTTAAACTTAACAACAGATAATTAATTTTATTTATCCATTTACCATTTAATAATAATGAAAGACGACTTTATTTTTGGTCTGCGGCCTGTAATGGAAGCAATTGAAGCCGGAAAAACAATTGACAAGATATTTTTGCAGAATGCTTTGCAGGGCGAAATCTATCACGAGCTCAAAACTCTTTTATCCAAAAATAACATCCGCCCGAATTATGTTCCGGTAGAAAAACTCAACCGTTTTACGCGTAAAAATCATCAGGGTGTTGTTGCATTTATTTCCGATGTGCCTTTTGAGAAGATTGAAGATGTACTGCCTCAGCTTTTTGAAGAGGGAAAGACTCCTTTCTTATTAATTCTGGACCGTTTAACTGATGTTAGAAATTTCGGTGCAATCTGCCGTACAGCAGAATGTGTGGGTATTCATGCGATTGTTTTACCTGAAAAAGGCGCAGCGCCCATTAATTCAGATGCCATAAAAACTTCTGCAGGGGCGATTTATAATGTAAGAATCTGTAAAGAAAAAAATCTGGCACATACCGTAGATTTCCTGCAGCAGTCGGGAATTCAGGTTTTTGCGGCTACAGAGAAAGCTCAGAAACTTATTTATGACGTAGATTTTACCCAGCCTTGCGCTATCGTAATGGGAAATGAGGAAACCGGAATTTCTAAAGAAGTTCTGCATCATTCTGACGAGAAAATTAAACTTCCCATTGAAGGAAAAACACAGTCTCTTAATGTTTCTGTAGCGTGCGGAGCCATTCTATATGAAGCGGTCCGCCAGAAACTTTCGACGCCGGTTTAAAATTTCTCAACTCAAAGAGTTCTCCATTTTTAACGGTTAGCATCAATTTTGAATTCAAAAGAATTTTTAACTTTATTAAAAATTGGAGTTTATGCGAAGCAGTACGGTTTTAAAAAGTGATATACGCAATCACGTTATCGATATTATCATCGGGAAAATAAAGAAACTCGAAAAGTTTCTGGATTTCACTTTGGAAGCCAGCCGCGAAATCAAAAAAACACCAAAGTATGATTCGATCCGCGAGGAGATGCAGGAAGAAATCTATCAGATGCAGAAGCAACTGGCTTCACTGAAAGATCTGCAGAGAAATATGACTAAAGTTCTCAATACCTCCACGCAACGGGTCGCGGTTGGATCATTGGTTTTTACGAACAAAGCAAGATTCTATATTTCAGTTTCTTTGGGTGAGTTTTTTTATGAAGGCGACCGTTTCTATGCGATTTCTGAGGAAAGTCCTATGGCAAAGATTCTCTTCGGTAAAAAAGCTGGAGATTCTTTTGTTCTCAATAACATCGCCCAAACTATTGAAAACGTGATATAGTGGGCAAATCTTAAACATAATTATTTAGATATAATGGAAAAATCACAAGTATTAAAGGAAATTATAGAAAGCAGAAAAAGTATTTTTCCAAAAGATTATACAGGCGCGGACATAGAGCAGGAAGTTTTGAATGAAATTTTGAACTCCGCCACATTTGCCCCAAATCACAAGAGAACGAAGCCATGGCGTTTTAAAGTTTTTAAAAATGAAGAGAAGCTGTTATTGGGTCAGAAATTGGCTGAAATCTATAAATCAACGGTTTTACCCGAGCAGTTTTTAGAAAAAAAATATCTAAGCATCACTGAGAAGGCTGGCAAAGCCAATGTTATCGTTACGATTTCCGTCAACTTCAGCGGATTGCTCCCCGACTGGGAAGAAATTGCGGCTACCGCAATGGCTGTGCAGAATATGTATCTTACCTGTACTGCCCATAACATAGGCTGCTACTGGAGCAGTCCCGGAATGATTAAGCATCTGGATGAATTTCTTGGTTTAGAGGAAAACCAGAAATGTTACGGTTTATTTTTTATGGGAAATATTTAATTAAGCTGTAACTTTTTATTTGGCAGGGCGACTGATTTCCAAACAATTAATCATAAAACAAATTCAATGGAAACTTACGGCTACAATAATCCCGAATCCCAAAATCAAAACTTCAGTAATCCGAATTACCGTTCGGAAAAAAAACTGGCGGCAGGACTTTTAGGAATTTTACTTGGCACTTTTGGCGCTAATAAATTTTATTTGGGCTACATCAATGAAGGGATCATACAGATTGTCCTGAATATTGTAACCTGTGGAATCGCAACCGTAATTCCGTTTATCGAAGGAATTATTTACCTCACCATGAGCGACGAGCAGTTTGACCGCACTTATGTACAGGGCAGAAAAACTTGGTTCTAACTGAGGTATAAAGTAAAAAATCTTTCAAATAATTTTGAAAGATTTTTTTATAAAAGTTGGCGCGAGCGAAGCGAGCGTCAATAAACTGATTGAGTTTACTGATTAAGTAAAACTGCCGCTTCTTTCGCTGCGTAGGTGAAAATCATGTCAGCACCCGCTCTCTTGATGCAGGTTAAACTTTCCATAATCGCTTTGTCATTATCCAGCCAGCCGTTTTGTGCAGCAGCTTTCAACATCGCGTATTCACCACTCACGTTATAAACCGCTATTGGTAAATCGATTGCTTCGCGAACTTTTGCAACAATATCAAGATATGGCATTCCGGGTTTGATCATGATGATATCGGCTCCTTCGGCAACATCCTTCATCACTTCGTCCATTGCTTCCCGGGAATTATGAAAATCCATCTGGTAAGTTTTCTTGTCCTTCGGTATATCTGCATTTTCTTTAGGTGCAGAGTCTAAAGCGCTTCGGAATGGGCCATAAAACGAACTGGCGTATTTCGCTGCGTAACTTAAGATTCCTACATCTGTAAAGCCGCTTTCTTCCAGACTTGTTCTTATTGCTGCAACTCTTCCGTCCATCATGTCGCTAGGTGCCAAAATGTCTGCTCCCGCTTCTGCAAGTGAAACCGACATTTTTACCAGCGCGTCATTCGTTGCGTCATTATCAACTTTTCCGTTGGTGATGATTCCGTCGTGTCCATAGATCGAGTAGGGATCCAAAGCAACATCCGGCATTACAATCATTCCTGGAACAGCGTCTTTAATAGCTTTAATGGTATTCTGCATTAAGCCGTTTTTATTCCAGGACTCGCTACCTTTATTGTCCTTTAAATTTTCTGAAACTTTCATGTAAAGATTCACCGCTTTAACTCCCATGCTGTATAATTCCTGGCATTCCTTGACTGTAAGATCAAGTGTTCTGCGGAAGATTCCCGGCATTGAAGAGATAGGCTCCTGGGTATTTGTGCCTTCCATTACAAAAATGGGCATCACCAAGTCGTTCGTGGTTAGAACAGTTTCCTGAACCAGTGCCCGGATTGACGGGTTCGTGCGTAATCGTCGGTTTCTAGAGTATATAATCATTTTGGAATAGTATTTGAATTTACTGATGCAAATTTAATTATAGTTTTACAAAAAAACTATTGCAAATAAAATTCAATTTCTTACATTTGTGAGGATATTTATAAATATAAAGTTCTATAAGGTGAAAAAATTATTATTTTCAATCATATTTATCGGCAGTTTAACAGTTTTATCGGAAAAAGTTTCCGCTCAATCTGTGGTAAGAGAGCCGATTTCAGCATCTCAAAAAACTGAGGATGCGGTGATCGTCGCTTATCCTAATCCTGCGAGAGATTTTATCGTTGTAAAATCAAAAGATTCCTTTGTAAATATTAAATCTGTTACCTTTTATTCAATTCTTGGTATGCAGGTGGCAGAATATACTTTAAATAAGAACTCAGCCGAAATAAGACTTGACAGGTTAAGGCCGGGCAAATACTTGATGCGTTACACGATGAGTGACAATACACAGAAAGTGACCCAAATCGTTAAACAATAAATTAAATCCTGAATTATTTTCAGGATTTTTTTTGATTTCTGAAAATTGCTTCCTGAAATGTAACTGTAAAAAAATCCCTAATTTTGCTCAAATGGAAACACGCGAAAAAATAGTGATCATCGGTGGTGGATTTGCGGGCTTGCAGTTGGCCAAGTCTCTTAACAACAAGAGAAAGAAGGTCATTGTAATCGATAGAGTGAATCATCACATGTTTCAGCCGCTGTTTTATCAGGTTGCCTGCGGCCGAATTGAACCCAGTAATATCTCCTTTCCTTTCCGTAAGATTTTTCAGCGTTCCAGAAATATACAGTACCGGATGACCGACGTACAGAAGATTTTGCCCGAGCAGAATAAAATTATTACTGAAGATGCAGAATTTACTTATGATAAATTAGTCATTGCCACTGGATGTAAAACTAATTTTTTCGGGAACAGTAAGATGGAAGGCCTGACCTTCGGGATGAAAAATACCCAGGAAGCTATTGCCATCCGAAACCATGTTCTTCTTACTTTTGAAAGACTTATAATAGAAAGAAAACGGAGCGATGACGGAAACTGGAATATTGTAATCGTAGGAAGCGGACCAACCGGTGTAGAACTCGCAGGTGCTTTCGCGGAAATGAAGAAAGATATCCTACCCCGAGATTATCCTAACATGAATTTCGAGAATCTTAATATTATTCTGGTAAGTTCTACGCTGACGCCGCTTAGTGTGATGAGCGAAGATTCTCAGAAAATGTCAGAAAAATATCTGAAAGAACTTGGAGTCCGTTTCATGAGCGATGAATTTGTAACCGATTACGACGGCGACAGGGTGTATATGAAAAGCGGTAAAACAATTCCATCGAATAACGTCATTTGGGCAGCCGGAGTAACCGGAAATATTATCGACGGTCTTGCGCCGGAAATTATGATAAGAAACCGTTATAAAACCGACCGTTTCAACCGCATCATGGGGTATGAAAATATTTACGCAATCGGCGACATTGCTTACATGGAAACTCCCAAATATCCGCAGGCACATCCTCAGGTGGCAAATGTCGCCATCAATCAGGGTAAAAATCTCGGAAGAAATTTTTTAAGGAAATCTGAGAGCGAGTGGCAGAAGTATGAATACAATGATCAGGGAAGCATGGCAACGATAGGGAAGCATCGAGCAGTTGTTGATTTGCCGAATTTTAAGTTCCAGGGTTTTCTGGCGTGGTATTTCTGGATGTTCCTTCATTTAATGCTGATTCTCTCGGTAAGAAACAAAATTGCCGTTTTTTTCAACTGGATGTGGAGTTATGTCAATAAAGACTCTTCCCTGCGACTGATTATTATCCCCAACAAAAAGAACGATACCGAACAATGAGAATTGATATTATAAGTGTGTTGCCGGAGCTTATGGAGAGCCCGTTCAAAACGTCTATCCTGAAAAGAGCAGTTGATAAAGGTTTAGCTGAAGTTCATTTTCATCATCTCCGCGAATTCGGACTAGGAAAGCACCGTCAGATCGATGATGCGCCATACGGTGGAAGTGCCGGGATGGTGATGATGATTGAGCCATTGGATCAGTGTATTTCTCAACTGAAAGCGCAGAGAGACTATGATGAGGTAATTTATCTTACCCCTGATGGAGAAACGCTTACTCAGAAAATTGCCAATACCTTTTCCACCAAACAGAATCTTATTTTTTTATGCGGTCATTACAAGGGTATTGACCAACGAGTCCGCGAACTTCACATTACAAAGGAAATTTCAATTGGTGACTATGTCCTTACGGGCGGTGAGTTAGCTGCGTGTGTTTTGGCGGATTCCGTAATCAGGCTGCTTCCAGGTGTTTTAAATGACGAACAAAGTGCCCTTACCGACAGTTTTCAGGATAATCTTCTCTCGCCTCCAATATATACCAGACCTTCTGAATATAAAGGTTTGAAAGTACCTGATGTATTGCTCAGCGGCAATCTGAAAAAAATTCAGGATTGGCTTCACGAGGAGTCGGTTAAAATCACGCTGGAAAAAAGACCCGATCTTTTAGAATAAATCAGCCATAATCAATATTTTTTATAAATTTACAATTCTGAAAAAATAGACTGATAGATTTTGCTGATGGTACATGAACTGAAAGAGCTTATTGCATTTTATAACGTGGAGAATTTATTTTCTCCCGACCCGCCGTCAGTTCATCGCTTAGATCCCACATTATCAGGCTTAAGAAACTGGGACGAAAAAAGGTACAAAAACAAACTCCTGAAAATTGCGCAGGTTTTTCAGTTAATTCAGGAGGCTGAAGAGACTTTGCCCATGTTCATTGGTTTTTCCGAAATCCAGGGGCAGGCTCCGTTGGATGAGTTGGCTGCCATGGCGCCATTTAATTCGGAATATGGCGTGGTACACTATGATTCCATGGATGAGCGAGGAGTTGATGTAGCGCTTATTTATGATAAAAATAAAGCACAGCTTGTATCATCCGAGCCGATTACTTATTTTTTTGAGATCGAAGACAATAATCCTGCAAACTACGACACGACAAGAGATGTGTTATGGTGTAAATTCCGGTATGCGGGGCAGTTGCTCAATGTATTTGTACTGCATCTTCCTTCTAAAAGAGAAAGAAATATCAATCGTCCTAAACGCGAATTTATCCTGAAAGATATTCGGGAGAAAGTGATCAATATAAATTCTGAACAGAATGAAGCAGTAATTATCTGTGGGGACTTCAATGAAAATCCAGATGATGAAAATGTAAAGAATCTTCTTTATGATAATCAATCTGATAAAATTCTCATAGACCCCTTTTTTGAGCTCTTTCAGAATAAGACCTATTCCACTTTCCATTATAAAAGTGGCTTGCTTTTTGACCAAATTATTTTGTCAAAACAGTTCTTTGACACCTCTTTCCCGCTACATTTTACGTCAGCGAAAGTCTTTAATCATCCTAAATTAAGCAGCTGGGACAGGAAATTTGCCGGCAGGCCATTTAGGACCTACGCAGGCACCCGCTATTTAGGCGGATACAGTGACCATTTCCCTGTGATGACAGAATTCACAGTTAATTTATAAATAAGAACAGAAATATATCATATGAAAAGCGCAATAAATTCATGTTATCACCTCGATTCAGTAGATAAGGAAATTATTTATATGTTGATGGATAATGCCAAAACCTCATTGGCACACATTTCGAAAAACGTCGGGATTTCAACAACTGCAGTTCACCAAAGAATTAAAAAACTGGAGCAGGCAGGAGTTATCGAAAACTCGATCTCTTTTCTTAATCCCAGAAAAATAGGTTACAAAGTAGTTTCATATATCGGTGTGTTTCTAGATCAGCCAAGTTATTATCATGACGCCGTGAAAGCATTGAAAGAGGTAAATGAAGTGGTAGAAGCACATTATACAACTGGTAATTATACCATTTTTTTGAAGGTACTTTGCAGAGACAATGACCATTTGATGGAAATTCTCAATAAACTTCAGAAACTTAAAGGTGTAACCAGAACCGAAACTTTCATATCTTTGGAGCAGAGTATTAACCGACAACTGAAAGTATAATTAAAATGGAAATTTCCAAATATCTAGATTCCACCTATCTTAAAACGCCCCAACAATCCGGCCTATCTGAAGAGGAAACTTTAAAGAAAGTCTACGAGCTTACTGATGAAGCACTTGAAAACAATTTCTTTGAAGTAATGATCCGCCCCGATTACGTTAAGGAAATTAAAAACTATCTAAATTCGAAGAGTTCAGCTGTAAAAGTGGGAACTGTGATTGGTTTTCATGAAGGTACCGCGGATACACAGTCCAAACTTGCTGAAGCTGAGAAAGCAATTGCTGATGGCGTTGATGAATTGGATTATGTAATCAATTATGAGGCATTCAAAACTGGAAATATCGATTTGGTCAAGAGCGAATTTGTTGAAGGTACGAAGCTCGCACTTGAAAATAATAAAGTTGTAAAATGGATTATTGAAATTGCTGCGCTTACCGATGATCAAATCGTTGCTATCACGCAGAAAATGAGAATCTGGGCGGAAGAAAGTTTTGCTGCGGAAGATTTAAAAAACATTTTCGTAAAATCATCCACAGGATTTTATCCCACAGAACACGGAAAGCCAAACGGAGCCACTTTCGAAGGAATTAAATTAATGCTCGATAACGCCGGGAATCTGTCTGTGAAAGCTGCAGGGGGCGTAAAAACTCCTTCGGATGCAGAGAAAATGATCACAATGGGAGTTAAAAGAATCGGAACTTCTTCTGCAAAATCTTTAGTTTCCGGTGAAAAAGCTGTAGATGGGTATTAAATAATATCATTTTTAGCGAAATATTAAATCGTGCTTCAGGTGCGATTTTTTTATGTTTATATTCTATTTTTGCAGAGATGCCCAGGAAAAGTACCAAAAGAAAAATCACCAAAAAAGTTCACCATAAGCGTAGAAGATATTTCCTTCTGCGGCGTGAAATTTTACTCCTGATACTGGCGCTTGCAATGCTGGGAACAGGCTTTTATCTGAAGCAGAAAATTGGGTTTTATTATGCGATGTATTTTAATAAATTCGAGCATAAAGAACTTTCAAATACCGAGTTCGAAGAACAGCGGATCAACCGGATTGTTGGGCAGTATGCTGATAAAACTTTCGGGATTGATATGTCTCACTATCAGAGAAAAGAAGATATAAGATGGGATAGTTTAAGTATCGGAAACCGCGCTGTTCCGATAGAATTTGTAGTCTTGCGTGCTACAATGGGGAACCGCAGTGCCGACAGGCATTTTGATGAATTCTGGGAGCTTGCCAAAAAGAACAATCTTGTGCGTGGGGCTTATCATTTTTATCGGGCAGATGAGGATCCTGTTCGGCAGGCCAATAATTTTCTGGAAAATGTGCATCTCGAGGAAGGCGATCTACCGCCCATTTTGGATATTGAAAAGATTCCCAGGAGAAAATCGAACGAAAAGCTGATCGAAGATTTAAAAATATGGTGTAGAATTGTAGAAGAAAAATACGGCGAGAAGCCCATTATTTATTCTTATTACCATTACTATAAAGATTTCCTCAGGGGAGAATTTGATGATTATCCGTTGTGGCTTGCAAACTACAATGATGTTTTGGTTCCCTCCCCGGATGATCCCTGGCAAATATGGCAGTTCACCGAAAAGGGAATTGTTTACGGCATCAATACCAAAGTAGACGTCAATGTTTATAACGGAAGTTTATGGTCGCTGAAACGGCTGACCTTAGATTAATCACCCAGGTTGCTTTCCTTTTTCGAAAGGCAGAACCGGTTGTCCGAGAGGGTATGACGTGACCGGAACCGTAGTCTGGAAATAAATTGAAATTAATTCAGGTTGTGTATTTTGGTTTAAAGGCAGCAGTTTTGTTGCCTTTAACTATTGGTATAAAGTTCTGCTCAAAATTCAGTACTTTCGCAGCTTGCAATTATTAATACAGCTAAAGAAAAAATGAATTACGTTTCCGCCGAAAATCTTACGAAATCTTATGGTCTAAAAGTCTTGTTTAAAGACATCTCCTTTAATGTAAATGAAGGCGACAAAATTGCGATCGTAGCCAAAAACGGTTCCGGGAAATCGACTTTACTTAAAATTTTAATGGGTAAAGAAATCGCTGATTCCGGAAATGTTGTGATTAATAAAGATATTCAGGTGGTTTTGTTCGACCAGGAAATAGACTTTGAAGGTGAGCTGAACGTAGAAGAATTTATGATGACCTTGGATTCCGCACCCATTATGGCTTTAAAAAATTATCATCATGCGCTTCTCACAGAGAATCCAGATGATATGGATAAAGCGTTAAATGAAATGGAAATTCATGAAGCCTGGGATCTCGAAAATGAAATGAGTCAGATTCTTACTCAACTGAAAATTACAGATTTACAGGCGAAGATGAAAACACTTTCCGGAGGTCAGATCAAAAGGGTTGCGCTCGCAAAACTGCTCGTAGAAACCCGCGCTCAGCACCGCCATACCTTGTTGATTATGGATGAGCCAACCAATCACCTCGATGTTGATATGGTTGAATGGCTCGAAAATTACCTTTCAAAAGCAATGGTAACGCTGCTTCTTGTAACGCACGACCGTTACTTTCTTGATGCGGTTTGCGATATTATCTGGGAAATGGAAGATCAGAATCTCTACCTTCACAACGGGAGTTATGCCGCTTACCTTGAGAATAAGATTATTCGCGAAGACAACCTTAATTCAACCATCGATAAGGCTCAAAACCTTTACCGCAAAGAGCTTGAGTGGATGCGTCGCCAACCGAAAGCGCGTACCACAAAATCCAAATCAAGAATCGGAGATTTTTACGAAACCGAGAAAGTCGCCAAAACCAATACTAAAAAGGAGAAACTGGAGCTCGATTTTGAAATGAAACGCCTGGGTAATAAGATTTTGGAACTCAAAAACATTGATAAAAGTTTTGGTGACAAATTGCTGCTGAAAAATTTCAGTTATCAATTTCAGCGTGGTGAAAAAGTTGGAATCGTAGGTAAAAACGGAGCCGGAAAATCTACGCTTTTAAACATCATTCAGGGTTTTGAGCCGTATGACAACGGTTCGATCGAAACAGGAGAAACCATTAAATTCGGATATTTTTCGCAGAAAGGTCTGCAGTACAAGGAAGAGGAAAGAGTAATCGATTTCATCAAGGAAATCGGTGAGAATTTTCCGCTGGCAAACGGAAGAACCATTTCGGCATCGCAGTTTTTAAGGCTGTTTCTTTTTGATGATCAAACGCAGTATTCGCCAATCTCCAAACTTTCAGGCGGTGAAAAAAGAAGACTGCATTTGATGTATGTGCTCTACCAAAACCCTAATTTCCTGATCTTCGATGAACCTACAAACGATCTGGACTTGCCAACTTTAACGGTGTTGGAGAATTTCCTTCTGCAGTTTCAGGGCAGTTTAATCATCGTTTCTCACGACAGATATTTCATGGACAGAATTGTTGATCACGTTCTTGCTTTTGAAGGCGAAGGTGTGATTAAGGATTTTGTCGGGAATTTTTCGGAATATCGCGAGGCTAAAAGTCAGGAACAGAGTAAAAAACCTGATGTGGAAGTAAAAGATGTGCCTAAAAAAGCAGACCCTGTACAGACAAGTAAATCCGAGAATTCTTCACCGCAGAAAAGAAAACTGTCTTTCAAGGAACAGCGCGAACTTGAAATGATTGATAAAGAGATCCCAAAATTAGAGAAGCAGCGTTCCGAAATCCTTGAAAAACTCAACAACCAAACTGATTATGAAAGGATTTCTGCCTTTTCGGCGGAATTGGAAAAGATTTCTGAGAAAATGGAAGAGCTGGAAATGCGATGGCTGGAACTTCAGGATTAAAATTAAATTTCAATTTTTACTCATTATAGAATTATATTCCGAAATTAATTTTGAAAACTAATGGAAAAGGAGCAGCAACTCGAAGCGAAATACGGCTTATTCACGGCAATCTCGATGGTAATCGGCCAGGTAATCGGTTCCGGAATTTTCTTTAAAGTTGATGATATTCTTCTGTCCACGCAGGGAAATATTCTGGCTGGGCTTCTCGGTTTCATCATCGTTGGGGTAAGCGTTATTTTTGGAGCGATTTCTATGGCAAATTATGCCGAATTGCTCCCGAAAGACGGCGGAATCTTAAATTATGTAAACTACAGGTTCGGTGAAAAAGCGGCTTACTTTGTTGGCTGGATGTATCTCAGCTTGTTTTATCCTCTTCTTACAGCGGTTCTTTTTACGGTTTCCGGAATTTATATTGCGCACCTCTGTGCAGAATTTTTAAATTTTGAGCCTACCACACTTCATTTTGCGCTGATTGGTTTTGTAAATCTTCTTATCTTTTTTGTGTTCAATATTTTCCGGCCCAAAAGCAGCGGAATTTTTCAGCAGTTTACCACCGTGCTGAAAGTGTTACCGCTGATCTTTATTGCCTCAATGGGAATTTTGAGTTTAGTGAAAGGCGATGTAAATGAAGCAAACACCTTTGCTTATGCTGCGAAAAATGTGAAGGAAAATCAATCTTTGATGTTGCTTATTGCCGCAAGTTTTATCCCGATTTCCTTTGCTTTTGACGGTTGGTATATTGCCACGCAGATTTCTGGTGAGATAAAAAATTCAAGCAAGAATCTTCCCAAAGCACTGATTATAGGAACCATAGCTGTTATGCTGATTTATATTTCTTATTATATGGGAATTGTGTTCAGAATGAGTGGCCACGAAATTATCCAGCTTAAAGATACTTATATCACAGAATTTTCGCGTAAAATTGCTTCAGATTCCGGAGCGTTATTGATGCAGCTGTTTATTATAATATCGGTATTGGGAACATCGAACGGCTTGTTGCTGGCGACGATCCGTGTGCCGTATCAGTTCGCTAATCTTGAGAAGTCCAGAAAATTTCTGAATCTGCATGCTATCGATTCCAAAACCAAAATGCCGGTAAACAGTGCATTTCTGGGGCTGGGACTGATTATTTTTTATCTGTTCATTTATTATATTACTGGTACACATCCTTATTTTACGGCAAGTAATTTCGATCTTTCTGCGATTCCGATCGTGTTTATTTATCTGGTAAATGGGGCGTTATTTATTGGTTTGTTCAGACTGTTCAGGAAGAATGTCTTTTCCGGTAAGCCGGTTTTCAAGCTTTTGATGGCGGTTGTTGCGATTCTCGGTATTGTTGTAGTGCTGTTTGGTACTGCAACAGCGCCAAACGGAATGCTGTATTTCCTCGTAAATATCCTATTTATTGCTGCTGGATTCCTATTTATGAAGAGAGCTGATAAGAGTCAGTTTTAATTAAATTCTTTCATTTTCAATAATTTATACATCCGGTTCAAAGTTTATTTAGAATTATCAAAATATATTTTGTGAAAACAATCTGCTTTTTTACATTTGCATCGTTATTTTAATTCATTCTAAATAAAAACTTGTAGATGAAAAAGCAGATATTGTCGCTCGGAGTGTTGTTAGTAAGCATGTCAGTAAGCGCTCAAATGAGTTACAACGCTATTAGTGATACCATCAGAATTCAGGAAATCGAGGACATTAACCTTCATAAAACCGGAAATCCTAACAAAGCAAAGTCATTAACTGCGAAATCTAATTTAACGGTTATGGAAAACCCACAACCTATTTCGATCGTTACCCACGAGGTCATCGAGCAGCAGCAGGCAAAGCAGTTGGGAGACGTTCTTCAGAATGTGAACGGCTTGTACACCACTTCATCCAGGGGAAATTCACAGGACAGTTTTGGAGGTAGAGGTTTTAATTTCGGAAACGACAATATTTTTAAAAATGGCGCGCGCGTAAACAGTGGTGTGTTTCCTGAGGTTTCTGGCTTGGAGAGAGTAGAAGTACTGAAAGGTGGTAACGCAATGCTCTACGGAAATGTAGCGGCCGGGGGCGTGGTAAATTTAATTACGAAGAAGCCGCGTTTTAATTTTGGCGGAAGTGTCGGTTTAAATGCCGGAAGCTGGAATTCCTATAAACCCACAGTTGATTTTTACGGTCCGATTTCCCAGAAGATTGCCTTCCGTGTGAACGGTGCTTATGAAACAGCTGAAAGTTTCCGTGATGTGGTGGAATCTCAAAAATACTACTTCAATCCGTCTTTTCTCTTCAATATTGGTGAAAAATCACAGCTAATTGTTGAAGCAGATTATCTAAAAAATGAATTTACGCCCGATTTCGGAATCGGCGCCATCGAAAACAGGGATAAATCTTATAGTCTTAATACTTTTCTCCCAAGAAATGCCTTCTTAGGAGCAGATTGGCAATTTCAAAACACGGAACAAGCTACTGCCGGAATTACTTTTAACCACCAGTTCAGTGAATTCTGGACCTTAAATACAGTGGCATCTTTTCAGAATTATACCAAAGATTATTTTTCTACAGAAAGAGTAACCTGGACCTACGACAATGCCAACCGCCTGAAATGGAACCGCCCTGTGAACAGAACTTATAATGAACAGAATTATAGTGCGTTACAGATAAATTTAAACGGTGAATTTAATACCGGCCGTTTAAATCACAAAATTCTTGTCGGAACTGATGGTGATTATGGAACAGCGGACGCTTATACCTATAATATTTCCCAAACGAGCTATGGAACTAACGGCAGCACGAACGGAACCATCTATTTGGATGATGCATCCACTTGGGCAAGCGGCGCCATGCCCACAGCTACAAAAAAAGACAGAACCAGAATCCCGACCCAAAGATTTGGCATTTATCTTCAGGATTATATCGGAATTACTGAAAAATTCAAAGTTTTAGCCGGCTTGAGATGGTCTTATATCCAAAATAAAGATGCAGAGAAGTTAACCTTTGCGGACAACAAAACCGGAATCGCTGCAGGAACGGTAGACAGAGCATTTTCACCTAAAGCAGGATTGGTTTATATGCCCAATGAAAATCTTTCGGTTTTCGCGACGTACACCAACTCTTTCTCGGCAAATACAGGAACAGACATTAACTACAATTCACTCACGCCATCCATTATCGACCAGTTTGAAGTCGGGATGAAAAAGAATTTCTGGAACAATGCGGTAGCTTTGAATCTTTCACTTTATCAGATTGAGAACCGAAATTTCTATCAGATGGCAGAATTAAATGCCCAGGGACAGGTAAATAACGATTCCATGATTAAAGAATTTGCCGGCAAGATGCGTAGTCGCGGCGTAGAGCTTGATATCACAGGAAATCCGACTCCGGATCTAATGATTATTGCCGGTGCGTCTTATAACCATGCCGTTTATTTGGATACTCCTGATGGATTTGGTTACGTTGAAAATCAACGTTTGGTTCGTACTCCTGCTACTACAGCAAATGCCTCGGTATTTTATGCGTTGCCGGATTATATAAAAGGCTTGAAATTAGGTGCTAGTGTATATTTTGTAGGCGACCGTATCGCAGGATGGAATGATACCAAAGAAACACTTGATACCAGAAGTGGAGTTTCAAGATTATTACCAATTGATGATTATGCAACGGTGGCGTTATCGATGGGATACGAATGGCAGAAATTCTCGATCATCGGTAAAGTGGGTAACTTGTTCGATACCGTAAATTTCAATTATCACGAGAATTATTCAGTTAATCCCATAACACCAAGAAATTATTATTTCACATTAACATATAAATTGTAATTCAGACACAATTTAAGGTTAGATGATAGTGGAAACTCCGGTTTCCACTTTTATCGTAGGCTACAGGAAACATCAAACTAAACAATAAACTATGGCAAAAATTAAAGACACCAAAACATTTATGCGGATTACGCACCGTTATTTGGGGTATTTCGCGGCCGGAATTATGGCAGTATACGCAATCAGCGGCGTCTTGCTTATTTACCGAGACACTAACTTTCTGAAGAAAGAAAACAAATACGAAATTGTTCTGAAACCCAACCTCACCGAAAAGGAACTTGCAAAAGAAATCAAGATGAGGAATGTGGAATTTAAAAGCAGTGAAGGCGATATTCAGAAATTTGAGCAGGGAACGTACAACTTAAAAACAGGAGAGGCTAAGTATTCCAAAATGCAGCTTCCTTTTGTTCTTGAGAAATTCAACGAACTGCATAAATCCACATCAAAACACCGTTACGCTACGCTGAATGCGGTTTTCGGTCTGGTTTTGTTTTTCTTTGTAATTTCGTCCTTCTGGATGTTTAATTTTAAATCTAAAGCTTTTAGGAAAGGAATGATTTATGCCGGCATCGGATTCATACTTGCGCTGATCATGGTATTCTTTCAGTAATTTGAAGTTGATTAATTTCTATCGGATTTTATTTTTACTTCAGATAAATTCATTATCTTTGCACCCTTATAATTAATCGGGACGAGTTCCCACAAAATCAAACATTTATGTCAGTAAAAATCAGATTACAAAGACACGGTAAAAAAGGAAAACCTTTTTTCCACATTGTTGTTGCAGATGCAAGAGCAAGAAGAGATGGTAAATTCATCGAAAAAATCGGTACTTACAATCCGGTTACCAATCCTGCGATTATCGAATTAAACGTGGATTCTGCAGTAAAATGGCTTAACAACGGTGCACAGCCTACCGATACTGCAAGAGCAATTCTTTCTTACAAAGGAGTGCTTTACAAAAAACACCTTATGGGTGGTGTTGCTAAAGGCGCATTTGATGAGGCTGAAGCTGAAAACAGATTCAACGCTTGGTTAGAAGGAAAAGAAAAACAAGTTCTTGGTAAAAAAGACGGTGTAAACAAAGCAAAAGAAGATGCTAAAAAGGCAGCTCTGGAAGCTGAAGCAAAAGTAAACCAATCCAGATTGGATGCTGCAGCTAAAATTGAAGCTGATGCAAAAGCTGAAGCCGATGCTAAATTAGCTGAAGAAAAAGCTGCTGCTGATGCAAAATTAGCTGAAGAAAAAGCTGCCGAGGAAGCTGCAAACGCTCCTGTAGCAGAAGAAACTGCAGAAGTTGCAGAAGCTCCTGCTGCTGAAGAACCAACTGCAGAAGCAGAAGGTACTGAAGAAGCACAAGCTTAATTGATGCTGTAAGAATCCTTACAAAATACTAAAACAGAGACGCCCGCAAAGGCGTCTCTGTTATTTTAAAACCTATTATATTTGCAACGGAAACGCATTAATTCTAAATGTAATATTCCACCGCTAAAAATTAAGAATGAAAAAAGAAGACTGCTATTTCTTAGGAAAAATCACCCGCAGACACGGCCTTCACGGAAATGTTTTCCTCAAACTCGATACCGATCAGCCGGAAATGTATAACAAGTTAGATTCGATTTTTGTAGATATCAACGGATTGCTGGTGCCGTTTTTTGTAGCCAAACAATCCTGGAGCAAAGGAGAAACGCTTATTATTTCCTTTAAAAATTCCACTGAAGCTTTAGTCGATCAGTCGTTGGGCAAAGATGTATATCTACCGCTGTCGACCCTGCCTAAGCTTACCGGAAACAAGTTCTATTATCATGAAGTAATCGGGTTTGAAATCCGGGAAGAAGACGGAAAAAGTTGTGGAATTATCGAATCGGTGAACGACCAGACGGGTCAGCATTATTTCCTGCTGAATCTGGCAGACAAGCAAATTGTAATTCCGATTATTAAGGATTGGATTATTGAACTTAACCGTGAAGAAAAATATATAAAAATGGCGTTGCCGGAAGGTTTGATGGATGTTTTCCTGATTCCTTCAAAGAAAGACGAGTAACTTTCCGGGGATTATTTGGGCGGCTGTTTCCGTCCTCCGTTCCCGCTTTTTTTTTCGCTTCACTCCACAAAAAGAGCTTCACTCAGGCCGGGCCGCAGGAAGTTTAAATTGAGAAAAAACGGGCAAAAGGATGGGAACTTTTTTGAAGAATTATTTTTATTTTGCAGCAAAAATTACGCCAAATTTTGTTACATTTGTAACTATTGATAAGATATTTGCGGAGAGATTGCTTCGCCCGACCATTAAAAAAACGAAGATTAGCAATGAGAACCACGATTAACGAACTGCTTTCAGATTATAAAAAACTTTTACATCACGATATTACCGTACAGGGCTGGGTAAGAGCTTTCCGTTCCAACCGCTTTATTGCCCTGAACGATGGTTCAACCATCAACAACTTACAGGTGGTAGTAGATTTCGAAAATTTTGATGAAAATACCATCAGAAATATCAGTACTGCAACGTCACTGAAAATTGTAGGTGAAGTGGTAGAAAGTCAGGGAGCCGGACAAAGCATCGAGATTATTGCAAAGAAAATTCAGATCTTAGGAGACAATTTTACCGAAGAAAGAGACAAAACCATTCTTCAGCCAAAAAAACATTCCCTTGAAATTCTTCGCGAACAGGCGCATCTTCGTTTCCGGACGAATCTATTCGGGTCTGTTTTCAGAGTAAGAAGTGCGGTAAGTTTCGCCATTCACCAGTTCTTTAACCAGAACCAGTTCTTCTACATGAACACTCCAATTATTACCGGGGCAGATGCAGAAGGTGCAGGGGAAATGTTCAGCGTAACGAATTTCGACATCAATAACATTCCTAGAGATGAAAACGGTGATATCGATTATGAGCAGGACTTTTTCGGTAAAAAAACCAACCTTACCGTTTCCGGGCAGCTGAACGTTGAAACTGCCATGATGGGATTAGGAAGAGTTTATACTTTCGGACCGACTTTCCGCGCAGAAAACTCCAATACTACGCGTCACCTTGCCGAATTCTGGATGGTGGAGCCTGAAGTCGCTTTCAATAACCTTGAAGATAATATTGATCTTGCAGAAGATTTCCTTAAATACGTCATTGGATATGTTCTCGAAAACTGTAAAGATGATCTGGAATTTTTAGATAAAAGATTTGCGGAAGAACAAAAGCAGAAACCTGAAAAGGACAGAGCTGCGGAAGGTTTGATTGAAAAACTCGAGAATGTTATTAAGAAAAGATTCAAGAGAGTTTCTTATACGGAAGCAATTGATATTCTGAAAAATTCAAAAGAAAATAAGAAGGGCAAATTCCAGTTCCCGATTGAAGAGTGGGGCGCAGATTTGCAGAGCGAGCACGAAAGATATCTGGTAGAAAAACATTTCGACAGTCCGGTTGTTCTTTTTGATTATCCGAAAGAAATTAAAGCATTCTACATGAAACTGAATGAAGACGGGAAAACAGTTGCGGCAATGGATGTGCTTTTCCCGGGAATCGGCGAGATTATCGGAGGCTCACAGAGAGAAGATAAATTTGATGTGCTTACGGCCAAAATGAAAGCCATGAATGTTGATGAACACGAGCTTTGGTGGTATCTGGATACCAGAAAATTCGGTTCCGTTCCGCATGCAGGATTCGGGCTAGGCTTAGAAAGACTTGTGCTTTTCGTGACAGGAATGACGAACATCAGAGACGTGATTCCGTTCCCAAGAACACCAAATAATGCTGAGTTTTAGTAAACTCACTATAAAAATAATAAACAGAAATTAATTTTTTTGTAAGACCAAATCAAGAATGTTAAAACAAAACCTACAACTTAGACTCGGGCAAAAACTTGCTCCACAACAAATCCAGTTGATGAAGTTGATACAGCTTCACACCCTGGAATTTGAAGAAGAACTCGAGCGTGAGCTTGAAGAAAATCCTGCGCTGGAAAAAGTTCAGGAAGAATCCAAAGAAGATGATTATGCCTCTCTGGACGAAGGTTTTGAAGAGGAAGGCACCGACAGCATCAGCACAGATTTCGATGTGAACGAATATATTTTTGATGATGAACCGGCCTACAAAACCGCATCAAGCAATTATTCTGCAGATGACGAAGAATTCGATAACGAATCGCTTTTAACCGAAGGTCAGTCTCTCTATGATTATCTTCTGGAGCAAATCCGCTTAATTACCATTGAAGGTGATGATCTGAAAATTGCCGAATACATCATCGGTAACCTGGATAACGACGGTTATTTACGCAGAGAAAGCAAGCAACTTGTTGATGATCTGGCATTTTCTCAGGGCGTATATACCACGAAAGAAAAAGTGGATGATATTTTGGAAAATTATGTACAGAAACTCGATCCACCCGGAGTTGGAGCAAGAAATCTTCAGGAATGCCTGCTTCTTCAGATCGAAAAGAAAGTTAGTGCAGACAAAGCGGTAAGTTTAGCGGGAAGTATTCTCAGAAATCAGTTCGATGCGCTTACCAATAAGCATTACAATAAAATTATTCAGAAATACGATATCGAAGAAGAAGATTTGAAAGACGCTTTGGAAGTGATTTCTAAACTTTCTCCTAAAGTTGGCGGAAATTTCGATACCCAAACGATTACAATCAATCAGGAAATTATTCCGGATTTTGTTCTTCAGATTAAAGAAGGTAAAAACGGTCAGGTTGAAGTTATTCCTTTGCTGAACAGTAAAAACGCTCCCACACTGCGGGTTTCAGAAGAATATAAGGATATTCTTACCACGTATTCTCACGATAAAAAATCTGCGGATCATAAGCAGGCTGCACTTTTCATCAAACAAAAACTCGATGCCGCAAAATGGTATATCGATGCAATTAATCAGCGTCAGAATACATTGCTTCAGACGATTTCCGCAATCGTGAAGTTGCAGAAAAACTATTTCATCACCGGTGACGACAAATCGCTGAAACCGATGATTCTGAAAGACGTCGCAGATATAACAGGTTTTGATATTTCTACGATTTCAAGGGTAGTTAAAAGTAAATATGCCGACACACCGAACGGAATTGTATATCTGAAAAGTCTATTCTCAGATTCGCTTACCAATGATGATGGCGAAGAAGTTTCAACCAAAGAAATCAAAAACCATTTGCAGGAAGTCATCAGCAACGAAAACAAGCGCAAACCGTTAACCGACGATGCGTTGGTTGGTTTGTTGAAAGAAAAAGGATACAACATCGCAAGACGAACAATTGCAAAATACCGGGAACAGCTCAATATTCCGGTAGCGAGGTTACGCAAAGAATTATAAATTTAAAAGGTCAGTTATTAAAACTGACCTTTTTTTATGGTTGAAGTGAATCTATTTTCTTCAGTTCACTCAGATTTTTCCCTAACCTTTTAAGGATAATGCCGTAAACAACGCGGTAGTAAATCCAGATCAGGACTATACTCAATATCGTCATGACAATAATTCCTACTAAAAATCCGATCAAAGTGGGGTGTGTAAGATGAATGTTTTGCTGGGATAAAACCGTAAAGGTAAAAACGGTTAATACCGCCGTGAAAACGATAAGAAGTAGAATATTGGCTAAGATGAAAAGATTAACTGTTTTCTTGAACCTGATGATCTGTAGAATGAGTTTTTTAAGATTCGATTCTATATTGATTTTGCGGTAATTCTGATAGAAACAAACCACGAAATAAGCAGTAATAACAAGGCTTATGACTTTCAGGATTAAATAAAGATTGCCGAAACTGGTTTGAAGTTCTGTGGAATTCTGCACGCCAAGTCTTGCCAGGATTTTAATAAAACTGTTGGAGTCATCACCAAGAAAAGTGTAGTAAATATTCATACAAAGAATGATCAGGAATTCCGCAATGCTAATCCAAAGGATATACTTAACGTAATTCCGCGACGATTTATTCAACATCGCTTCGATTTCTGTGCTGTTATATTTTGGCTGAACTTCCTGCTCCTGCCAGCTTTTTTTGAAATTATCTAAATCAAATTCAGGCATGTTTTTCCATTAGTTCTTTTAAGGTTTTCTTCAGTCTGTTCATTTTCACACGTGCGTTTACCTCGGTAATCCCAAGGTTTTCAGAAATATCGCGATACGGCAAATCGTCCAGATACATCATCACGATTGCGCGTTCCACATGAGGAAGCATTTTTACTACTTTATAAAGAAGCGAAATCTGCTGCTGCTTTTCGTCATCATCTTCCAGAAATCCCTTTTGATGAAAATCCATAAGTTCATCAGTCTGTGGTGACTTTGTTTTTTTTCTGAAAAGCGTAATGGCGGTATTCAGGGCAACGCGGTACATCCACGTGGATATTTTCGACTGTCCTTTGAATGAGTCGTAAGAACGCCAGAGTTGTAACACAATCTCCTGAAAAAGATCCTGTTCATCTTCCAGTGAATTGGTATAAAGCCGCGAAACCTTGATAATCAACCCCTGGTTATCCTTAATCAGTTTCGAGAATTCATGTTCCTTAGCGCTCAATTAATGCAATTTTGAAGTAGCGAATATAAGATTTTTTCACCTGTATTTTACATCTTATCGACTTCGTTCCTGCAAATCACATTCTGCAACTCTCACTCAAAAATTATATATTTGCTGCATGATTCTACGCGGAGAAAATTTAATTAAGGAATACGGGCCGAAAAAAGTGGTAAAAGGCGTTTCAGTCGAAGTTTCACAGGGCGAGATCGTTGGGCTTCTAGGACCCAACGGTGCCGGGAAAACTACCTCTTTTTATATGATTGTGGGATTGGTAAAACCTACTTCCGGAAAAATCTTTCTGGACGATAAGGAAATCACCAATGATGCCATGTACCGCCGCGCACAAAAGGGCATTGGCTATCTGGCTCAGGAAGCCTCTGTTTTCCGTAAACTGTCCGTTGAAGATAACATTCTCGGTGTTCTCCAGCTAACCAAACTTTCGAAACGCGAACAGCAGATTAAATGCGATGAACTGATTGAGGAATTTTCGCTGCAGCACGTTCGTAAAAACCGTGGCGACCTGCTTTCCGGTGGAGAAAGACGCCGGACCGAAATCGCAAGATGTCTCGCTACAAGCCCTAATTTTATTTTATTGGATGAACCTTTTGCCGGAGTTGACCCGATTGCGGTTGAAGATATCCAGAAAATCGTGCGCAGTCTTGTTGATAAAAATATCGGGATTCTCATTACCGATCACAATGTTCAGCAGACTTTAGCGATTACCCATAAAACCTATATTATGTTCGAAGGCCGGATTCTGAAGGAAGGCCTGCCGCATGATTTGGCGAACGACCCTATGGTTCGGGAAGCTTATCTTGGAGAAAATTTTGTGTATCAGGATATTCTCAACAAGCCGAAGAAAAAATCTTTTGTCTATAATATCTGGGCCGGAAATTTCGATTCCAAACAGCAGCTTCATGAGTTTGTGGATGATCATTTTCAGGGTGTAGACAATCTTCGTTTGATGTATGGATTTGAAGATATCAGTTTTGCATCGCTTTCAAATTCAGAAATTGAGTACATTTTTAATGAAGTCGTAGATAAAAATGCTAATAATTCATTTCTTTTTCAGAAAAAACATATCGGCGAAACCTACAGTAAAGACCAGGCTGAAACTGACGCCAAAGCACTCAGTAAACCCGAACTGCATTATTTAACAACATACGCTTACGAAGGGTAAAGAGCGCACGGTTTTTGTATTCTGAGCCGTTCCTAGCCTGAATTTTATGCCAAAACCATTCACAAGAAGCATTACGCTTTATCACATTTACCGCCAATTGATTCCATTTATTAAACCGTACCGTTTAATGATTTATGGGACGTTGTTTCTTACCTTTCTCGGCGCATTAATGGCGCAGGTAAATCCGCTCGTGCTGAAATATACGGTTGATGAGGTTACTGAACTCACCAAACTGCCCAATCCCATGGAAGAAGGGATACATATTTTGGTTATTATTTCAGCAATACTTTTAGGTAAGGAATTACTCAATATATTCATTCAGTTTGGACAGAAATTTTACGGCGAGAAAATCCGTATCAGCACCAGTTCGGTTCTAGCGCAATCGGTGATTGATAAAATTCTACTCTATAAAGTCGCCTATTTTAATGACGAAAACCATGAATCGGGTAAACTTCAGATCCGGATTGACCGTGGCATAGAGAGTTTAACCAAGTTAGTGCAGAATTTTTTCATCGATATTCTGCCGCTGTTTTCCAATGCCATTATCGCCCTGATTATTATGTATATGCAAAACATGTACGTGGGTCTGGTTTCTACGATTGTAGTTCCTATCTATTTTTATGTCAGTTCTCTGCAGGCGAAGAAACTTTCCGGCGTAAGGAGAACTTTAAGAAATCAAAGAGAACAGAAAACATCGGGACTTTTAAATTTAATCAACTCCATTATGGTGATTAAAAGTTTTGTACGCGAGAAGTTTGAAGGCAAGAAACAGTACGATTTGCAGATGCAGTTGATGGAAAGTCAGTTATTTACGCGGAGGACCAATTTTATTTACGACGGACTGAAGACCTTTATCGAACAGTTTGGCGTTGTGCTCATCATCCTTTTAACCGTTTATCTTGTTTTGGACCAACAAATGACCATTGGTGCGATCATGCTCCATATTTTGCTTTTCAATAATGTTTCTGCGCCGATACGACAGCTGCACCGGATTTATGATGATATGAATGACGCGATGATTTATGCAGAAGGATTTTTTGATATTTTGAATGCAGATGCCGAGACCGAACCGAACGGAAGCTTTGTTGAAGAAAATATAAAAGGAACCTTCGAACTCAGAAACGTAGATTTTTCTTATCCCAACGGAACAAAAGCGCTCAACAATGTTTCAATGCTCATCGAAAACGGCAAAACTACTGCTTTGGTAGGTTTGAGCGGTGCCGGAAAATCAACGGTGATCAATCTTTTGTGCAAATTTTATTTACCCACTTCCGGGCAGATTCTGCTGGATGATGTTAATCTGAATGACTTTGAAAATACGGCACTTCGGGACGATATTGGTTTGGTGTTGCAGAAAAACCACATTTTTCAGGGAAGTATTGAAGACAATATCCGCTACGGTAACATGAATGCTACTTTTGAAGAAATTGAAGCTGCCGCGAAAAAAGCTTATCTTCACGACCAGATTATCGATTTGCCCCAGAAATATCAGCATGATGCTACACAGCTTTCCGGAGGACAGCAACAGAGAATCGCAATTGCAAGGCTGTTCCTAAAAGATCCGCCTATTATTTTTCTAGATGAACCTACCGCCAGTTTAGATGCCATCGCGACTGAACAAATTAAAAACTCACTTGATGCGATTAAAGAGGGAAGAACGGTAATCATCATTTCGCACTCGCTGTCGCAGATTTTAGATTCAGATAAAATTTATGTGATGAAGAAAGGCGAAGTGGCAGAAAGCGGGAGCCACGATGAACTCATCAGCATGAACGGGACTTACCGTGAAATTTTTGATGCGTCTGCCCGAAGCCTTAATCTCGATAAACTCATGAGTTCTTACCGTGAAAATTAACCTTAAATTAAATAGATATAAAATAAAAATGAAAAAGATAGCTTTAGGAATCATTATTTCCGCAACATTATTAAACTGCAGTAAAATTGAAGAAACGGTAAACCAGACCGTAACTTCTGCAAAAGAAAAAGCGCAGCAGAAAACCAGTGAACTTGTTCAGGAAACCGTAAACGAGCAGCTGACAAAATTAGTAAACGCTGAAACCGTAACATTCAGTTCTGTTTTCCCAAATCAGAGCAATTTGGTTCTGGAAAATGAAGTAGGGAAGAAGGTTGCATTTCCGAATGGGACTCCCTTTTACGTCTTTAAATATAAAGTGTCGGATAAAGACCTCTTGCTGAAAACATTGGTGGAGCAGCCTACAAGCGATGAAGCACAATCGACTAAGGAATTTCAGAAAGTTGACGGCGCATCAATCGTAGAGAAAATGACTTTTTTTGAGAAATTTCTGCCTTCAAATACATTTGATATGAGTTTTCTGGATGATATTAAAAATGACAAAAGCATCGAATATTACAAAGTAAAACGCTTCCCTAACGCAAGTACAGTAATTTATAATCCGAAAACGCAGATGGTTTATCAGTTTGTGGAAGTAAAAAAATAATTTCCGGTGGTGAATACTGTTTTAATTGAACGCACTGTTGATTTTGTTAAAGAAAAACTTCACGGTGCCGAAGCCGGCCACGATTGGTTTCACATCGAACGCGTTTGGAAACTCTCAAAAAAAATCGCCGAAACTGAAAAATGCAATCTGGAAGTGGTGGAACTTTCTGCATTGCTCCATGACATTGCAGATCCCAAATTTCACGATGGCGACGAAGCTTTAGCATTAAAAATTTCCCGGGAATTTCTGGAAAGCGAAAATGTATCAGAAGAAATTATCGGCCAGGTTTTATTCATCATCAAAAATATTTCCTTTAAAAACAGAGGCGAAGTTCCCGAAAATTTACCTCTGGAACTGAAAATCGTGCAGGATGCTGACCGTATTGATGCGATTGGTGCAATCGGAATCGCCCGCACTTTCAACTTCGGAGGTTTCAAAAATAATCTGATGTATCATCCTGACATTCGTCCAAAACTGAACATGTCGAAAGAGGAATACAAGAAAAATGAGGGAACAACCATCAATCATTTTTACGAAAAGCTGCTGTTGCTGAAAGATTTAATGAACACTGAAAAAGGTAAAGAGATTGCAGCTGAGAGGCACGACTTCATGCTGAAATTTCTTGATGAGTTCTACAGCGAATGGAATGTTGATTAATCTGCGCCTATTTCTTATATCTTATTTCGGGTGAAATTTAGACTTCGGATTTTTCTTTATCTTTACACATGTTTTATCTGTTTTTTCTTTTGTTTATTGCGCTTTCCGCAGGTTTATTCTCTACGGTTTTCAAAACGGGGAGTTTTAAAACCTGGGCCAGAATCTTCAGGGTTTTTGTGGTCGTGATTGCTACGGCGGTTTTCGCCTATTATTTTACCACCAAAAGTCTTACGAAATTCCGTCAGGATTCTTTAACTGTGCAGATGATTAACAAACTGCCTTTTCCTCTGGATTTTTATATTATTAAAGTGAACGGAGAAAAAGATGCTGCCGATATTTACGAAACCGGTCATGTTGGTAGTATCCGGAGTAATTTTTACAGAATCGAGTACCTTGATATGAGTAATTCTGATGAGTTTTGGATTGCCGGATTCATGGGCAGAAAAAATATGGTTTATTTCTCCCAACATTCTGTCCCCAACAAGAATGAAGACCAGATTATCGAAATCCAGAACTATATCAACCAAAGTCAGAAACTTTCGGAAATCGCCGAAAAGCAGATCGAAGTTTTGAAATTTGAGAATATAAAAACTGCGATCTGGATAACATTAGATATTCTTCTTCTCTTTCTGAATATTGCGCTGCTGTTTAAGAAATCAAACAAAAAAATCCCGAAACTTTCCGGGATTTAATATCATTTTCAAAGAGAATTATTTTTCTTTTTGTGCCTTCAGTGCTTCTTTGTCTTTATCCGAAGGATTCCACACTTTCACTTCAGAATTTTTTGTGATTCCGGATAGGATCTGAACATTTATTCCGTCGCTGGCACCCAGTTTTACTTTTACTTTTTTGAATTTTCCGTCAGGCTGTTTCACTTCTACAAACGGGCTGTCGTTTCCGTTTACTTTTTCGTACTGAATTAAAGCTTCATCCAGAAGCAATGCATTTTTCTGTGAACTGAGGATGATCTCTCCATTGGCAGAAAAACCAGCTCTGATATATTCGTTCGTTTTGTTGAAAACATCGCCTTCAATGGGGAATTTTATAGTTCCGTTTTCATCTTTACCTTTTGGTGCAATCATCGTAACCCGTCCCGGGAAAGTCTTATTCTGTAAAGCGCCGATCACCACGTTCATTTCCATGCCTTCTTTCAGTTTTCCGGCCTGCGCTTCATCAATCGTTCCCTGAAATATCAGTGAATTCAAATCCGCAATCGAAGCAATTGTAGTTCCTGCATTAAAGGAGTTGGCTTCAATTACCTGACTTCCTACTTTCACCGGAACTTCAAGAACGGTTCCGTTGGCTTTCGAACGGATTTGCGTGGTGGCTAAACCTGCAAGTTCGGGAGTCGCGCCCGTTCTGGCGATCTGAAGGTTCTTCTGTGCGGTCTGAAGCTGCTGCTGGGCATTTCTGAGTTGCTGCTGTGTAGACTGAAGCTGCTGTTGAGCCGAAATATATTCCTGTTTAGAGATCACACCCTGCGCGTAAAGCCTTTGCTGCATTGCGTATTGTTGCTGCTGATTGTTTACGTTAGCTCTCGCATTGCTGATCTGCAGGTTTGCGTTATTGATTTCCTGCTGGGCTGCGTTTACGTTCTGTACGCTCGGCACGATGCGCAAAGTAGCAATAAGCTGTCCTGCGGTAACTTTGTCACCTTCATCGACCATGATTTTATCGATAATTCCCGACATGTTCGGTTTGATTTCGATTTCTTCGCGTGGCACAATGTCTCCGGTCGCCATCACTTTATCGTCCATATTCTGGACCATCGGTTTTTTTGTGAGGAATGTTTCGCTCTCTTTGCTGTTTGATTTAACGAGATAACTAATTCCCGAGATTAAAGCAACGGCTAAAATCAGTCCCAAAAAGATGTAAATTCCTTTTTTTAAAGTGAACTTCTTTTTCATATTGTCAGTTTATTTTTTAATATTTTCTGGTTTGAATTTTTCTTTATAAGTAAAATTATTCTGATCGCAGGGCTTCAATAGGTCGGATTCTCACCGCCCGCTGCGCCGGAATCATTCCGATAATCAACCCCAGAATTACCATTACGGCCATTGCGGCAAAAACTTCAAGATAATTTACCGTCGGATTATAAAACGGAAACTTATCCTGGTCTTTGGTTAAAATATTGAGAATCATCAGCAGGAAAATTCCTAAGATAAATCCTAAAATTCCCGAGACCAAAGTAATTACAACACTTTCCAATAAAATTTGGTTTCTTACTTCGGCGGGTTTCGCTCCTAACGCTCTTCGGATTCCGATTTCCTTTGTTCGTTCGGTTACGGTAATCAGTAGAATATTGGAAATCGCGATAACACCTGCAAGAATTGTTAATGTTCCTACAATGATGGTTAAAAGCTGCATTCCGGTGAGGAATCCTGTAAGTTTCTTGAATTCCTTACCAAGATTGAAACTTCCGAACGCATTGGTGTCTTCCGGTGACACATTGTATTTCTGCTTGAGTTCTGTTTTCACTTTTTCTTCCACTAAACTTAAATCTGCATCGGGTTTGCTGACGATAGCGAAGAAACCTACTTTATCACCGTCGTTATACATTTTGGTGAATGTGGAAAGCGGAATGTAGGAAGACTGGTCATTTTCAGGACCACCACCTTTTTGCGCGCGGAAAACGCCAATCACATGAAAGAAAATACCTTTTACGTTTACCGATTTTCCAAGCGGGTTTTCGTTCTTTTTTGCATCGAAGAAATTCTTGTAGATTTCTTCCCCAATTACGATTACATTTTTACTTCCGGTTACATCCGCATCGTTGATATATCTGCCGTAAATGAGTTTTTTCTGAGAAATTTTATTTCCAATCGGGTAATCGCCGGTTAAAGTATAAGTAGCATTTTTTCCGTTCCGTGAAAAGCTTTCGCCCGGGCTGCCGAAGTTACCGCGTGAATTTTGGGGTGAGATATAATCAATTTCCGAAATCTTGCGCGGGAGCAATTCCAGATCACTCAGGTGAAGATTCATTTTCCGGCCTTTTGCAAATCCTTCATAAGGAATAGTAGTGTTTTGGGCCCAAAGAAAAATTGAATTGGTCGCAAAACCTGAAAATATTTTATCGAAACCATTTTCCATTCCTTTTGCTGCGCCAAGGAGAGCAACAAACAGGAACATTCCCCAACCTACGCCAATCATGGTAAGAAAGGTTCGCAACTTATTATTCCGCAGGGAATGATAAATCTCTTGCCAGGTGTCTATTTTGAAGATGATATTCATTTTGTTTGCCAGTTGATCGTTTTCAGATATCTACGTATTAATTTATGTTTGAGTATTACTCAGATCTTAATGCTTCAATCGGCTTAATCCGGCTAGCTCTGTAGGCCGGCACAAAGCCTGCAACCAAACCAGAAATCACCAAACTTATAAACGCAACGATAATTAAGCCCCAGCCTACCGATGGATCTTTGATGAAAAATTTCTCCAAACTGTCGCCAATCAGCGCCAGAGACATTACGCCTAATCCAACACCTATAAAGCCTGAAATTACGGTAATCACCACACTTTCCTGCATAATTAAGGCGACAATACTTCCCGGTTTAGCACCGATGGCCTTTCTTACACCAATTTCCTGTGTTCTTTCCTTAACAATATAAACCATGATATTGCTGATACCAATTATTCCTGCAAGCAAAGTTCCCATACCGATAAATCCAACTATTAAAGTGATAATGAACAGGAACTGAATCGTATCGCCCATGTTTTTTGCATTGTTTCTTACAATAATCGCATTCTCATCATCAGGAGAGACTTTGTTTTTTGCCTTGAGTTCTTTCTGAAGCTGATCACCGTATTTTATCGCTTCATCGGGGGAAAGTTTGGTATCGTAAGTGATGAAAATAGAACTTACCGCATCCGAACCTTTTTTCATTTGCTGCAAAGTGGTGATGGGGATAGTAATCACACGTTCTTCGAAATCGCCTCCATCATCCGAAAACACACCGATAACTTTAAAAAAGGTACCATTGATGTCAAGATCTTTTCCAACGGGACTTCCGTCTTTAATGAGATCGCGCTGAACCATTCTGCCAATTACAGCTACGTTTTGTTTGAGACTGAGATCTCTGTTGCTCAGGTAGCGGCCTTCTGTAAGTTTGCGGTTTTCAATAATCACTTCTTCAGGATTCGCGCCGGTGATCTGGTAACTGCCGCTTTCTTTGCCGTATTTCACGGTCATATTGGTCGAATATCTCGGGGTGGAACTTTTCATTTTGGTAGGATCAGATTTTACTGCCTGCTCGTAGTCATCATTTTTAAGGATAATCTGGCGGTCAGACTGCAATCCGCCATAAGCGATGGTGGTTTTGCCGGTGAATATTGATATTAAATTGGAAGCATCGCGCGTAAAACCTTCGGTAAAAGCATTTTTAAGTCCGGTTCCAATTCCGAAAAGCACGATGAAAATAAAAAGACCCAAGGCCACCGTAAATCCTGAAAGTACCGTCCGCAAAAGGTTATTGCGAATTGACTCAAAAATTTCTCTCCATCGGTCTAAATCAAACATGCTGTTGTATTTGGATTAAGCGAGAACGCGTTGGGTAATAAATTCGTCGCTCTCGATGATTCCGTCTTTTAAAATCACGTTTCTTTTGGTTTCAGCGGCAACATCGGGCTCGTGGGTAACTACAATGATGGTTTTTCCTTCGCGGTTGATTTCCTGAAGCAGTTTCATAATATCATAAGTAGTTTTAGAATCCAAAGCTCCGGTAGGTTCATCGGCAAGAATGATTTTCGGATCTGTAACCAATGCTCTTGCAATGGCAACTCTTTGTTTCTGTCCACCCGACAGTTCATTCGGCAGGTGAGTTGCCCATTCGGCAAGGCCTACTTTTTCCAGATATTCCAGAGCTCTTTGATTACGCTCTTTTCGTGAAACATTCTGATAGTAAAGTGGCAATGCAACATTCTCGAGTGCGGTTTTGTAACCGATCAGGTTGAAGGACTGGAAAATAAATCCTAAAAATTTGCTTCGATATTCCGCAGCCTTAACTTCAGATAAATCCTCGATCGGAATCCCGTCCAGATTATAAACTCCGGAGTCTTTTTCATCCAGAATCCCTATAATATTAAGGAGTGTAGATTTTCCGGAGCCCGAACTTCCCATAATCGAAACGAATTCTCCTTCGCCAATGCTTAGGTTTATTCCTTTCAGAACGTGCAGTTTGCTCTTTCCTGTATCGTAAGATTTATGTAAGTCCTTTATTACTACCATGAATCGGTGGGATTAGTTTTAAAGATAAGTAGAAAAAAGTATTTGTTTGTTACAACCGGCCTTTTATCTTTTCTGAAAAGTTTCTGTTTAACTATTAAAGTCTTTTAAATCTTACTTTTTAATCGAGTGTTTAATGTAAAGAGGCCTGTGATATCGTGTTTCACTTATCAGTCTCTGCAAAATCACTAACAGCGCAAGGTCTGTGTGATTGTGGAAAACTTTTACCGCTTAAAGTCAGACTTTTAATTTTTATCGCTTTCAGTATCACATTCTATTCTATACTTTTGTGATTCACGCTTAGAAAAACACTAAACATTAATTTTAAACAAAATCTGCTTCGTAACAAATTATCAAACAATGAGTTATGATTGTAGGGTTTTGCTGAAGTTTTACGTGGTAATTCATTTATAATTCAATCTGATATGGGAATTTTTGACAAAAGAGTAAGTTATAAACCGTTCGAATATCCGGAGGTTCTGCAGTTTGTAGAAGCCATAAACAAGTCATTTTGGGTACATTCTGAAGTTGATTTTACTGCAGATGTACAGGATTTTCAGTCCCAGCTTGAGCCGCACGAAAAAAACGCGATCAAAAATGCTCTTTTAGCGATTGCTCAAATCGAAGTTTCTGTAAAAACTTTCTGGGGAAATCTTTACAATCACATGCCGAAGCCGGAACTCAACGGTTTGGGTTCTACTTTTGCTGAATGCGAATTCCGTCATTCGGAAGCATATTCCCGCTTGCTGGAAGTGTTGGGTTATAATGATTCTTTTAATCAGGTGGTTGAAATTCCTGCGATTAAAAAAAGAATTGATTTCCTTTCGAATGTTCTGAAACATGCCAATTCCACAACCCCGAAAGAATATGTTTCCTCGCTTTTGCTTTTCAGTATTCTGATTGAAAACGTGTCACTGTTTTCTCAGTTTGCGATTATTTTATCGTTTACAAGATTTAAAGGTTACATGAAAAATGTGAGCAATATCATCGCCTGGACTTCCGTAGATGAGCAGATTCACGCCAATGCTGGGATTTATCTGATCAACAAAATCCGTGAAGAACAGCCGGAACTTTTAACAGATTCTGATATTGAGGATATTTATACTTTGGTTGATCATTCGATTACCGTGGAAGAAGAAATTCTGGACTGGATTTTTGAACTCGGCGAAATCGATAATTTCACAAAAGAAGATTTACTGAACTTCATGAAATTCCGTGTTGACGACAGTCTGAAGAAAATCGGAATGAAAACCCGCTACAATATTTCTCCTGAACAGTACCGACCGATGATTTGGTTTGAAGAAGAAGTTTTCGCCAATTCAATGGATGATTTCTTCGCGAAAAGACCGGTAGATTATACCAAACACGATAAGAGTATTACGGAAAACGATTTATTTTAA
>JAANMY010001096.1_pt1 | contig 32863 bp, 33 predicted proteins | sample 7279691 | NCBI WGS metagenome assembly JAANMY01 (sample SAMN14094543, study PRJNA606508) | bioreactor metagenome | isolation source: A lab-scale SPAN reactor treating ammonium-rich wastewater day 388 | place: Ireland: Galway | collected 2018-02-07
CATCAGGGCAAGCGCCATCGGCGCGGCCAGAAGCCGCCTGGATGTGTGATTCATGGTATCCTCCCAATGCCGACGGTCCTCGTCCGTCCGCGATTTCAGCATGCCGGGTTGTGTTGATTTGTCAACACATATGTTCCGGTCCGAGGTCAGTACGCCGCGCGGCGGTTGTCCTGCTTGTAGGGGGCGGGGGCGACCGTGGCGCGGATCTCGATCTGCGGCCGGTCCGGCGCCCCCCAGAGCACGCTCACCGCGCCGCCGATCTCGGCCTCGCCGACATCGAGTGTCGCCAGCGACAGCATCTCGCGGAAGAAATACGAATAGCCGCGCGAGGTGGTGGTGCCGATGTCGCGCCCGTTGCGCAATACCCGGTCGCAATACATGAAGCCGCGCTGGTCGCGGGGCATCTCCATCCAGTCGTAGGGACGGGTATCCTTGCGAAACAGCGAGGCGTATACCGCCGCCACATCGTCGGGATTCCACACCAGCGTGCGGATCATCCGCCGCGGTGCCGCCTTTTCGGCCGCCAGCGCGTCGCGGCCGATGAACGCGTGCCCCAGATGGATACGGTTGGCCCAGCCCAGCTCCACCGGGCTGCGATACCAGTCCGACATCTGCGTGCCCTCAAAGCTGCCCGCGACCTTGAACGTATTGGCAAAGGCCGGCATGGCGGCGCGGAATTCGTCCCGATACCCGGTCATGGCGGGTTCGAAGATCGCGGGCAGGTAATCGGTGACGATGGTGGGGAAACACGCCTCCAGATGGTTGATGCAGGCGGCCCGTCCGCCCAGCCGACGGATACCGAAGGCCTGCCCCGCGGCGAGGATCGCGTCATAGACCGCCTGGCTCTGGCCGATGTCGCCCTGCAATTCAAAGCCAAGTTCGCCCGACATGCCCTGACGCAGCGCCATGACCTCACATCCGGCGATGCGGATGCGGCCGTTATGCATGAACTTCACATCGCGCAGCGACTGGCCGCAGGCCTTTTCGACAACATGGATTGCGTCCGGCCCCTGCACCTGAAAGTTGAACCAGTCGTCGGCCTGTGACTCGACCCGGTACGACCCGTGCCGCAAGGCATGATCCACCCAGAAGGTGCCACGCCCGAAAAGCATCACCTCGTCGGCCGACAGTCGGGTTGCAACGCCCTCGGCGATGATCTTGCCCGCCGCGTCGGTGTGGATAACGTGTTTGGACTGGTCGATGGCGAAATTGTCGAAGTTGTTCACCGACACATCGGCAAACAGTTTCATCACGTCCGGCCCCCGGAAGCGTCGCTCCCACAGGAACGACCAGTCGCCGATATAGCAGCCTTCCTTCCACGACAGGCTCTCGTCCTGCCAGTCGGTGTATTCCGGCTGTCCCCAGCGCGTGGTGAAATAGCCTTCCGGCGTGCGCCGAAGGGTCTGCAGGTCAGTCATGACCGCCTCCTTGTCAGAAATGTTGTGTGTCAGTCGCGGGTTCGCGCGACCCAGGGGATCGGCTGGTTGTGCGCGTACAGGAGTTCCAGATAGCGTGCGGCGCAGAACGAATGCTCGTGCGCAAGGGCTTGGGCGCGCGCGCCATGCCCCCGCGAAATCGCATCGACAATGCTGCGATGCTGTTCTTGCGCGATGATCAGCGACTTGCGCACCGACTCGTGATCCAGCGCCAGCGATTGCACGAAGGCGTTGGGCGCGGCAAAGGGCAGGGCCTTGATCCGCTCGAGGCTTCTCGCCACCATCTCGCTGCCCGAAGCCTCGATCAGCAGGCCGTGGAAACTGTCGTTCAGCCGCGCATAATCGCTCTGGTCGCTCTCGACGCCGAGATTGCCGACCACGGCATCCAGTTCCGTCACGCAAGCCCGCATCTGCATCAGCAGCGCCGCCGGGACCGCGCGTTCGGCGGCATAGCGGGCGGCGAGCCCCTCCAGCACGCCCCGGATCTCGATGGCCTGAAAGATGTCCTGCGTGGAATAGGCCTTGACCGCATAGCCCGAGGTTTCGCGCCGCTCCAGCAGCCCCTCTTCCGCCAGTTGCGCCAGCGCGGCGCGGGCCGGGGTGCGCGAAACGCCGAAGCGATCAACGATCATCGGTTCGGCCACGCGGGCGCCTGGGGCCAGCAGCCCGTCGACGATCAGACCGCGCAGTCCAAGGACGGCGCGCAGGGTCTGTGACTGGGTCGTGTCGGAATCGGACATGGGTTCCTCCTTGAGCCAGACCTACCGGCCGGAGGGCGGTCTGTCAAGAATATCGTATACGTTTTTCGTATCATGCCGAGCTAATCCGGGAAATATCGACAGTATATCTGAAAAACGTATACGTTTCTGGCGTGGGCGACCGGACAAAACAAAACCGCCGCCCGGTTGCCCGAACGGCGGTCGCAGAGGCGTCAGCCGCGGATTACTCGGCGGTGAAGGTGTATTCGGTGGTTTCGCACAGGTTCACCGAATCGGTGACTTCTTCCTCGTCGTCGAACACCGCCTTGATGTCGAATTCGCATTCGTCGCTGGCGATGGTCACGGTGCCCGAACCGCCGGCTTCCAGGATCTGGTCGCCGAGGATGTCGTCACCCCATTCCTCGGACGACGAGGGCGAGGCGTAGAAGAAGACGATGTCGTTCTCGGTCTCGTTGGTCAGCGAGAAAACGATATCCGCGGCGGCGGGCATCGCCAGAACCGCCAAAGCCGAAGCCAAGGCGGCAGAACGCAGGGCGCTCAGAATCATGTCAGAACCTGTCGGAAAAAGGGTGGTAGTTTCACCATGTTACCCCTGCCCGGGCCGCGGCGGAAGGGGGGCGCCCGGCGCTGTGCAAATAATTTGCGCAGCCAAAGGACGGCGCGGCCTGCCCCGGGGGTCGCAAGGGATTGTTAAGCACGCTGCGGCAGACTGGCGCCATGTCCTGCTACCGCCGCCCGCATGTCACCGGTTCCCGGATCTTCTTCACCGTCGCTCTGGCCCGGCCGGGCGAGGATCTGCTTCTGCGCGAGGTGGACCGCCTGCGCGCCGCCGTGGTGCAGACCCGCAACGAGCGCCCCTTTGGCATCGACGCCTGGGTCGTGCTGCCCGACCACATGCATGCGGTCTGGACCCTGCCGCCCGGCGACCGGGATTTCAGCACGCGCTGGGCGGCGATCAAGGCGCGGTTCTCGCGCGGGCTCGAGGCCGGGCCGCGCCGCCCCAGCCATCTGGCGCGCCGGGAAAAGGCGATCTGGCAGCGGCGGTTCTGGGAACACCACCTGCGCGACGAGGCGGAATTCGACGCGCAGGTGCAATATTGCTGGGAAAACCCGGTCCGGCACGGGCTGGTGGACCGGGCAACGGACTGGCCGTTCTCGTCGATCCACCGGGATATCCGCCGGGGGCTGGTAGCGCCGGACTGGCAGCCGACGAATCCCGCCAACCCCCGGTAGGGTGCGCTTCAGCGCACCTGCTGCCCGCCCCGTCGAAGGTGCGCTGAAGCGCACCCTACCGGGGCGCTCAGCGCGAAAACCGCTTGTACTTCACCCGCTTCGGCTCGATCGCATCCGGGCCGAGGCGGCGGATCTTGTCCTGTTCATAGGCCTCGAAGTTGCCCTCGAACCATTCGACATGGGCATCGCCCTCGAAGGCCAGGATATGCGTGCACAGCCGGTCGAGGAAGAAGCGGTCGTGGCTGATGATCACCGCGCAGCCGGCGAATTCCTCGATGGCCGATTCCAGCGCCTGCAGGGTTTCCACGTCCAGATCGTTGGTCGGTTCGTCGAGCAGCAGCACGTTCCCGCCCGAGCGCAGCAGCTTCGCCAGATGCACCCGGTTGCGTTCGCCGCCCGACAGCACGCCGACCTTCTTCTGCTGGTCGGTGCCCTTGAAGTTGAAGGCCCCGGTATAGACCCGGCTGTTCATCTGCATGTCGCCGAGCTGGATCACCTCGGACCCGCCCGAGATTTCCTCCCAGGCGGTCTTGTTGGGGTCGAGCGCATCGCGCGACTGGTCGACATACGACAATTGCACCGTCTCGCCCAGCACGATGGTCCCCTCGTCGGGCGTCTCCTGCCCGGTGATCATGCGAAACAGCGTCGATTTCCCGGCGCCGTTGGGGCCGATCACGCCGACGATGGCGCCGGGCGGCACGGTGAAGGACAGATCCTCGATCAGGAGCTTGTCGCCCATGTGCTTTTTCAGGCCGGTGACTTCGATCACCTTGTTGCCCAGACGCTCGCCGTTGGGGATGATGATCTGCGCGGTCGAGGCGCGTTCCAGCACCGTCTGGCCCGCCATCTCGTTGTAACGCTGGATACGCGCCTTGGATTTGGCCTGCCGGGCCTTGGCGCCGGCGCGGATCCATTCCAGTTCCTTTTCCAGCGCCTTCTGCTTGGACTTGTCCTCGCGCGCTTCCTGACGCATGCGCTTGGCCTTCTGGTCCAGCCAGGCGGAATAATTCCCCTCGTAGGGAATGCCGCGCCCGCGGTCCAGTTCCAGAATCCAGCCGGTGATGTCGTCGAGGAAATAGCGGTCGTGGGTGACGATCAGGATCGTGCCCTTGTAATCGATCAGGTGCTTTTGCAGCCAGGCGATGGATTCCGCATCGAGGTGGTTGGTCGGTTCGTCCAGCAGCAGCATGTCGGGCTTTTCCAACAGCAGCTTGCACAGCGCCACCCGGCGCCGCTCGCCGCCGGACAGGGTGCTGACATCGGCGTCGTCGGGCGGGCAGCGCAGCGCGTCCATCGCCACGCCGACCGTCGCTTCCAGTTCCCACAGGTTCTGCGCGTCGATCTGGTCCTGCAGCGCCGCCATCTCGTCGGCGGTCTCGTCGGAATAGTTCATCGCCAGTTCGTTATAGCGGTCCAGGATCGCCTGCTGCGCCGCGACGCCCAGCATGACGTTGCCCTTGACGTCCAGCGTCGGGTCGAGTTGCGGCTCCTGCGCGAGGTAGCCGACCTTGGCGCCCTTGGCCGCCCAGGCCTCGCCTTTGAAATCGGTGTCCATGCCGGCCATGATCCGCAGCAGGGTCGATTTGCCCGAGCCGTTCACGCCCACCACGCCGATCTTCACGCCCGGCAGAAAGTTGAGCTGGATGTTCTCGAAGCACTTCTTGCCGCCGGGATAGGTCTTGGACACGCCATCCATGTGATAGACATACTGATACGAGGCCATGAAGCTGCTCCAAGTGTCACGGGGATTTGCACTTTCCCTACAGGGGGCGAGGCCGGGCTGCAAGCACCGCCTCTTTTCCTTTGGCCCCGCCGTTGCCATACTGGCGCGGATTTCCTGACCCGGCCGTGACGTGAAACCTGACGAGATTCCCACCCCACAGCCCCTGACGACGGAGCCTTTCATGCCCTTCGATTTCATCGGCGGCGGCAGCATCGTGCTGCTCTTGCTTGCGATTTTCATCATCCTTTCGGTCTTTCTGGGCGTGCGCATCGTGCCCCAGTCGCAAAAATACGTCGTGGAACGCTTTGGCCGCCTGCGCGCGGTGCTGGGGCCGGGGATCAACCTGATCGTGCCCTTCATCGACACGGTCGCGCACAAGGTGTCGATTCTCGAACGTCAGTTGCCCAACCAGCGCCAGGACGCCATCACCACCGACAACGTGCTGCTGCAGGTGGAAACCAGCGTGTTCTACCGCATCATGGAGCCGGAAAAGACCGTCTACCGGATCCGCGACGTCGATGCGGCGATCCTGACCACGGTGGCGGGGATCGTGCGCTCGGAGATCGGCACGATGGAACTGGACGAGGTGCAGTCGAACCGCGGGCGGCTGACCTCGAAGATCCGCGATTCCATCGCCGATGTCGTCGATGACTGGGGGATCGAGGTGACGCGCGCCGAATTGCTGGACGTCAATCTGGACGAGGCGACGCGCGCCGCCATGCTGCAGCAGCTCAACGCCGAACGGGCCCGCCGCGCCGCCGTGACCGAGGCCGAGGGCAAGCGCCGCGCCGTGGAACTGGCCGCCGACGGCGAGCTTTACGCCGCCGAGCAAGAGGCCAAGGCCAAGCGCATTTCCGCCGATGCCGAGGCCTATGCGACCAGCGTGATCGCCGAAGCCATCGCCAAGAACGGGCTGGAGGCCGCGCAATTCCAGATCGCCATCGCCCAGGTCGAGGCGATGAAAGCCGTGGCCGAGGGCGGCGGCAAGCAGACCATCGTGCTGCCCGCGCAGATGATGGATGCCTTCGGCGACGCCTTCAAGATGCTCAAGGGGCGGGTGTGATGCTCGAAAACTACTGGTGGGTCTGGATCGCGGGCGGGTTGGTGCTGGCCATCCTCGAAGTGCTGGTGCCCGGTTTCCTGTTCGCCGGTTTCGCGCTGGGCGCGGTGGCGACCGGGGCGATCATCGGGCTGGATCTGCCCGGCACCGGCTGGGTCTCGGCCTCGCTGGTCAATGCACTGGTGGTGTTCGCGGTGATTTCGGTGATCGCCTGGCTGGCGATGCGCAGGCTTCTGGGCGTGCGTCAGGGCCAGATGAAGCGCATCGACCGCGACATAAACGAGGATTGAATAAAGGGGCCGCAAGGCCCCTTTTCGCTAGCGCGCCGAGGAAAACAGCGTCTTGCGCACCACGTTGAGGTCGAAACAGAACGACCAGTTGCGCTGATACATCAGATCGATGCGCGCCTTGCGCGGCACGCAGTTGCGGGCATACAGCGCGTCGGTCTCGTCGGCCGAACCGGTCCGGGCCAGCAGGTGCTGCTCATGGCGCGAATAATAGATCGAGGCGAGGCCGGTCAGGCCCGGGCGGCTTTGGAGCACCGCGCCATAGATCTCGGGAAACCGTTCGACATAATCGCGCAGCGGCGGGCGCGGGCCCACCACCGAAATGTCGCCGCGCCACAGGTTCCACAATTGCGGCAATTCATCCAGCCGCCGCCGCCGCAGCCAGCCGCCCACGGCGGTGATCCGGTTCTGCTTGTCGCCGCCGGATACGCCGCGGTCCGCCGGGTCCACCCGCATGCTGCGGAATTTCCACAGCGTGAAGCCCTGCGTCGGGGTTTTCATCCGCTCGCTGCCGTAGAACACCGGCCGCCCGTCCTTGATCAGGATCACCAGCGCGATCACCAGCACCATCGGCAACACGAAGGGGGTAATCATCGCCGCGGTCCACAGGTCAAAGGCGCGTTTGGCGGGGTTCATGCGGTCTCCTTGCAGGCACGCCACTGCGCGATCATCGCGCCCGGCCCGCTGTCGGTATCTCCGAAGGGCAGCAGGGATTCAAGCCGCCGGGTGGCCAGCAGCAGCCGGGCGATGGCGCCGGGCGGGGCGGGCTGGCGCTGCACCGGCAGCCCGGCGGCGGCGGCCAGATCGGCCATGTCCACCGGGCCCGGCGCGGCGATGTTCAGCACCGGCGGCAGGGCCGGGGCTGCGGCCAGCGCCAGCAGCACCCGCGCCAGCGTCTGCGGGCCGATATAGCTGCGCAACGGGCCATGGCCATCGGCAAAGGTGTCCAGCAGCAGCGGGCGGCGCGGATTGGTCAGCAGGGCATCGGCGCCCGCGACATTGCCGATGCGCAGCATCGTCACCCCCGGCCCGGCGCAGGCCTGCTCCATGTCCAGCTTGGCGCGGCCATAATCACTGGCGGGCAGCGCCGCGTCATCCTCGTCCCAGGGCGCCGCGCGGCCGGTGCCATAGACCGCCGACGAGGACGCCAGCAGCACCCGCCCGATCCCCGCCGCCCGCGCTGCCGCCACCGCGGCCAGCCCCAGCGCCAGATTGTCCTGCAACCGCGCCTCCGGCCCCGGCGTCACCCCGGCCAGCATCAGCAGCGCCCGGGGCCTGCCCTGCGCGGCGCACCATTCGACCAGCGGACCGGGCCCGGCCAGCGGCGCCCAGTCCAGCCCTGGGCCCGGCCCGCGCTGGCTCCAGCCCACCCGCGCACCCAGCGCCGGGCGCAGCAGGCGCCCGACACGGCCATTCGCTCCGGCGATCATCAGGGTCAGGCGGGTCATGCCCTCTGCTTGCCACGCCGCGGGCGACTTGGCCAGCCGGAGGCGCTGCAAAATTCATTGACTGATCGGTCGGTTTATGAACAATTTCCCGGCGGCGCTCGGCCCCGGGAGGACAACATGAGCGATTCGGACCCCGTTCTGACGGGCCTTGCCAAGGGCGTGCTGGAAATCACGCTGAACCGGCCGGAGCGGCTGAATTCCTTTACCGAATCCATGCATCTGGCGCTGCGCGCCGCGCTGGACCGCGCCGCCACCGAGGCGCGCTGCGTGCTGCTGACCGGCGCCGGGCGCGGTTTCTGCGCCGGGCAGGATCTGGGCGACCGCGACCCGCGCAAGATGGACGGCCCGCCCGATCTGGGCGACACCGTACGCCGCCTCTGGGCGCCACTGGTGCGCCAGATCAAGGCGCTGCCGATGCCGGTGGTCTGCGCCGTCAACGGCGTGGCGGCGGGGGCCGGTTCGTCGCTGGCGCTGGCCTGCGACCTGACGCTGGCGGGCGACAGCGCCAAATTCATCCAGTCCTTCGGCAAGGTCGGCCTGATCCCCGACACCGCCGGAAGCTGGCATCTGCCGCGGCTGGTGGGCCCGCAACGCGCGATGGGGCTGGCGCTGACCGCGCAGGCGCTGCCCGCGCGGCAGGCCGCCGACTGGGGGCTGATCTGGCAATGCCTGCCCGATGACGCGCTGCTGCCTGAAGCCCGGGCGCTGGCCGAAAAACTCGCCGCCGGGCCGACCTTCGGCTATGCCCAGACCAAGCGGGCGATGCAGGCGGCGGCGACCAACAGCCTCGACGCGCATCTCGATCTCGAGGCCGCGCTGATGAAGGCCTGCGGCGAAAGCGCCGATTACGCCGAGGGCGTCGCCGCCTTCCTCGACAAACGCCCGGCGGAGTTCACAGGCCGATGACCCCGGACCAGATGACCCCCGACGACCTCGCCCGCGCCTGCGCCGCCGCGATGTGGGCCGATGACAACGCCACGCAACACCTGGGCATGGAATTGTCCGGCGTGCGCGCCGGTCAGGCAGTGATGACCATGACCATCCGCGCCGAAATGACCAACGGCCACAAGATCTGTCACGGCGGCTATATCTTTACCCTCGCCGACAGCGCCTTTGCCTTTGCCTGCAACACCTACAACCAGCGCGTCGTCGCGCAGATGGCCCAGGTGACGTTCCTCGCGCCCGCCTTTCAGGGCGATGTGCTGCGCGCCGAGGCCCGCGAAATCTGGCGCCAGGGCCGCGGCGGTATCTACGACATCAGCGTGACCCGGCAGGACGGCGCAAGGATCGCGGAATTCCGCGGCCATTCGCGCAGTATCAAGGGCACCCATCTGCCACAGGAGTAGCCATGGAAGACCTCTCGCCCCGCCCCGGCGATCTGGAGCCGATCGAGACCGCCTCGCGCGATGAAATCGCCGCGCTGCAACTGGAGCGGCTGCAATGGTCGCTGCGCCACGCCTATGACAATTCGCCGTTCTACCGGGCGAAGTTCGACGCGCAGGGCGTGCACCCCGATGACCTGAAGTCGCTGTCGGACCTGCGGAAATTCCCCTTCACGGTGAAAACCGACCTGCGCGATACCTATCCGTTCGGCATGTTCGCCGTGCCGCGCGAACGGATCGCCCGCATCCATGCCTCGTCGGGCACCACCGGCAAACCCACGGTGGTGGGCTATACCGCCAGGGACATCGACACCTGGGCCGGGTTGGCGGCGCGCTCGATCCGCGCCTCGGGCGGGCGGGCGGGCGACATCGTGCATGTCGCTTACGGCTACGGGCTGTTCACCGGCGGCCTCGGCGCGCATTACGGCGCCGAGAAACTGGGCTGCACCGTGGTGCCGATCTCGGGCGGGATGACCGAGCGGCAGGTGACGCTGATCCAGGATTTCCGGCCCCGCGTCATCATGGTGACGCCCAGCTACATGCTGTCGATCCTCGATGAATTCCGCCGCCAGGGGATCGATCCGCGCGAGACCTCGCTGGCGGTCGGCATCTTTGGCGCCGAACCCTGGACCAACGCCATGCGCCGCGAGATCGAGGAGGCGTTTGATATGCACGCCGTCGATATCTACGGCCTCAGCGAGGTGATGGGGCCGGGCGTCGCCAACGAATGCGTGGAAACCAAGGACGGGCTGCACATCTGGGAAGATCATTTCTATCCCGAGATCATCAACCCCGAAACCGGCGAGCCGGTCGAGGACGGGCAGATGGGCGAACTGGTGTTCACCACGCTGACCAAGGAAGGCCTGCCGATCATCCGCTACCGCACCCGGGATCTGACGCGCCTGCTGCCCGGCACCGCGCGCTCGATGCGGCGGATGGAAAAGATCACCGGGCGTTCGGATGACATGATCATCCTGCGCGGGGTCAACGTGTTCCCGACGCAGATCGAGGAACAGATCCTCAAATGCGCGGGCCTCGCGCCGCATTTCCAGATCGAACTGGTCCGCGCCGACCGCATGGATGCGATGATCGTGCATTGCGAGGCGACAGCGGCCGGGGCGGGCGATGCCGCCCGCGCCGCCTCGGCAAAGGAACTCGCGCATCACATCAAATCGGTGGTCGGGGTCTCGACAAAGATCAACGTCCACCAGCCGGGTGGCGCGCCGAGATCCGAGGGCAAGGCCCGGCGCGTCGTCGACAACCGGCCCAAGGGCTGAGTCTCTTTGCTCCCCAAATATCCCGGGGGGTGAATTCGGCGAAGCCGAAGAGGGGGGCTGGCCCCCTCCCTGCCTGCCAGAAGGAACCGCCATGGCCCGCACCCGCGCCGCCGATTTCGAGGACAAGCAACGCGCCATCCTGACCAGCGCCGCCGCGGTGCTGGCCGAACAGGGCATGGACAAGGCCTCGATGGCGCAGATCGCCGCGCAGGCCGGGGTGTCGAAGGCGCTGCTCTATCATTACTATCCGGGCAAGGACGCGGTGATCTTTGCCATCATCCGCACGCATCTGAGCGAACTCGACGCCGCGGTCGAGGCCGCCGACGATCCCGCGCTGGCGCCGCGCGCGCGGCTCAGGGCGCTGGTCGGCGCGGTGCTGGAATGCTACCGCGACGCCGACAATTATCACAAGGTGCAGCTCAACGGCACGCCGACCCTGCCGCCCGAGCAAAAGGACGAGATCCACGCCATCGAGCGGCGCATCGTGCGGCGGTTTTCGGTGGTGCTGCGCGCCCTGCGCCCGGATCTGGCGGCGCCGCTGCTGATGCCTGTCACCATGTCGTTGTTCGGCATGATGAACTGGGTCTACATGTGGTTCCGCGACGGCGGCCCGGTGACGCGCGCCGATTACGCCGAGATCGCCACGGCGCTGGTGCTGGACGGGATCGGCGGGGTAGGGCGGGCCTCGGGGGGGCCTTGAGCCCCCCGCTCGGCCCGGCGGGGGCGGCCCCGCGCGCCGCCGGGGGGAGCACCGCTCCCCCCGGGCCCCCCGTGCGCATCGGGAACAAGCTGACGGGGTCAGAGCCCGAGGTAGCGGCGTTCGATCTCGGGCGTGATTTCGGCGGGGGTGCCCGCCCAGACGCTGGCGCCGCGTTCCAGGATCACGCAGCGGTCGGCGACGGGTTTGAGTTCGCTCAGCGTCTTGTCCACCACCAGGATCGACTGGCCCTGCTGTTTCAACTGCCGGATCGCCGCCCAGATTTCCTGACGGATCACCGGCGCCAGCCCCTCGGTCGCCTCGTCGAGGACCAGAAGGCGCGGGTTGGTCATCAGCGCCCGGCCGATCGCCAGCATCTGCTGCTCGCCGCCCGAGAGCGTGCTGGCCCGCTGCCCGGCGCGTTCGGCGAGCCGGGGAAAGAAGCCCTGCACCCGCTCCAGCGTCCATTCGCCCGGCCGGGCGGCGGCGATCAGGTTTTCCGTCACGCTCAGCGTGGCAAAGCAGCGCCGCCCCTCGGGCACCAGCCCGATACCCAGCCGCGCCGCCTTGTACGAGGGCCAGTGCGTGATGTTCTGCCCGGCGAACCAGACCTGTCCGCGCCAGGGCGCCTGCATGCGGCACAGGGTGCGGATCGTCGTGGTCTTGCCCATGCCGTTGCGGCCCATCAGCGCCACCGCCTCGCCCGGCTGGACGCTGAGATCGACCCCGAACAGCGCCTGCGAGGCGCCATAGAACACCTCGATCCCCTCGACGCGCAGCAGGGCCGTCATGCCGGGTCTCCCAGATAGGCTTCGCGCACGCGCGGATCGTCGCGGATTTCCGCGACGCTGCCCGAGGCGATGATGCGCCCGTAGACCAGCACGCTGATCCGGTCGGCCAGGGCAAAGACCGCGTCCATGTCGTGTTCGACCAGCAGGATCGGCGCCTGCTGCTTCAGGTCGCGCAGAAAGGCGACCAGCGTGCCGACGCCCTCGGCGCCCATGCCCGCCATCGGTTCGTCGAGCAGAAAGCATGCCGGTTCCAGCGCCAGCGCCACGGCGATTTCCAGAAGCCGCCGCTCGCCGTGGCTGAGTTCGGCCGAGGGCACGCTGGCCCGCCCCGCCAGCCCGACCCGGGCGAGGATCGCCTGCGCGCCCCCGGTCAGGCTGCGGTCGCGCAGCACCGGCCGCAGAAAGCGGAACGGATGCCCCTGCCGCGCCTGCAGCGCCAGCATCACGTTGCGCCGGGCCGAATAGTCCGGGATCAGCGAGGAAATCTGGAAACTGCGCCCCAGCCCCATCCGCGCCCGCTGGGCCACCGACAGGCCGGTCACGTCGCGGCCGCGGAAGGTGATGGTTCCGGCATCCGGCGCCAGCTTGCCGGCGATCTGGGCGATCAGCGTCGATTTCCCGGCGCCGTTCGGGCCGATCAGCGCGTGGATCTCGCCGGGGATCAGCGTCAGCGACACATCGTCGGTGGCCTTGAGCGCGCCAAAGCTTTTCGACAGATGCGTCAGGGTCAGAACCGGCTCAGCCATGGCGCTCCCTCCCGGCAATGAGGCCGATCAGCCCGCCCCGCGCGAACAGCACGACGCCCAGCAGCACGAGGCCCAGCCACAGCTTCCAGTGCTCGGTCAACCCGCCGAATGTCACCTCGAACCCGACCAGAATCGCCGCCCCCGCCACCGGGCCGAACAGCCGCCCGGTGCCGCCCAGAATGATGATGACGATCAATTCGCCCGACATCGGCCAGGCCAGCATCGACGGCGAGGCAAAGCGCGACAGATCGGCCATCAGCGCGCCCGCCAGCCCGGTGATCATCCCCGACAGCGCAAACGCCGCCAGCCGCACGCCGAACGGGTCGATGCCGACCGCCGCCGCGCGGTCGGGGTTCTGGCGGATCGCCATCAGCGCCGCGCCAAACCGCGAGGCCCGCAGCAGCGCCGACAGCGCCAGCCCGGCCATCAGCACGCCGAAAGCCACCACAAACAGATCCCAGGGCCGCATGGTGTTGAGGCCGGGAAACTGGTTCCTGACATAGATCGGCAGACCGTCCTCGCCGCCATAGGCGGGCCAGGAAATGGCGAAGTAATAGACCATCTGCGCGAAGGCGAGGGTAATCATGATGAAGAAGATGCCGGTGGTGCGCAGGCTCAGCGCGCCGATCGCCAGCGCCAGCAGGCCCGATACCGCCATGGCCAGCGGCCAGATCAGCAGCATCTGGTTGGTGCCGGGCAGCCCCAGGATCGGCGCGCCGCTGAAGGCGTGCTGCGCCAGAATCCCGGCGACATAGCCGCCGACACCGAAATAGGCGGCATGGCCAAACGACACCATGCCGCCCAGCCCCAGCGCGATGTTCAGCCCCACCCCGGCCAGCGCCAGAATGGTGATCCGGGTGCAGAGCGTGATGATGAAGGGCTCGCCCACCCACAGCGCCCAGAGCGGCACCGCCAGCAGGCCCAGCACCAGAAGGGCATTCACGGCATATTCGCGGCGGATCTCACGCATGGGCGGGGAACAATCCTTGCGGGCGCCAGACCAGAACCCCGGCCATCAGCACATAGATCAGCATCGCCGCTAGCGCCGAACCGATGCCGCTGGCCTGACTTTGCTCCATGAAGGTGGCGAACAGCCGTGGCAGCAGGAACCGGCCCATCGTGTCGATGACCCCGACCAGCAGCGCGCCGACCATGGCCCCCTTGATCGAGCCGATGCCGCCGATGACGATCACCACGAAGGCCAGGATCAGCACCGGCTCGCCCATGCCCACCTGCACCGATTGCACCGCGCCGACCAGCGCCCCCGCCATGCCCGCCAGCCCCGCACCCAGCGCAAAGACCAGCGTGTACAGCGCGCGGATGTTCACCCCCAGCGCGGCGATCATCTCGCGGTCGTTTTCACCGGCGCGGATGCGGATGCCCAGCCGGGTGCGGGCGATCAGCAGCCACAGCCCGCCCGCCACCGCCAGCCCGAAGCCGATCAGCGCCAGCCGGTACAGCGGATATTGCGCGATGCCCAGATTGACGGTGCCGGTCAGCAGCGGCGGGACGTCCAGATACAGCGGAAAGGGGCCGAACAGGATCTTGGTGCCCTCGGACAGGATCAGGATCAGCGCGAAAGTGGCCAGCACCTGATCGAGATGGTCGCGGGTATAGAGGCGGCGCAGCACGGTGATCTCGATCAGCGCGCCCGCCGCCGCCGCCGCCGCCATCCCGGCGATCAGCCCCAGCCAGAAATTGCCGCTGGCCGCCGCGGCGGCGGCGCAAAAGAACGCGCCGATCATATAGAGCGAGCCATGCGCCAGATTGATCAGCCCCATGACGCCGAACACCAGCGTCAGCCCGGCCGACATGAGAAACAGCATCAGCCCGAGCTGCACGCCGTTGAGGGCCTGTTCGATGAAGAGGGCAAGCGACACGGCGGCGGATCTTTCGGGGAAAAAAGGGGGGCGCCGCTCAGGGCGCCCCCTCGGCCTTACATCGGGCAGGCGGCCGCGTAGACGTCCTGATAATCGTCGATCGCCAGACCGACGAGGCGGTTGGTGATCTCGCCGTCAACCTCGACCACCTGGCGGATATAGACATCCTGGATCGGGTGGTTGTTGTTGCCAAAGGCGAAATCGCCGCGCACCGAGTCGAAATCGGCGGCATGCAGCGCGGCGCGGAACGCCTCGCGGTCGCTGACATCGGCCACGGCCAGCGCCGACAGGATCAGGTTCGCCGTATCGAACCCCTGGCTGGCATACAGCGACGGGCTGCGGCCATAGGCCTCGCGGAAGGCGGCGACAAAGGCCGCGTTGGCGGCGTTGTCCAGATCGGGCGACCATTGGCTGGTGTTATAGACCCCCAGCGCCGCCGCGCCCATCGCCGGCAGCACGTCCTGGCTGAAGCTGAACCCGGCCGAGACGATCGGCAGATCGACCCCCGATTGCGCGTATTGCCGCATGAAGCTGATGCCCATGCCGCCCGGCTGGAAGATGAACACGCTGTCGGCGCCCGAGGCGCGGATCTGCGCGATTTCCGCCGCGAAATCGGTCTGGCCCAGTTGGGTATAGATTTCCCCGGCGATGGTGCCCTGATAGCGGCGCTTGAAGCCGGTCAGCGCGTCGGTCCCGGCGGGATAGTTCGGCGCCAGCAGGAAGGTGTTGGCATAGCCCAGCTCGCCGGCATAGGCGCCCGCGGCCTCGTGCAGCATGTCGTTCTGCCAGGCGGCGTTGAAATAATTCGGGCTGCAGGCGGCCCCGGCCAGCGGCGAGGGCCCGGCGTTGGGCGAGATATAGATCACGTCCTGCGCCGTGACCGCGGGCACGACCGCCATGGCGAGGTTCGACCAGATGATGCCGGTCAGGATGTCGGCGCGTTCGGACTGGATCATGCGGTCGGCGATCTGCACCGCCTGTTCGGGGCGCTGGGCGTCATCCTCGATCACCAGATGGATCGCATCGGTTCCGGCCATGGTCAGCGCCAGTTGGAACCCGTCGCGCACATCGACGCCAAGGCCCGCGCCGCCGCCCGACAGCGTGGTGATCATGCCGACCGTCACCGGATCGGCGCCCGCGGCCAGCGGCACGGCCAGCGTCGCGGCGGCCAGGCCCGCCGCCATGGTCTTACGGATAGTCATGTCTGTCTCCCTGATGGTGCTGCCGTCTGTCGCGGCGAATCTGTCGGAGGTTAGCAGAGCATCCGGGCCATGCAATCATTTTGAATTTCAAATATGCCCGCGCCGGGCAGCGTGAGGGGAATTCCGGCTCAGGTCCGGTCGCGCCCGCCGGGTGGTGCTCTGGCCGTGCGCGCGACCGGCGGTTCCGTCCGATGCGAAGGACCAGACGGTCGATCGGCCCTGCCCCCGCGGGCGCGGGGCGTTGCCCAGCCGTCCGCAGCGGACCTCAGAGCGGTCCGTAACGCCGTCGGCCGCGGCGCTGTCCCGGGGGGCCACGGCGCCGTGGTTGCGGTGGGCCCAGCCCCCCGGGTGCCGCCCGCTGCCACGGTGCAGGATCAAGGCGAGTGCCGCGCTTTATGGCCGCACCTGCCACCGGCCCGCCTCCTTCTCCCCTCGCTACGGCGCGACGGTCGCGGTGCGGCGCGCGTTCCCGCTGCCGCCCGCCGCGGCAACGCAGGATCAAGGCAACCGCCGCGCTTTCTGGCCCTACCTGCCACCGGCACAAGATCGCCCGTCCGATTGCCACGCCGCGAGGGTTGCAGACGGTTCCCCGTCCCGGGTGCCGTCTGCCGCGACGACCCAGAATCAAGACAACCGCCGCGCGGCCTTGCGGCGATCCCGCCCTGCCGGGGCCGTCAGTTCTGCGCGGCCATCAGCGGGCCGAGCGCGTCGCGCAGCCGTTCGCTTTCGGCCAGCAGAGTCGAGCTGCGCCGCACGAGGCCGAGCCGGTCAAAAGCCGCCCCCGGGTCGGCGCCCGGCGCCGGGGCCAACGCCGGGCCAGCGGCGGTGGCTGCCGGGTCGGCCGGGGGAAGGGCCGCGAGCGGCAGGCCGCCGTCGGCGGCGGCGCCCTCTGCCGCGGGCGGGCGGGGCAGGGCCGCACCGTCGGGGTTGGCGGGCGGGGTCGGACCGGCCTCGGGGCCGACCGGTTCGCCGGGGGCGTCGCGGGGCGCCGCGGCCTGCGGCGCGGGTGCCGGGGCATCGCCGGTCGCCGGGGCGGGGTCTTGCGCGGCCTGTTCGCGGGCGATTTCGGCATGGCCCGGGGCGCGGCCCAGCAGCGGCGCGAGCGGCGGCGCCAGCGCCGGGGCATTGCCGCCGGTGCCGGTCAGCGATTCGAAGCGCCGCCAGTCGCCCGCCAGCAGCGCGGCGCGCGCCTCGGCATCGGCGATGCCGAGCGCGGCGAATTCCGCTGCGGCCGCGGCGTGATCGCCCAGCCGGTCCAGTGCGGCGGCGCGGGCGCGGCGCGCGTCCTCGGCGGGATCGTCGCCCAGCAGCGCCACGGCGCCCGCCGCGTCGCCGGTTTCCAGCCGCGCCCGCGCCAGCAGCACCCGGGCCTGCGGCGTCTGCAGCCCGCCGACCAGATCCAGCACCGGCGTCGCCAGCCCGAGGTCGAGCAGACGCCGCGCCAGCGCATAGCGGGTCTCGGCGGCCAGATCGGCGCTGCGCCAGTCCTCGCGCGCCAGCACCGCCTCGACGATGCCGAAATCGCTGCCGGTCTCGGCCAGTTTCTGCCAGACCTCGTCGCGCAATTCGCCCAGCAGACGGCGGTTTTCGCCCGTGGCGGTCATCCAGCTTTCCAGCCGGTCGAGGGCGGCGAACGCATCCGGGCTGGCGCCCGAGCGTGCGTGCAGCCGCACCACGGCGGCCATCAGTTCGGGCCCGGCGGTGGCGCCCCGTTCGGTGGCGGCGAGGGCCTCGGCCCCGGCGAGGGTTTCGGGATCGAGCGGCGCGTCGGTCTGCAGTGCCAGATCGAGCCGGGTCTGCACCGTCTCGCTGTCGCGCCCGCCCTCGGCGGCCAGCCGCGCCGCAGCGTCGCCGGGCAGGCCGCGCGCCCGGTCGAGCCGGGCGGCGACCAGCGCCAGATCCGCGGGCGCCGCCCATTCGGAATGGCCGAAACTGTCGGCGACGATGCGCGCGGCGTCCAGCGCGCCGCTGTCGGCCAGCCGGGCGACCAGTTGCGCGCCGGTCAGCCCGCGCAGCCGCGGCGCCAGCGTGGTATAGGTCAGCGCCACCCGGTCGGCCTGCAGCCGCACCGCCGCCGCATCGGCCCCGGCCATCACCGCCATCACCGCCGTGGTGCCGCCACAGCCGATCGCCTGCGCCAGCCGCATGCGCGAATTCGAGGCGCGGTCGTCGAACACATCGGCCAGCCCCAGCGCGAAATCGCGCCCGGCCACCGGTTCGGGGCCGTTGGCCAGCAGCGCGCGCGCCTCGGCGCCAAAGCCCGAGGCGAGATAGAGGCCGATCAGATCCAGCCGGGCCTGCGGATCGGGCTGGTCGAATTCGCCGTACAGCGCCCGGGTCAGGCGGCCATGCGCCTCGGACCAATCCTCGACCGTCGGGCCCAGCAGCCGGTCGAGGATTTCGCTGCCCTGACAGGCGGCGGGCGGCGTGGCGGCCAGCCGCGCCGCCGGATCGTCGCGGTCGAGCACGGTGGCGATGCGCATGTTCTGCGGCAGGTCGGGCTGCGGCGTGGCCGCCAGCAGCCCGCCTTCGGCGACGGTGACATCGGCGGCGGGGTCGAGGATGCCTTGCCCCAGCGCCGAGGCCACCGAGCGGCCGAGATCCTCGGCCAGCGTCGCCAGCCGCGGGTCGTCGGCCGGGGCGGGTTCGGGGCCGGTTTCGGCCGGGGCGCGCGCCCGGGCCAGCGCCTCGCCCGCGAGCCGCGCGGCGGCCAGCGGGTCGAGGGGGGGCGGGCGGCGCGGCGCCGGGGGCAGGGGGGGGATGGCCGGGGCATCAGCGGCCGCGGGCGGATCGCCGATGTCGAGGATGACCAGACCCGGCCGGTCCTCATAGGCGCGGATCGGGCAGTCGCAGGCCAGGTCGAGGGTTAGCACCGGCCCCTCGGCCGAGACCTCCGCCAGCCGGGTGCGCGGAATCCGGAGAAACACCGCGTCGAGGGTGAAACGGGCCTCCGGCGCGGCGAGGGTTATCCGGCGCTGGCGGCCTTCGGGGCTGAGCACCCAGCCGGTTCCGGCGGGCAGGCGCAGCACCACGCGGGTGAAATCCGCGTGTTCCCCGGCGATCGGCGCGATGGTCTGCGCCCCGGCGGCGGTTGCCGCCAGCAGGCCCAGCGCCAGCAAGAACCGGATCGATCGCCGCATCAGGCGGCCTCGCGCTTGAGGCCGCGCATGGCTTCCTCGAGGTCGCCATAGCTGGGCCGCACATGATGCGGCGTGTTCTGGCGGCCGACCTCGATGCACATATTGGCCGGGTGGTTGTGCAGATTGGCGATCAGCACCTCGCGGATCAGCTTGTAGAAATGCGAATCGTCGGCCGTCACCATGCCCAGCTTGTTGGCGAAGGGGCCGACAAAGCCATAGGACAGGAACACGCCCAGAAAGGTGCCGACCAGCGCGCCGCCGATCAGCCCGCCGAGGATCTCGGGCGGCTGGTCGATCGAGGCCATGGTCTTGATGACGCCCAGCACCGCGGCGACGATGCCCAGCGCGGGCAGGCCGTCGGCGACGGTCTGGATGGCATGGCTGGAATGCATCGCATGGTGCAGCGAGGCCTCCATCCGCTTGTCGAGCACCTCTTCGACCTGCATCGGATCGTCATAGCTGAGCGTCATCGAGCGCAGGGTGTCGCAGATCAGCTCGATGGCCTCGTGGTCCTTCTGGATTTTCGGATAGCGGCTGAAGATTTCCGAGGTATCGGGCGCCTCGATATGTTCCTCCAGCGCGACGGGGTTCTGGCGGGCCAGCCGGATCAGTTCGAACAGCAGGCACAGCAGGTCGCGGTAATCGGCGGGTTTCCAGGCGGCGCCCTTGAACACCTTGCCGATATCCTTGAGCGTCTGTTTGACCGAGGCGCCGTCATTGGCGATCAGGAACGCCCCCAGCGCGGCGCCGCCGATCATCATGCCCTCGAACGGCAGCGCGTGCAGGATGATGTCGAATTTGCCGCCCGCCAGCACATAGCCGCCGAAGACCATGGCAAAAACCACGACAATGCCGATGATGCCGATCATGAAACGCTCCGTTCGTGTCTTGTCCGAGGCTGACAGCCGGACCTTAAGAAAGCCTCACTGGCCGCGGCTGTGCGCCCTCATTCCTGCGGCACCAGCGCGTTGCGTCCGGCAAAGATGGCGCTGAGCCCGTAGGCCTGCCGCGGATCGAGCCCGGCAAGGATCGCCGCCGCCGGGGCCGGTTCCATCCGGGCCAGGAATCCGGCGGCGAATTGCGGGTCCATCTCGGTGAAGACGGCGGCGGCATCCTCGGCGCGCATCGCCTGAAACACCGCGACCAGCCGGGTGATGTCATCCTCGGCGGCGCGGTCGGCCAGCGCCATGGTGGCGGCCAGTTCGGCCTCGGCGGCCTGCAGCGCCTCGATCTGCGCCTGCACCCGCGCCTGCGCGGCACCGACCAGCGCGGCGCGTTCCTCCAGCTCGGCCTCGCGCGCGGCGACGGCGCGTTCGCGCTCGCGGATCTCCAGCGACAATTGCGCATCGCTGACCGGGCTTGACCGCAGCGCCACCGGTTGCAGCGCGGCATCGCTGCCCGCCAGCGGGTCTTGCGCCAGCGCCGCGCCGACGCCCGACACCAGCCGCAGCCCGGCGCCCAACGCAAAGAGCACCGCCAGCAGCGGCAGAACCCGGGCGCGTCGGCTGCGCGCGGTGCCGCGCCGCGCGGCGGGTGCCGGTTGTGCGGCGCGGGGCCGGGACCGCAACCAGGCCCGGGTCACGATGCCACCGGGGCCTGGCGGCGGCGCAGCACCCGGGCGCGGGGGGCGTCTTCGGCGTTGGCCTGCGGTGCGGCAAAGCTTTCGGCGTTGCGGCGCCCGGCCTCGGCGGGCCAGGGCGAGGGCGGCCAGGCCGAGGGCGCGCGCGGCGCCTCAGGGCGGGGCGCGGCGGCTTCCTCGGGCAGGTCGTGCAGCGAGGCGACCAGCAGCTCCAGTTTGCGCGCCGCGGCCTCGGCCCGCCCGGTCTGGTCGTCGAGGCGGCCGCCGGTGCGCGTCGCGGTTTCCTGCGCGGCCTTCAGCGTGCGGGCCAGGTCATCGACCTGCGCCGACAGCACCGCGATGGCATTGCCCATGCCGCCCTCGAGCGAGGCGAGCGCCTTGAGCCGCCGCGACAGCACCAGGCAATAGAGCGCCGCCCCCAGCGAGGCGGCGGTGAGCAGAAGGTTGGACAGGAATTCCATGATGCCCCTCAGTTGAAGACGAATTCGATGACTAGCAGGTCGTTGACCATGCCCGGCCCGGTGACGATCTGCACCCGGCGCAGCATCTGCGCGCGCAGCCGCAGCAGCGAGGCGGGTTCCTCCAGCTCGTGCGGGTCGAGGGCGCGCAGATAGATGTTCAGCACATCGAGGATCCGCGGCATCAGGCGCGTCACCTCGGCATTCTGGGCGGGCGGCACCTCGAGCTGGGCGGCAAAGCGCAGATGACGCGAATCGCCGCGCGGGCCGAGGTTCACGGTGATCGGCCCGACCGCGACATAGCCCGCCGTGCCGCCCGCCGCGGCGGGGGCCCCGTGACCATCGGTCGCAGGCGCCGCGGCGGCGCCGTGGCCGTCGGCCGATGCCGCCTCGCCGCTGCCGCCCAGCAGCGAATCAGCGAGGCCCGAATAGGTCAGCCAAAAGCCGCCGCCGCCGCCCGCCAAAGCCAGGACAAGCCCGATGATGATCGGAAGTTTCGATTTCTTTTCAGATGGTTGTGCGGCAATCGCTGCGGTGGCCATGGCCCTTGGTTCCCCGTTCTTGTGGAACCGCGCCTCTGGGCTGTTCCGAATCCGGTTGTCGCATGAGGTGGCTAACCGATTGTTAATCGAAACCGGGCAAGGATCGCCGAAACCGGACAGAACGTCCGCGAGAGGGAAGTGCCTTGGACCAACTCCTGTCAGTCTGGAATGCCCTGGAGCCGCGCCGCCGGGTCATCGCCATCGCCGCCACGCTGGGGGTTTTCATCGCTGTGCTGATGCTGGCCCGAATCGCCACCGCGCCGGGCATGGCGCTGCTCTATGGCGGGCTGGAGGGGGCGCAGGCGGGCGAGGTGATCCAGGTGCTGGATCAGCGCGGCATCGCCTATGAGGTGCGCGGCGATGCGATCTATGTCGATGCCGCCCAGCGCGACGAAACCCGCATGGCGCTGGCGGCGCAGGGCCTGCCCGCCAGCTCCTCGACCGGGTATGAACTCCTCGACGGGCTGACCGGCTTTGGCACCACGGCGCAGATGTTCGACGCCGCCTATTGGCGCGCCAAGGAGGGGGAAATCGCCCGCACCATCATGGCCGGGCCGCATATCCGCTTTGCCCGGGTGCATATTTCGCAAGGCGCCACGCAGCCGTTCCGCCGCGACCAGCAGGCCTCGGCCTCGGTCACGGTGACACCGGCGGGCCCGCCGCTGACCGTGCCGCAGGCGCAGGCGCTGCGCTTTCTGGTCGCCTCGGCGGTGGCCGGGCTCAGCCCTGAGGATGTGGCGGTCATCGATTCGAACGGCGGTATGGTCATCGCCGACGACACCGGCCCCGAGGCCCGCGGCAACGACCGCGCCGAGCAGATGCGCCGCAATGTCGAGCGGTTGCTGGCGGCGCGGGTCGGCGCCGGGCGCGCCGTGGTCGAGGTCAATGTCGAGACCGTCACCGACCGCGAAACCATCACCGAACGGCTGATCGACCCGGCGGCCCGCGCCGCTGTCAGCCAGGAAACCGAGGAACGCAACGCCACCTCCAGCGACACCCGCGGCGCGCCGGTCTCGGTGGCGTCGAACCTGCCCGATGGCGATGCCGCCGCCGGTGACGGGCGCTCTGATTCGCGCGAGCAATCGACGCGCGAGCGCATCGCCTGGGAGGTCAGCCAGACCAGCCGCGAGATCGAACGCGGCCCCGGGGCGATCCGGCGGCTCAGCGTGGCGGTGCTGGTGGACGGGGTGCGCAGCGTCGATGCCAATGGCGCGCTGCAATGGACCCCGCGGTCGGATGACGAACTCGCGGCGCTGCGCGAACTGGTCGCCTCGACCGTCGGCTTCGACGAGGCGCGCGGCGATGTCATCACCCTGCGCTCGCTGCAATTCGAGCCGGTCGTGTCGGATCTGGGCACCCCCGGGTCGGCCGGGTTCCTCGATGCGCTCGATCTGATGGGCCTGATCCGGCTGGCGGCGCTGGCGGCGGTGGTGCTGTTCCTGGGGCTCTTTGTGCTGCGGCCGATCCTGCGCGGCGGGTCATCGGGCGGCGGCGCGCAGCCGCTCGACGATCCGATGGCCGGATTCGCGCCGATGATCGCCATGAGCCCGGCATTGAGCGGCGAGATCGACAGCGATTTCGGCAGCGCCGATGCCCCCGAATCCGCCGATCCGGTCGAGCGGATGCGCCAGTTGATCGCCGAGCGTCAGGACGAGACGCTGGAAATCCTGCGCAGCTGGATGGAAGAACCCGAGGAGAACCGCTGATGCCCCAACCCCTGCGACTCGAGGTGTTCGAAACCACCGACCTGCCCGAGGGCCCGACGCTGCTGCTGCCCGAGGAGATCGAGGAGATCCGCCTCAACGCCTATGAGCGCGGCTATGTCGCGGGCTGGGAGGATGGCGGCGCGCAGACCGAGCGCGACGATGTCACCCGCCGCGCCGCCATCGAACGCCAGGCCGAGCAGCTCAATTTCACCTATCACGAGGCGCGCGGCCATGTGCTCAAGGCGATCGAGCCGCTGCTGGGCGCCATGGTCGATACCGTGCTGCCGGTCGTGGCCCGGGCCTCGGTGGTGCCGCTGACCATCGAGCAACTCATGCCGCTGGCCCATGCCGCCGCCGAGGCGCCGCTGACGCTGCGCGTCGGTCGCGGCTGGCGCGATGTCTTTGCCGCGGCGCTTGAGGGGCTGGTGCTGCCGCCGCTCGATCTGGTCGAAACCGACGATCTGGCCGAAGGGCAGGCCGAATTCACCTTTGGCACCGCCGAGACCCGCATCGACCTGACCCACGCCGCCGAGACCATCGGCCGCGCCGTCGAGAGCTTCTATCAGATCCACACCGAGGAGAGCCGCCGTGCCTGACAACCAGCCCGCCGATGCCGCGCAGAATCTGGGCCGCGGTGCCTTTACCCAGGTGCCGATCGAGATCGTCGTCGCCGTGGGCCGCGCGCGGCCGCAGGTGCGCGACCTGCTGCGCCTGCAGCGCGATTCGGTGCTGCCGCTCGACCGCCGGGTCGAAGACCCGGTCGAGCTCTATGTCGGCGACCGGCTGATCGCCCGCGGCGCGCTCGAGGAACTCGATGGCGACCAGGCCGGGCAGATGGCCGTGCGCCTGACCGAGGTGGCCGACCTCTCGAACGGGCTCTGATCGTGGCGCAGCGCGCGGTCCTGCTCGCGCTCCTTGTGCTGTGCTGGCCGCTGGCCGCCGCGGCGCAGGAACTGACGCTGTCGATGGGCGAGGGCGGCAGCCTGGCCGTGCGCTCGGTGCAGTTGATGGTGCTGCTGACGCTGCTCAGCCTGGTGCCCGGGCTGATGATCATGGTGACGTGTTTCCCCTTCATCGTCACCGTGCTGGCGATCCTGCGGCAGGCCATCGGCCTGCAGCAATCGCCGCCCGGGATGCTGCTGACCACGCTGGCGCTGTTCCTGACCTATTTCGTCATGGAGCCGGTGTTCACCGCCGCCTGGGAGGCGGGCGTGGTGCCGCTCGACGCCGGGCTGATCGGTGTCGAAGAGGCGCTGGTCCGCGCGATCGAACCGTTCCGCACCTTCATGGTCGCCCGGATCGATCCCGCCACCTGGGACGGGATGGCCAGCCTGCGCCCCGATGCCCCGGCGTTTTCGGCCGAGGGGCCGCTGTCGGTGCTGATCCCCTCGTTCCTCTTGTCCGAACTCAGCCATGCCTTCGAGGTCGGCTTCGTCATCTTCCTGCCGTTCCTCATCATCGATCTGGTGGTGGCGGCGGTGCTGATGTCGATGGGGATGATGATGGTGCCGCCCGCCATCGTGTCGCTGCCGTTCAAGCTGGCGTTCTTCGTGGTGGCCGACGGCTGGACGCTGGTGAGCGCGGCGCTGGTGCGCGGCTATTTCTGACCCGGCGCAAGGGGCGGGCAGGGGATTGCCAAGGGGGCCTGCCCCCTTGGCCGGGGGCGGGCTGGCCCGCCGCGCGGCGCGGGCCCCTCGACGGGGCCCGCGCCGCGCCCCCTCCCTCTAGCTCCAGCTCACATCGCCCAGGAAAATATACCCCGCGCCATAGATCGTCTTGATCAGCCGCGGGTTCTTGGGGTCTTCGCCCAGCTTGGCGCGCAGCCGCGAGATGCGCACATCCATCGCCCGGTCGAAACTCTCGCCGGCCGCCCCGCCCAGCGATTCCTGCATCTGCATGCGCGAGATCAGCCGCTTGGGCGCTTCCAGAAACAGCCGCAGCACCTCGCCCTCGGCATGGGAGAACGGCACCTCGCTGCCATCCTCGCCGATCAGCAGATAGCGGTCGAACTGCGCCTCCCAGCCGTTGAACCGCGCCACCGATCCGGCGGTGTCGGGGGCCGGGCGGCTCTTGCGCAGCCGGGCGCGGATGCGCGCCACCACTTCGGCGGGTTCGAAAGGCTTGATGATGTAATCGTCGGCGCCCAGTTCCAGCCCCGTCACCCGGTCGGCGGTATTGGCCCGCCCGGAAATGATGATGATCGTCGCCCCCGATTCCAGTGCCAGCCGGTGCACCAGCGCCAGCCCGTCGCGGTCGGGCAGGCCCAGATCGACCAGGCAGACATCCGGCGCGGTGCGTTTGAGCGCCGCCTCGAATTCGGTGGCGCGCGAATAGGTCGAGGTGCGAAACCCCGCTTCATTCAGCGCATCCGCCAGAATGCGGCGGATTTCGGCCTCGTCGTCGAGGATGGCGACATGGGGTTGCGACATGCGGGTTCCTTATGGGGCGGGGCGCGCGGCGGCGGCGGCGCTGCGCAGGCAGGCCGCCAGTTCGCCCGGCTCGAAGGGTTTGCGCAAGACGCCGAAGGTCGCAGCCGCGCGCGCATGCAGCGGATCGCCCGGCGGCAGCGCCGTCATCAGCGCCAGCGCCAGCCCGGGCCGCGCCGCGCGCAACCGGTCGAGCAGCGACAGCCCGGTGGCGCCGCCCCTGAGCTGGATATCCGACAGCACCAGCCCGATTTCGGGCAGCGCCGCCAGCGCCTCGGCATCGGCGGCGGTTTCGGCCTCGATCACCGGATGGCCCAGCGCCACCAGCATCTCGCGCACATGGGTGCGGATCTCGGCATTGTCCTCGACCAGCAGCACCAGACCCGGCGCATCGGGCAGCGGATCGGCGGCCGGGCGCAGCGGCAGCCGCAGCGTGACGCGGCCGCCGCCCTCGTCGCGGTTGCCCAGCCGGACCGAACCGCCCGACAGCGAGGCATGGTCGAACACCATGGCCAGCCCCAGGCCCGACCCCTCGCCACCCTTGGTGGTAAAGAACGGATCGAGCCCGCGCCGGAGTGCCTCGTCGGTGAACCCCGGGCCGTTGTCCTCGACGGTCAGCTCCAGCCAGGTGTCGCGCACCCGATGCGCCGCCAGCCGGATCTGGCCGCCCGCGCGGGTGCAGCCGATGGCGTCGCGGGCGTTGAGGATCAGGTTCAACAGGGCATCCTGCACCGCGCCGGGGTCCAGCATCACCCGGCCCAGCCCCGGCTCCAGCACGATCGCCAGCCGCGTGCCCGCAGGCAGCGAGGGCGAGGCCATCATCCGCAGATCGTCGAGCATCGCCTCCAGGTCGGTGGGCTCGGGATGCAGCGCCCGGGCGCCGGAAATCTCGCCGATCCGCTGCAACAATGTCCCGCCGCGCCGCGCCGCGGCCAGCGTGGCGCGCACCGCCTCGCCCGCCTCGGCATCGAGGCCGGGCAGCCGCGCCAGCTTGCCCTGCAGCCCCAGGATGATGGTCAGCAGGTTCGAGAAATCATGCGCCAGCCCCGAGGTCAGTTGCGCCGCCAGCTCGCGCTTGCGCGTCTGCATCAGCGCGGCGCGGGCCTGGGTCTCGGCGGTGATGTCGGTGGACAGGATATAGACCCCGCCGCCCGTCGCCCCCCCGGCCTCGCCGCCCGGATCCGGGGTCAGCGCCACGCGGATACGCCGCCCGCTGTCCTCGTGGGTGATCTCGCAGACCGCGTTTTCGCCCGCCAGCGCCTGCTGGATATAGGGCAGGATGCGCGCAAACGTCACCGGCCCCAGCGCCACCGCCGCATGCAGCCCGACCACGCTGGACGGCGTGCCGGGCATCACTGTCGATAACCGCCGGTTGGAATAGGTATAGACCATCCCGCGGTTCATATGGGCGATATGCGCGGGCATCATTTCGGTCACAAGCCGGGTGCGGGCCTCGATCTCGGTCAACTGGCGCTGGGTTTCCTCCAGCACGCTGTTGGTCGAGGCCAGCGCCCGGTTGGCCCGGCCCAGCCGCTCGGCATGGGCGACCAGTTGCCCCGACAATTCCTCGGACCGCGCGCGCAGCATCTGCTCTTGCAGCTTGATCTCGGTGATGTCGGTATAGACGGCGACCCAGCCCCCCTGCGCCAGCGGCGCCCCCTCGACCGAAACCCAGCGGCCATTGGCGCGCTGGCGCTCCATGTAATGCGGGCGAAAGGCGCGCGCGGTTTCCACCCGCAGCCGCACCGCCTCGTCCTCGTCGTCCTGCGGGCCGTATTCGCCCTGCTGCACCAGAAAGCGGATCGTCTCTTCAAAGGGGGCGCCGGGCCGGGTCAGCCGGTCGGGCAGGCCGAACATCTCCTGATAGCGCGGATTGCTGACCGCCAGCCGCAGATCGCTGTCGAAGATCGACAGCGCCTGCTGGATCAGGTTCAATCCGGCGCGGGTCAGGTGCTCGACGGCCTCGGCATGCATGCGCCGACCCTAGCGCCCCGGGGCGGGATCAGTCCAGAACCTCGTCAGGATCGAGCCCCCAGAGCGCGCCGCGATCGACCCAGCCGCGCGCCCCCTCGACATTGAGACGGCACCAGCCCGGATTGCATTCGAGGATGCGCGCCACCACCCCGGCTTCCAGATAGGCCAGCGGCGCCGCGGTCGCCGCCGGGCGGGCGCGCATCGGCGCCAGATCCAGCGTCACCAGCACGGTGCGCACCCCCGACAGCAGCGAATAATGGATCCAGCCGCCCTGACCCTCGGAATCCTCGATCCGGCGCCAATGCTCGAACTCGCCGGTCACGCGCAGCGGCATGTCGCGGCGGGTATAGATCCAGTCCACCCGGTGGCTGTCCGACGGGCCGCGCCGGGCCCGCCCGCGCGAGGTCTTGAGCGAGACATAACGCGGCAGCGGCAGGCCGGTTTCGGAACCGATGGCCGCGGCAGGGGCGGCGGCGGCCAGAACCGGCGGCGGCGCGGCCTCTGTCTGCGCCCGCGCCAGCGGCGCCGCCCCGCAGATCAACGCAGCCCCTACCGCCCCGGCGATGAACGCCAATCCTGCCCGCATTCTGTCCTGCCCGGCCTGCTGTCGCAGGTCTGTCGTTTTGCCCCGGCCCCCGGTAATTTTATTTCGTCCGGGGTTGCGCGCAGAGCTTGTGCCTCGGTTCGCTCTGCGCCACTTTGCCAGCAAGTGCCCTGATTTGAAAGACCCAAGGAGGTTCCCATGCCCCTCAAGCGCCTGAGTGTTGTCGTGACGCGACGCCTGCCCGCTGCCGTCGAAACGCGCCTCAAGGAGCTTTTCGACGCCGAATTGCGCGACGACGACACGCCGATGGACCGCGAGGCGCTGATCGCCGCCATGGGCCGCGCCGATGTGCTGGTGCCGACTCTGACCGATCATATCGACGCGGCCATGCTGGCGCAGGCCGGCGAGCGGCTGAAACTGATCGCCAATTACGGCGCCGGGATCGACCATGTCGATGTGCAATCGGCCCGCCAGCGCGGCATCCTGGTGTCGAATACCCCCGGCGTCGTGACTGAAGATACCGCCGACATGGCGATCGCCCTGATGCTGGCCGTGACCCGCCGCATCCCCGAGGGGCTGGCGCAGATGCAGGCGGGCGAGTGGTCGGGCTGGTCGCCGATGGCGCATCTGGGCGGGCGGATCGGCGGCAAGCGGCTGGGCATCCTGGGCATGGGCCGCATCGGCCAGGCGGTGGCGCGGCGCGCGCAGGCCTTCGGCATGCAGATCCACTACCACAACCGCAAACGCCTGCGTCCCGAGGTCGAGGCCCCGCTCGAGGCGACGTATTGGGAAAGCCTCGACCAGATGGTGGCGCGGATGGACGTGATCTCGATCAACTGCCCGCATACGCCCTCGACCTTTCACCTGATGAACGCCCGGCGGCTGAAACTGCTCAAACCCAATGCGGTGATCGTCAACACCTCGCGCGGCGAGGTGATCGACGAAAACGCCCTGACCCGCGGCCTGCGTGCGGGCGAAATCGCCGGCGCCGGGCTCGACGTGTTCGAGCGCGGCCACGAGGTGAACCCGCGGCTGCGCGAATTGCCCAATGTGGTGCTCTTGCCGCATATGGGCTCGGCGACGCTGGAGGGGCGGATCGAGATGGGCGAGAAGGTGATCCTGAACATCAAGACCTTCGCCGACGGCCACCGCCCGCCGGATCAGGTGCTGCCCGGGATGCTCTAGGGGGCGGGCCTCGGGGGCATCGAGCCCCCTCGGCCCGCGCGGGTCGCCACCCGCACCCGCCCGGGAGGATTTTCCATCCTCCCGGACCCTCCTGGAGGATATTTTCAGAGCAAAGACGGGGTAAAAAAGACAATTTGAATCAAATTGTCCGGATTTCCCGCGGCCCCAACTTTGCGCCCTAAATATCCTCAGGGAGGTGAATTTGCGGCACGCAAAGAGGGGGGCGCGAGCGCCCCCCTGCGCGCTCAGCCCTTGAGGGCGGCGATATCCGCCGGGGTGCCGACCGCCTGCGTCACCGCCTCGCGGTGGATGCGTTTGATCATCCCCGACAGCGCCTTGCCCGCGCCGATCTCGCGGAAGGTGTCCACCCCCTGCGCCACCATCCAGGCCACCGATTCGCGCCAGCGCACCGATCCCGTGACCTGTTCGACCAGCAGCGCCCGCAGGGTTTCGGGGTCGCTCACCGCTTCGGCGCGCACATTGGCGACCAGCGGCACCATCGGTGCCCGCAGCGCCACCCCGGCCAGCGCCGCGGCCATGGCTTCGGCGGCCGGCTGCATCAGCGCGCAATGGAACGGGGCCGAGACCGGCAGCAGGATCGCCCGTTTGGCGCCGCGGGCCTTGGCCAGATCCAGCGCCCGTTCCACCGCTGCCTTGTGCCCTGAAACCACCACCTGCGCCGGGTCGTTGTCATTGGCGGCCTGGCAGACCTCGCCCTGCGCCGCCTCGGCCGCCACCTCGGTCGCCGTGGCGAAATCGAGGCCCAGCAGCGCCGCCATGGCCCCCACGCCCACCGGCACCGCCGATTGCATCGCCGTGCCGCGGATGCGCAGCAGCCGGGCGGTATCGGCGATGGTCAGCGATCCCGCCGCCGCCAGCGCCGAATATTCGCCCAGCGAATGCCCGGCGACAAAGGCGGCGTCGGTCAGGGCGAAGCCTTCGGCTTCCAGCGCCCGCAGCGCCGCCAGCGAGGTGGCCATCAGCGCCGGCTGCGCATTGGCGGTCAGCGTCAGCGCGGCGATGTCGCCCTCCCAGATCAGCGCCGACAGCGCCTCGCCCAGCGCGTCATCGACCTCGTCGAACACGGCGCGCGCGGCGGGATAGGCCGCGGCCAGTTCGCGGCCCATGCCGATGGTCTGGGCGCCCTGGCCGGGAAAGACGAATGCAAGGCTCATGATAACCTCCGTTTAGGGTTTTTACCGTCCTATCGTCGGCAAGGGTCCGGCGCAATCACCGGACCGGCGGTTCCAGCAAGGGGGTGCGCATGCGCGACGGTGCCGAGTCCGGCGATTCCCGGGCGATTCAGTCGATGGCCGAAGAGGCGGGCACCCTCGCCGTGCTGATCGCCGATGCGCAGGGCCATGCCGATGCGATCTCGGTCGAGATGGCGCGCCAGGCCGGGGCCTGCGCCGGGCTGCATGCCATGGCGGTGCGGATGACGGCGGGCAGCGCCGCGGTGGCCGCGGCCACCGGCGCTGCCACTGCCGCCACCGGCACGGCGCGGGCCCGGGTCGGCACCGCCCGCGCCGGGTTGGACCGGGTCATGGCCGAGGTGGGGAATCTCGCCGCCGATGCCGACGGGCTGGGCCCCTGCGTCGATGGCCTCGCCTATGCGCTCGACCGCGCGCGCCGGGTGGCCGGTGACATCGCCGAGGTGGCGCAGATGACCAATCTGCTGGCGCTGAATGCGCAGATCGAGGCGGCGCGCGCCGGGCTGGCCGGGCGCGGCTTCATGGTCGTCGCGCAGGAGGTCAAGGCGATGTCCGAACGCACCGCCGCCGCCACGGACGAGATCGGCCGCACGCTGGAAAGCCTCGGCGCCGCCCTGCGCGAGATCGCGGGCACCAACACCGCCGTGGTCAGCCGCACCGGCGCCATGCGGTCCGAGGCGCGGATTCTGGCCGCGGCGATGCAGGCGATCGACGGCGCCATGGTCGAGGTGGACGGCCAGCAGGCCCGGATCGACGCCGCCCGCCGCGACACCGCCGAGGCCGCGCAGGTGATCGAGGCCGACATGCAGCGCATGGCCGACAGCGTCACCAGCGCCGAGACCGGGATCGCCGGGGTGCGCGGCGCCTTTGGCAAGATCCTCGATGCCTCGCAGCGGCTGACCGCCGATTTCACCCGCCTCGGCGTCGAAACCGTGGATACGCCGTTCATCCGCGCCGTGCAGGGCGCCGCCGCCGCGGTCTCGGCGGCCTTCGAAACGGCGGTGGCGGCGCGGCAGATCCGCCTCGATGAGCTGTTCGATACCCGCTACAGCCCGGTTCCCGGCAGCGATCCGCCGCAGGTGACGACCGCCTTCACCGCTTTCACCGACCGGGTGCTGCCCGCGATCCAGGAGCCGCTGCTGGCGCTGTCGCCGCTGGTGGTGTTCTGCGCCGCGGTGGATCGCAACGGCTATCTGCCGACGCACAACCGCGTGTTCTCGCAGCCGCAGCGCCCCGGCGATCCGGTCTGGAACGCCGCCAATTGCCGCAACCGGCGCATCTTTGACGACCGGGTCGGGCTGGGCGCCGGGCGCAGCCGCCGCCCCTTTGCCCTGCAGGCCTATCGGCGCGACATGGGCAACGGGCGCTTCGTGCTGATGAAGGATGTCTCGGCGCCGATCCTGGTGCAGGGGCGGCATTGGGGCGGGCTGCGGCTGGCCTACCGGGTCGAGGCGCCGCCGGGTCAGCCGCCGGGCGGATAGAGGTAATTGCGCGTCAGCGGCACCGCCCGCAGGTCGCGCGTCAGTTGCACCTGGAACACGCACTGCCCGGCAAAGCGGAAGGTCTGCTCCGAGGCCGTCAGATAGAATTTCCACATCCGCACAAAGCGTTCGTCATAGATCCGCGCCGCCTCGTCGCGCCGCGCCATGAAGCGGTCGTGCCAGTGGCGCAGCGTCATCGCGTAATGCAGCCGCCAGACCTCGATGTCGGTCGAGGCCAGCCCGCTGCGTTCGACCGCCGCCATGATCTCGGACAGCGCCGGGATATAGCCGCCGGGAAAGATGTATTTCGTCACCCAGGGGTTGGTCGATCCGGGCGGGGTGAAACGGCCGATGGTATGGATCAGCGCCACGCCGTCATCGGCCAGCAAGTCGCGGACCTTGCGGAAATAGGTGGCGAAATTCGGCGCGCCGACATGCTCGAACATCCCGACCGAGACGATCCGGTCAAAGCGCCCGGCGACCGCGCGGTAGTCGGTCAGCTCGAACCGCACCCGGTCGGCCAGCCCGGCGGCCTCGGCCCGCGCCCGGGCCAGGGTCAGTTGCTCCTGCGACAGGGTGACGCCCAGCACCTCGGCGCCGTGGTCGCGCGCCAGCGTCAGCGCCATGCCGCCCCAGCCGCAGCCGATGTCCAGCACCCGCATCCCGGGCCGCAGCCGCAGCTTGCGGGCGATATGGGCCTTTTTCTGCGCCTGCGCCTGTTCCAGGCTGTCGCCGG
>JAANMY010001097.1_pt1 | contig 32839 bp, 28 predicted proteins | sample 7279691 | NCBI WGS metagenome assembly JAANMY01 (sample SAMN14094543, study PRJNA606508) | bioreactor metagenome | isolation source: A lab-scale SPAN reactor treating ammonium-rich wastewater day 388 | place: Ireland: Galway | collected 2018-02-07
TTGTTGACGCGGATCACCGGCGTGTCGCCCACCGTGTCCAGGATGCTGTCATAGAGCCGCCCGCGACCGGCGGTCGTCCTTGTGCCTTGCGTCGTCATGGTCCAATTCCCTTGGTTGCAGATGAAGCGGTGATGGTCCGCCGGCGATCGCGATGCCTGGTCGAACCATGAAGAACTCGTGCAGGATCCCCGCGGTGGGCTGGCGCATGATCGGCATCTTCGGCGACTTCAAGCCGGATGACCAGAAATTCGAGCGGCAGCAGGGCCGAGTTGGCGCATGCCGCGGCCGCGGATCAGCCGCCCTTGCCCGTCTCGTCCAGGATCAGGGCATCGGGCCGCAGGATGCGCAGGTATTTCCGCCCCGATTCGATGATGCCCGCGCGGCTGAGCTTGGCCAGCACGCGGCTGACCGCCTCGCGGTTGGCGCCGATCATGTTCGCCATCTCGGCATGGGTCGGCGGATCGGGCACGCGGCACCCCGGCTCAAGCCCGCCATGCTCCAGCGAGACGCGGAGCAGATAGGCGCGCAGCCGTTCCTCGACATCCAGCGAGGTCAGCTCGTGTACCCGTTCGGTCAGGTCGTGGATCCGCCGGACCAGCCCGCGCAGCACCGCCTGCCGGACGAGCGGCTGCGTATCCACCAGCCCGATCAGCAGCGGGCCGGGCATCTCCAGCAGGACGCAGGCCGTGCGCGCGTAAAGCGACAGCGAACGCGGCGTCCCCGACAGCACCGACAGCTCGCCGAAGGCGCTGCCGGAGGCGATCTCGCTATAGACGATCTCGCGCCCGCTCGGCGTCCATTGCACGGCCAGGACGCTTCCCGACAGGACAAAAAGCACGGAGCTGCCGGGATCGCCCCGTTCAAGGATCAGCTGGCCGCGGGCGACATGGCGGCGGCGCGAGCCGGCCTCGATTCCGGCCAGAACCTCGCCCGGCAGCCCGGCGAACCACGGCAACTCGGCCAAATCCAGAATCTTCTTCATCCTTTCCCCATACCATTCAATCGTTTACCTGCGCGGGGCCGGCTTTGTGCGCCCGCGCACAGAACCGCGGCGACGGCTGTGGCAGGATCCGGGTCAACTCCAGCAACCAAAGGGCGTGTTTCATGTCGAACAGACATTCCGCACCATGTATTGCCAAGGAACCGCTGGCCGCGGCCGCCGGCCTGCTGCGTCAACTGACCATGGCTGCCCTGCATGTGCAGGTGCGCGCCCGTTTTCAGGGCGATCCGCCGCAGATCGTCGCCAACCGGGCCGGGATCATGGCCCATGCGGCTGTCGATGGTCAGGCCAGCCTGCGCGCGATGTCGCATTATTGCCTCGAACAGTTGCTGCCGCGCGTCCAGTCGATGATGATTCAGGTCGAGGAGGCCGCCGAACGGGCCGCCGCGCTGGCCGAAACGTCGGCGGCCGATCTCGTGCCGCAGTTGAACGGCATCGCCGCCAATCTGGAGCAGGCGCGCGGGTCATTGCGCGGCCGCGCCCGTTCGCCGCACAACAGCGCCGGGATGATCCGGCTGAGCGAGCAGCGGCTCTGGGGCGCGCTGGCGGTCGAGCTGCAGCGGCTCGAAGGCGCCGATGGCCCGATGATCTGCGCCTGCGCCCGGATCGAGCCCGCCGCGTTCGAGCTTGCCGCGGCGATCGAGGCGTTCCTGGAACGGGGCGACGGCATCGCGCTGGCGCAACGCCACGACCTGGCGCAAATCCTGGTCCGGCTGGAAAACCAGGCGGCGGCGACCCTGCTGTCGCGTGACGAGATCGCCCGGCAGCTTGGCCCGATGGCCGGCCGCCTGCCGCAGCTGGTCGGGCTGCTGGCCGGGCTGTCCCAGGAATACCGGCCGCTGCGCGAGGCCGCGCCACAGATCGCCATGGCCCTGTCCATTGCGACCCAGACCGCCACCCAGTCCCGCGTGACCCAGCGGCTGGAACAGGCGATGCAGGATCTGTGCCGGCTGCTGGGCGGGCTTGTCACCGACTACCGGGCCCTGGCCCGATCCGCGCAGCGCCCGCGGGGCATCGCGGCCGCGCGGCAACTGATCGCCGCCGAGGCGCCGCTGTGGCACGCGGCGGCAAAGGTGCTTGCCGACCCGCCGGCCCTGGTTCCCGATACCCCGGCCGCTTGTTCCGTGGCCCGGATCGAGGGCCGTGCCGGCCTGCACGGCCAGGCAATGGTCAGGGCCTGACGGGTCCGGCCCAGCTTCCGTGGAAATTTCAGAGCATTTAACCATTTTCTCGTTCTAACGTATCTCTGAAAGAAGGGTCAGGATCATGCCGATCCTGACCCGCATTCCTTCGGATTGTCCAGCCGCCGCGGAACCGCGCGGGGGCGATGGGCGGGGGCCAGCCGGGGGCGGGGCTAATCCTTGCCGTCGCTGCCTGCGCTCATGCCCCGCACGCTCATCCCGTGCACGCTCATGCCGCGTTCCGGGCCACCGCGCGGATCCAACAGCAACTGCTCGAACATGCCCGAGCGCACGTCCAGGCGGATCGAGTAATCGGCCTTGTCATAGGACCAGACCATCAGGTCGTCGGGCTGGGGAAGGCCGCGCGCCCCCTCACCCGTCCCCTCGCCCATCGCCTCGGCCGGGGCGGCCTGCGGCGAGCGCAGCTGCGACATGACCTTCCCTGCATCCAGCCCCGGTCCGTGCACCAGAAACAGCGCCGGGCGCGGCATGACGTGATACAGCCCCTCGAAGGCAAAGCCGTAGATGCGGGCAAAATTCGCATCTTCGGCCTGCAACTGCCGCTCGAGCAGGCCGGGCGTGCCGCCGCGGGCGCGTGGGAACGGCCCATGCCGGGGATCGTCGTGCTTGCCATGCGCCGAGGGCGGGCGGATCTGCAAATCCTCGACCACGCGACCGAAAAGCAGCAGATTCGAGGGGCTCAGCAAGGTCTCGGGCATCGCAACCTCCGCCGGGAAAGGGAATTTTCCACCGCCGCGCAGGGCTAGGCCTGCGGGCCCGAACCTTCAGACTACGGTGCCGGGCGGCCGCTGTCGATGGGTTTGTCGCTCGCGCCCGCATCGGGCGGCGGCTGCCCGTCTTTCAGCCACAGCGCATGGTCCCGCGCCAGCGCGGCTTGGAAATGCCCCATATCGCGAAAGCCGAGGCTGCGGGCGTAATGCTCCAGATCCTCGGGCAGGTCGCGGCCAAGACGGGTGCGGAAATACCAGGCCACCAGCAGCGGCGGCGGCGGCGGCGGCTCGGAATCCGCGCAGGCAAGGATGCGCTCGCGCAAGGCGGCATAGCCGCCGTCCAGCCGAAGCTGGTCCAGGATCGCCGGCCCCAGCGCCGCGTCGCGGTCCTGCGCCATCGCCTCGAGCGTCGCCAGCCGGGCCATCAGCCGGTCGAATCCCGCACGGTCCAGCCCGTTTTCCGCCGCCCAGCGGTCGATGTCCTGCCCGCGCAGCAAGCCGCGCGGCAGGCGAAACTCCAGCGCGGCCTGGGCGATGCGCTGCGGGTCCGGCCCGCATCGCTCGCGCCCGGCGGTCTCGGCGGCGAGGTGTTGCAGCAGGGCGGCGCGGCGCAGGTCCAGATAGGGCTCGCCCCGCAGGCGCAGCGCATCGAGCAGCAGCGCATCCGCCGCCCCGGTGTCCTGCTCATGCGCCGCAAGCCAGGGCGCATTGGCCCAGGCCTCGGTCCATTCAAAGGCGAAATCCGGCTCCGGGGGCGGTTCGCCGCGCGCGGCATGGGCCTGGATTTCGTGCAGCAGTTCCAGCGCATCCGCACGCTTCTGGTCGATGCGGCCGCCGGGCAGCCATGCCGCAAGGCGGTCGCGCATGGCGGGGGGCACCTGCGCCGCGGCCGCCAGGACGCCGGGCCAGTCGCGCTCTTTGTAGAACTGCGCCTTGGCGGTGGCCAGCAGATGCGCAGCACCCGCATCGTCGACGATGCCCGCCGCCAGCGCGGCGGCGACGGTGGCACGGATATTGACCATCGGCTCGCTCAGCGCGGCATGGCCGGTCTCTGCCGGTCCATGCAGCAGCGCCACCTCGTCGTCATCCGTCAGCCGGCCGTCGCGGAAATCCCGGAAGATGCGCCCGACGCCCCGCATTCCGAAAGGCGCAAGCTCGGCGGCGCGCAGGGCGCCCATGCTGGCGGCACCGAAGACGGCGATGCGCTGCGAGATCGCCCAGAGCACCTCCTTGTGCCAGACCGCGGGCACGCCGTCGAAACTGCCGTCGATCAGGCCGATCGCCAGGGGCCGCTGCCGCGCGGCGCGATAAAGATCGCCCTGCTGCGCGGGCGGCAGGAAGCGGATCTGCGGAAAGGCGGCGCGGTCGCGCGCGCGCAGCGAGGGGCCGGAAAAGACCACCACGCTCATGTCGCGGCCTGCCCGGCGGCGCGGGCGCGGGGGCCGGGCCGCCAGCCGGGGTGGTCATGGGGCGCCTCCAGCCCCGGAATCACCAGGCGGACGACCGGCAGGTCCAGGCCCGGCTTGCGCAGGTCCACGGCCACCGCCTCGTCGATGCCGACCGCCCGCAGGCGGGACAGCAGCCAGTCCAGGTCTTCGGCGAAATCCATCGAGACGAACTCTTTCACCGCCGCGAAATCCGTCTCGGGCCGGTGGCTGGCGCGCATCCCGGCGGCCCGCCGCGCCTTGCGGGACAGTTCCTGCGGGCTGTAGTCCTCCGGGCGCAGATCGTCCCGCGCGCCCGAGATATAGGTGCAGCGCACCTGCGCCGCCTCGGTCAGGGCGCGCAGCAGCGCGATGGCGCGCGCAGGATGCGCCCCGGCACCGATGCCGTGATGCGATCCCGGCTCGCGCCGGTCCGAGAGCAGGCAGAAGAAGGCCGGCACCGCCAGGTCGCTGGCCAGCTGCCAGACATGCACGTCGAAACCGGCCCCCTGCATCCGGTCCAGCACCGCACGGCAGGCGGGATCGTCGACGCTGCCGAGATCCAGCCCGGTCGCGGCGCGGCGTTCGGGCGCCAGCAGGTGCCACAGGGTCGCGGCGTCGCGCTCGACCAGTTCGCAGATGGCATGGCAGGTCGCCTCGATCATGGTATTGCCCGAAGCAAGGCCGTTGCTGCTGCAGGGAAAGCACCCGCTGCCGGGGGGCGGCGGCAGGGTATAGTTCGCCCGCACGCATTCGAAGGGCAGCCAGCACGCCCGGCCCGAGACGAGATCCCGCCCCTCGATCCACAGCATCGGCAGGTCGCGGTGGAACCGGTCCGAGACCCTGGCCAGCCGGTCCATGTCGATCATGGCGTGAGAATGGGCCAGCTCGTTCAGGCTGCCCAGCTTCAGCGGCGCCTCGACATGCTCGGCGTGGTAAAGCTCGGCCGCCTCCATCAGGCCCGAGGCGGTGGCGGCAGCCAGGTCCAGCCCCTTGCCCTGCGACACCGCCAGCGAGCGGGCGTTCGGCCGGCAGACCATCACCACCGGCACGCCGATCCGGTCCAGCCCGGTGACATCGGCAATGCGGGTGATGCCCATCCGTGCCATCAGCGGCCGGACCCGCGCCACGGTTTCGGCCGGTGCCACGCCGCGGTGGCAACCGCTGCGATAGCCCTTGATCCCGGCCTCGCGCGTCAGCGCCGCAATCCTTCGGGCGCCCAGACCATGTCCAGGATCGGCGTGGCATCGGGGTCGATCATGCGAAAGCCCAGCCGCAGGTAAAGGCCGATGGCCCGGTTGGTCCGCACCACCGACAGCGAGACGGTCCTGCCCTCGCACGCGGCCCGATGCAGCAGGTCGCGCAGGATCCGCGAGCCGATGCCCCGGCCGCAATATTCCGGCAGCAGCTGCAGCTGGGCCAGGTTGTAGTCGGCATCCCGCTGCGTGACCTGCATCCAGCCGATGTCCCTGCCCTCCAGCGTGATGATGCAGGAATCCGCCGCCTTGAACGAGCGCCGGATCGCCGCCCGGCGCATCGGCTCGTCCCAGGCGTCCAGTTGCAGCATCAGGGGCCGCATCGCGTCGATATAGATCGCCTCGGCAAAGGGATATTCCTCGGGTCGCGCCGGACGCAGGCCGAATTGCGGGATATGATGCCTGTCATATGTCATGCGGGTATTATAGGCCCGTGCCGGCGGCTGTCACGGGCCCCGTGACGCGGCCCGCCGCCGCGATCCGGGCTTGACAGGCCGGGCGGCTGCGCCTTTCTCGGTGCCATCGAAAGGAGCCTTGGACGAGCCATGACCGAACAGCCCGGTTTGACCGGCCCCCGGCTTCAGGCGGTGCTTTATGCCGACATCCACGGCTATACCCGCCTGATCGAGCAGGACGAGGCGGGAACGATCCTGCGGCTGACGCGCTCGCTTGCGCTGATCCGCAACTTGGTCGGGGATTACGGCGGCACCGTGGTCAACACCGCCGGGGACGGGTTGGTCGCCGTGTTTCAGGACGTCCACAAGGCGCTGCATTTCGCCATCGAGATGCAGCGCGAACTGTCCTGCGAATCCGCCTGGGCCGAGACGCGCGAACCGATCGCCTGGCGCGTCGGCATCTCGCTGGGCGAGACCTTCGAGGGGCAGGACGGGGTCTACGGCCACAGCGTCAACCTGGCCGCGCGGATCCAGAGCTTTGCCGAGCCCGGCGGCATCTGCGTCACCGAGACGGTCTACCGGATCGTGCGCGACAATGCGCAACTGGCGCTGCGCTCGCTGGGGCGACGACGGCTCAAGAACATCTCGGCCCCGGTCGAGATCTATGCCGCGATGCCCTCGGCCGCCGCAGCCGCGCCCGCGTCCCCCCTGCCGCGCGACATGCTGCGCCGCACCGATCCCAGCCAGCCCGACGCCTCGCTGGCGATCCTGCCGATGGAAAATCTCTCGGCTGATCCCCGCGACCAGCATTTGTGCCAGGGCATCGTCGCCGATCTGATCACCAACCTGAGCCGGTTCCGGCAGCTGATGGTAATCGCGCGGCATTCCTCGGTCCTGGTCGCGGCGCAGACCACCTCACTGCGCGAGATCGGCCGCCGGCTGGGCGTGCGCTACCTGCTGACCGGCGGGTTCCGCCGGGCCGGCAACCGGCTGCGCATCACCGTCGATCTGGCCGAGGCGGAATCCGAGAACGTCATCTGGTCCGAACGCTATGACGGCGTCATGCAGGACATCTTCGATTTCCAGGACGACGTGACCGCGATGACCGCGGCGCGGGTGGCGATCCAGCTCGACACCGCCGAACGGCGACGGCTGGCCGAACAGGCGCATCCGGCGCTTTACGCCTATGGGCTGGTGCTGCGCGGCCAGGACATGGGGCTGCGCTTCCTGCCCGATGCCAACCTGCACGCCCGCCGCCTGTTCGAGGAGGCCCGCGACCTCGACCCCAGCTATGGCCGCAGCTATGCGGCGATGTCGCGCACCTTCAACGTCGAATGGCGCTACAACTGGACCAACGACCCGGACGCGGCGCTGAACCAGGCGCTGGTCCTGGCCAAGCGGGCGGTGCAATGCGACAATCTGGATTCGCGCGGCTTTTCGGAAATGGGCCTGGCCCATCTCTACAAGAAGCAGCACGACGAGGCGCTGGCCGCCTATGAACATGCGCTGGAACTGAACCCCAACGACGCCGACCTGCTGGCCTATACCGGCGACTGTCTTGCCTATGTCCGGCAGGGCGACCGGGCGGTGCAGCTTCTGGAGCGGGCGATGCGGCTGAATCCCTATTACCCGGACGCCTATCTGTGGTTCCTGGGCGACGCCCATTTCCACCATGGCGATTACGCCAGGACCATCGAGACGCTTTCCAAGATGCGCGACCAGTCCGAGGCGCACCGGCTGCTGGCGGCCAGCCATGCGCTGCTGGGCCAGATGGACGAGGCCCGCCACCATGCCCGCGCGGTGATGCAGGTGCATCCGAATTTCACCATCGCGCATTGGCGCAAGGTGCCGCCGCTGAAGCATCCCGAGGATCTGGAGCTTTACGTCGAGGGGCTGCGCAAGGCGGGCCTGACCTGACGGCCGGTCGCCGCCGGCCCTTGCGCGCACGCGCCCCTAAGAAGCTGCAGCGATCCCGGAGTTGGCAAGGTCATCCATCGGCTCATCCCAGGCTGTCATATCTGCGGACGATCCAGCTGATGTCATAGGCCAGCCAGACCGCGCCGATCAGCGCGACGCGTTGCAGGGTCCGGGCGCGAAGCGCCGCGAAGGCCACGCACAGGCCCAGGGCCAGCCTCAGGAAATACTCGGGCCCCAACGCATGAAGATAATCGCTGCCCTTCATCAGCGTGTCGAACAGGTCGAAACCGAATGTCAGCGCAAAGACGCCGAAGAACCAGCGGCGGCGGCGCATGAAGAAGCTCTCGCTTTCGGCATGGTCGGGCAGCGCGTCGGGAAAGATCAGCGTCGCCATCACGAAATGCAGCGAGGCATAGCAGAGAACGAAGACATAGGCGCCGAAATGCCAGTCGCTGATGCGGCGCAGCCCGAATTCCCACCACCAGAAATGCACGGCGCCCAGCAGGATGACGACCGCCCAGATCGTCTGGGCCAGCATGCCCTCGGTCCGGGCCGGCGACTGGATGCGCCGCGACAGTCCCGACAGGACGCGGGTGATCCCCAGCCCCAGGATCATGCTGACGAGAATGCGAAGATGGCCGTAAGCATCCATCACCGGGCTCCTTCATCCTTCGACCGCCGAAATCCATCCTGAAAGCCGTGATCGCGTTTTTCCAGCCCCGCAGCGGAGATTTATCGTAACCTGCCCAAAGAGATCGCTGCATTGAAAGGATAGGGACATGCCTGCATTCAAGGCTTCGTGGACGAGCAGGCGGCGCATCGTCGTGCAGCGCTGGCCGGCCGTGCCCGTCGCGCCGAAGGCGATGGCGCACAATGCCATGTCCAGATCGGCCGAGGGCAGACGATGCCGGCATTGTTGCCGCCCAGTTCCAGGATCGAACGGCCAAAGCGTTCGGCGACCTTGGGCCCGACGACACGCCCCTTGCTGCCCCTGGTTTCCATCGCCATGCGGCCGCGCGGACGGGCCGGCCGGGCCATCGCCCGGCGGTGCTGTTCAAGCCGTCCATCCGCGGTTGTGGCCCCGCGACATCTTGGGCATGGCGACGGCCGCGACAGGGCCGAAGCGCGGATCATCGGTATCGGCGACCGGGCTTGGCGCTGGGGACGGCGTTCGGCACGCTGAGCCAGGACCTGGAGCGACAGCGGGTGATCCATCTGTCGCCGGATCGGGAAGCCTGCCACGGTCGAAGCCTGGCTGCATGCCCAACCGACCCCAACCCAATGCCGCAGGCTTCTCTCAGCTAAAGATCTGCCAAGGGCGTGCTAGGCCAGCTGATAAGCCGTCTTTACCACCGTGTAGAACTCGGCAGCATAGCGACCCTGTTCCCGCGGGCCGAAGGACGAACCCTTGCGCCCTCCGAACGGCACGTGATAGTCGACGCCCGCGGTCGGCAGGTTCACCATGACCATCCCCGCCTCGACCCTGCGGCGAAACTCCGAGGCGTGCTTCAGGCTGCCCGTGCAGATCCCGGCCGAAAGGCCGAATTCCGTGTCATTGGCAATGGCCAGGGCCTCGTCGAAATCCTCGACCCGGATGACCGAGGCGCAGGGCCCGAAGATTTCCTCGCGGTTGATGCGGGCGTCGTTCGTCGTGTTCAGGAACAGGGCCGGGGCCTGGTAGAAACCGGGCTTGTCCAGCTCAAGCCGCTCGCCGCCAAGCACCTCGGCAGCTTCGCTTCGGGCCAGCTCGACATAGGCAAGGTTGGAATCAAGCTGGCGCTGATCGACCACCGGCCCGATCTGGGTATCCGGCTGCAAGGCATCCCCGACGCGCAGGGCGCGCATTTCACGGCCAAGCCTCTCGACAAAGGCATCGTGGATGCCTTTCTGCACGATCAGCCGCGAAGACGCCGTGCAGCGCTGCCCGGTCGAGAAGAAGGCGCCATTCAGGCAGGCCTGCACCGCGTTCTGCAGATCCGCGTCGTCCATCACCACCATCGGGTTCTTGCCGCCCATCTCGAGCTGCACCTTCCGGCGCAGGGTGCCGCATGTCGCAGCGATGCGCGAGCCGGTCGCCGCCGAACCGGTAAAGGACACCTCAGTTCCTCTACATGTATGTGCGCAAGGAAGCGGTGCTGTCGTCCCAGATCGAGGGGACTCAATCCACGCTGACCGACCTTCTGCGCTTCGAGACCGAAGCCCAGGCCGGGGAGCCGATAGACGACATCCGCGAGGTGTCGAACTATGTCGATGCGATGATGTATGGGCTGGAGCGGCTGGAGGAATTGCCGTTGTCCCTGCGCCTGATCCGCGAGATGCACGCGCGGTTGCTGCAAAGTGGGCGGGGCGGCACGAAAAGTCCGGGCGAGTTCCGCCGTTCCCAGAACTGGATCGGCGGCTCGCGCCCCGGCAACGCGCTTTATGTGCCGCCGCCCGTCACCGAACTCGATGCCTGCCTCGACGCGCTGGAGCGTTTCATGCACGAGCACAGTTCGCGATTGCCGGCGCTGATCAAGGCTGGCCTACTGCATGTCCAGTTTGAGACCATCCACCCGTTCCTCGATGGCAACGGCCGTATCGGCCGCCTGCTGGTGACGCTGTATCTTTGCGTCAACGGGGCGCTGCGCAAGCCGCTGCTCTATCTCAGCCTCTATCTGAAGACACATCGGGCCGACTATTACCGGCTGCTTCAGGAGGTGCGCGAACATGGCAATTGGGAAGCCTGGCTGGATTTTTTCCTTGCCGGGGTGGCTGAGACGGCGAACCAGGCCTTCGAGGCCGCGACCAGGATCGTCGACCTGTTCAAGGAGGACCGCGAGCGCATCACGACCGAAAGCGACCGTGCCGGATCGACCCTCCGTATTCACGATCTTTTCCAGCAGAACCCGTTCCTGACCTCCAACCAACTGGTCCGGCAGACAGGCCTGTCGGCTCCGACGGTCAATGCCGCCCTGGCCGATCTGGAGAAGATGGGCATCGTCGACGAAATCACTGGGCGCAAGCGGGGGCGGGTGTTCAGCTACCGCCGCTATCTTGCGATCCTTAGCGAAGGGACCGATCCCTTGCCGGCGGGTAGCTGATCTGTTTGTTCCCAAGGAGCTCAAGACAGGCCAGGCAGCGTTGAGTTGCTGGCGATAGAAGCGCGAAGCAGCGGTGACAAGGTCGCATTCGGGTTCGGTCTGTCTCCTACGCTGCTGTGCGAAATACTTCGCCATGGAGCGATGTTTCCGTCCGCAGCAGCATGGCGTGAAGAGAATAGGGCGGTCGCAAGTAAAGATGGCTGCACGCCCCCGCAACCAGTTCGAACATGAAAAACCCCGCTAAACCAACAGGTTGGCGGGGTTTTTGTTTGCCCGCAACGCACCCACATCAACAAAATCAAGCACTTGCACCCGCAGGTTCAAATCGGGTGTCGCGCAACCCGCAACCAGTTGCGAAACGTAGCAGGGGATAGAGCAGCGGCCCAAGGAGGGCCGTAGGGGGCTCCGGCTTAGAGCTTGACCCGGCGGAACCGGCCTGCACGCCTTCCATTACCATCCGCTTGCTGCCAGAAGCCCCGGGGTTCCAGATCGCCGGATCCGCGATGCCCAAAGCCGCCCTCTACGCCCGATACTCCTCCGATCTCCAGAACCCGCAATCCATCGACGATCAGATCTGGGAATGCCGGCAATACGTGACGCGCAAAGGGTGGGACGTCGCTCAAATCTACGATGACGAGGCCATCTCCGGCGCTGCCGTTCGCAGCAGGGCAGGGATGCTCCGGCTGCTCGACGATGCACGGGCCGGGCGGTTCGACGTGCTGTGCGCCGAAGCCCTGGACCGGATCTCCCGCGATCAGGAAGACATCGCCCATGTCTACAAGCTTCTCCGCTTCAAGGGCATTGGCTGTCAGCTTCTCCTCCTCGCGGGCGATCCGCTTCAGCTCGGCCTCGGCCTTGTCGATGCCGGTGCCGCTCTCCATGCGCAGCCGGTTGGTCTCCCTCGTATAGGCGTCGCAGAACTCGGCAAAGAGATCCGGGTCGACGAGGCGGGTGCGCAGGGCGTTCAGCACCCGCGCCTCCAGCTCGTCGCGGCGGATGTTCATCCGGTTGTCGCAGGTGCCCTTGTTGCGCGCGGTCGAGCAGCCGATCAGGTCCTTCGAGATCGCCGAATAGCCGCCGCCGCAGCAGGCGCACTTCGTCAGCCCCGAAAACAGATACTTCGGCCGCCGGCGGTGGTTCACCTTGCGCACGTCGGCGTTGCCGCGCGCGTCCCGCGCGACGGTATTGGTCTTCTGCCGCGCCTTCACGGCGTTCCAGAGATCGCCGTCGAGGATGCGCAGTTCTGGCACCTCCTGAATGACCCAGTCCTCTTCCGGGTTGGGACGCGCCTGGCGCTTGCCGGTATCGGGATCCTTGACGAAGCGCTGGCGGTTCCAGACGATCCTGCCGACATACATCTCGTTGTTGAGGATGCCGTTGCCGCGCTTCGGGTTGCCGTTGATGGTGCTGAAGCCCCAATCGCCGCCGGAGGGGGCGGGGATGCCGTCCCTGTTGAGGGCGACGGCGATGGTCTTGGCCGATTTGCCGGCGGCATAGTCGCGGAAGTGGTGCGCCAGCCCAGATCCAACCCGACGATCCCGTCCCGCTCCGCAAGGTCGAAAGCGCGCTGGCCCAGGCTGTCCAGCATGTCGTCATGGTAATTGCCTACCGGTGCCCAGACGACAAGCTGTCCGGCTCGGTCGTGCAGGAGCATCTCCGCGATGGCTGGTTCCGCGTCGACTTGAAGCTTCTCGTGCCGGTGACGGGAGCAGCTTGGCGGCAAGATTGCGGATAGGTTGGAAACGAACTTCTGGGTAGCCAATGATTGGTAGCGCGAATGTCTTCGTGTGGCTGATTAGGTTTTTCGCCGAGATATCGGGAAGGCAATGACGGAACTTCAAGTACAAGTCGGGCGAGGCGCGCGTCGGCGCCGCCCGCCATTTGCTACCGGCACTGGCGTCGGGCTAGGCTGGTTCGACATGATGCGCACCGGCCCGGCACGGCGAACTTGATCCAGGCGCAGCGCGCCCTCTTCGACGCGCATGGCTTCGACCGACTGAACGGCCGTCACGGACCCTAGGGCGGGAGAGGCTGAAGCGGGTGAGGCGAAGCTTCAAGCTGCCACCCCGCGCGCATCATGCCCTTCGGAGAAAACCGCCTAGCGCAGGTCCCTTGGCATGAGCGCTTCTGGAAAGTTCTGGTAGGCGACGGGACGCAGGAACCTTCGGATGGCCATGGTTCCGACCGAGCTGGCGCCGAAATTGGTCGAGGCGGGATAGGGGCCGCCATGGACCATGCTGTCCACCACCTCGACGCCGGTGGGAAAGCCGTTGACCAGCACCCGGCCCGCCTTGCGCTCCAGCACGGGCACCAGCCGGCAGGCGATCTCGGCATCCGCGGGCTTCATGTGGATGGTGGCGGTCAACTGGCCCTCGAGCCCGCGGGCCAGGTGCAGCATTTCGTCGACCGAGGCGGTGCGCACCACCAGGCCCAGCGGGCCGAAGACCTCCTCGGACAGGGCGTGGTCCTCGAGGAACTGCCCGGCAGTGGTCTGGTAGAGGTTGGGGCTGGCGCTGCGGCCCTCGGACCTGGTCTCGTGGATCGGGGTCACGTTGTTGCGGGCCTGCATCCGCGCCTGGCCCTCGCGATAGGCGCGGGCGATGCCCTGGGTCAACATCACCTGCGGGCCGACCTTCGCCAAGGCCTCGCGCGTTGCCTCGACGAAGCGGTCGGCATCGGCGCCGTCCAGGACCACTGCGATGCCGGGATTGGTGCAGAACTGCCCCGCCCCCATGGCCAGCGACCCGGCCCAGCCGCTGCCGATCTGTTCGGCGCGCGCGGCGATCGCCTCGGGCAGCAGGAACATCGGGTTGACCGAGCCCAGCTCGCCGAAGAACGGGATCGGCTCGGGCCGTGCGGCGCAGAGGTCGAACAGCGCCCGGCCCCCGGCGAGGGAGCCGGTGAAGCCGACCGCCTTGATCAGCGGATGCTGGACCAGCGCCTCGCCCACCTTGCGGTCGCCGCCCTGCACCAGGCTGAAGACGCCCGGATGCGTGCCGGTCCTTGCGATGGCGGCATGGATGGCCTCGGCGACGATCTCGCCGGTGCCGGGATGGGCGCTGTGGCCCTTGACCACCACCGGGCAACCGGCGGCCAGGGCGGCGGCGGTATCACCGCCCGCCGTCGAGAAGGCCAGCGGGAAGTTCGAGGCGCCGAAGACCGCCACCGGGCCGATCGGCCGCTGCACCATGCGGATGTCGGGGCGCGGCAGCGGCTGGCGGTCGGGCAGCGCCGGGTCGTGGCGGCGGTCGAGATGATCGCCCTTGCGGATATGCGCGGCAAAGAGCCGCAGCTGGCCCCCGGTGCGGCCGCGCTCGCCCTCGAGCCGCGCCTCGGGCAGGCCGGTTTCCTGGGTGCCGATCTCGGTGATCGCCTCGGCGCGGGCCTCGATCTCCTCGGCGATGGTGTCGAGGAAGGCGGCACGCTCTTCGCACGTGACCTGGCCGTAGCTCCAGAAGGCGTCCTCGGCCGCCTCGCAGGCCCGGTTCACCAGCGCGACCGTGCCTATGCTGAACTCGTGCGCCCGGCCATGGGCGGGCTCGCTGGCGAAACGCTGCTCGCTGGCGACCCAGTCGCCACCGATCAGGTGCTTGCCGTGGGGGGTGAAACTATCTTGCTTCGTCATCGATCCTAGACCCAAGAATGTTGATTTCAGAAAATGATCGTTTGTCCCGCCGGGACAATAGATCCCGATCCTGCGATGGCGCGCTCACTTAGCGGAAAGTATTTTGAAGGCTTCATTCGCAGGCCGCATGTCGGCAACATCGCGATACGGCAAGACTTGTGACATTGCGCCGAGGCCAACGAACATGCGTTGCTGATATGTGATCTCCTCTTCGGAGATTGAGAGATTTCGGGAATAGGGACGCTGTTCCTGATTGAATTCCCAAACCGCGTTTGCCGATAGGATATCAAATTTCTTCTGCGCGCTCCTTCGCGCGGAGAGGAATGCCTCGCGGGCCTCTGGCTTCATCAAATAGCCATAAAGGGCGCCATAGGCGGCCATGACCGGAACCAGCCCGTCCCGCTTGTCCCGTAGGGCTGCCTCCGACGCGTAGGCGGTTTGAAAGACATATTTCGGCAGCGCTTCCCACATCTTGCCGTCGGACAGGATGACAAGCCCATCGCGGTCGTTCAGGTGCGATATGCTGGAGCAGCAGGCGTCCGCCTTGCCTTCGACGACCGCATGATAGGCTTGGTCGTTGCTGCCTGCATCGAGGAAAGTCACGCGGGAGGCGTCGAGACCCTTTTCTTGCAAGAGTTGCAGCATGAGTGCATACAGGAGACCAAGCTTCGGCCCTACCGCCACCGTTTTTCCTTCCAGGTCTGCCAAGCCGTTGACCCGGTCCGGCCTTGCAAACACGGCGAGGGCAGCCTTGCGCATGGCCGCGCCAGCAATCCTGACGGGCGCGCCTTGCGAAATCCGCGGAAGAGCCATGTTATAGCCAGAAACCATGCAGACATCAGCGGCCCCGCTAACGATCGCATCGAAGGGGCCGGCCGGGCCCTCGGCCAGAACCATCGTTGTTTCCGCCCCATATCTCTTGAGAAAACCCTGCTCTTCCATCAGTCGATTCAGCGTCGCATTCTCGAGTCCAGGATTGCTGACGATGGTAATCCGGGCTGCGGCAGCCCGCGCAACATGCGGCGCGCCAAGTCCGCTAGCGGCGAGGGTGAGACCGAATATCCCAGCACTTCCAAGAAAACGGCGGCGATCCATCGTTGATTTCCTCCCTATCCGGTGGCGATCATGGCGGTCTCGCACAGCGTCGCCGCCGGGTGCCAATCCAAAACCACGCTGCGGGCATCGGAAATCGGACCAGAAACGCCTGCCCACAAGCCAGACGTCCGGCAAGAACAAGGCGCAGATCATATAAATATATATTAAATTCAATTATTTGAAAGATATCCCTTTGGGCGGCTGCAATATCGGATCTCGGCCGAGGGCATTGATTTTCGATGCGGTGCTATTCTCGCCGCAACCGAAAGAGGCTAGGGTCACGGCATATCCACATATGCGTCCCGGCGCCCGAGGGGTGTCTCGGCGAACGGGACGCAGCCGCAAGAGGAAGCGGGCGGCCCTGCAGCCAAGGAGCACTGCATCGGGATCGCGCAAAGTTCAAGGGAGGACATGGAATGAAGATCATGCGCGGGATAGTGTTGTCGGGACTTGCCGTCGTCACGGCTTCGGCGATCGCGGCACCGGCCTATCCGCAGACCGCGGAGGAGTTCTACAAAGGCAAGACGCTGACCATTCTGGTCAGCGCGCAATCGGGGAGCCTGACGGACTTTATCGCTCGCCAGTTTGCGCAGGCCTATGTGAAACATATCCCGGGCCAGCCCGAGGCAGTCGTGATGAACGTCGTCGGGGCAGGGGGAATGGTGGCGGCGGCCTCGCTGCAATCCAAGCAGCCCAAAGACGGCACGGTCATCGGCTTCCTGCAGCGCAACAACCTCTATGTGCCACTGGTGGATCCGTCGCAGAATGCATTTGACCCGCGCGAGGTGGCCTGGATCGGCAGCGTAGACAAGACTTATTACAGTCTTGTCGCGATGACGCGCTCGGGCGTCACCACGGCCGACGATCTGTTCCAGAAGGAACTGGTGGTCGGAGCCACGGGATTTTCCAATGAGAACCGGACGCTGCCGGCCGTTTTGAACCAGTATCTGGGGACCAAGCTGACGGTCGTTCCCGGTTATACCGACCGGGGCGAGGTCTATCTTGCGATGGAGCGCGGCGAGGTCGATGGCTGGGCTTCGACGCTTGACGGATTGACCTATGGAGAGCCCAAGCGAATGCTCGCAGAGGATTCGATGAAGGTGCTCTTGAACCTTGGCTGGGACAGCCCGGAGGAGTTCCAGGACATCCCGAACCTCAGCCAGTACGTGACGGATCCCGAGGCGAAGTCGATCCTTGATTTCTTCATCCTGCCCTTCCAGGCAGGCAGGCCGCTGGCCGCGCCGAAGGAGGTGCCGCAGGACCGGATCGACGCCCTGCGCAAGGCCTTCGACGAAACCGTGCAGGATCCCGAGTTCATAAAGGCGATGACCGATCAGAACTATGCGGTCGATCCCATTTCGGGTGACGAGGTGGCCGAGATCGTCGCAACGCTGTTCGCTACGCCCGAGACGGAACTCGAGGCCGTACGCAAGATCCTGAAACCCTGAATCTGACGAAAACTGGCGCGGGCATGGTTCTGAACGGCCTGGCATACCAAGACCGTCTGCGGGCGCCTGATGCGTCGCGCCATCCGTCCTGTTTCCAAGGTAAGACCGACATGACCTACGAAATCATCGACATTCATCCGCACATCATCTCGACCGATACCGGGAAATACCCCATCGCGCCGCAGGCCGGACATCGTTCGAAATGGTCGGCCTCGCGCCCGGCCGATTTTGACCAGTTGGTGGCGGCGATGGACGAGGCGGGGATCGCCAAGGCCGCGATCGTTCATTCCTCCACGACCTACGGGCATGACAATTCCTATGTCGCGGATTCGGTGGCCTCGCAGCCGGATCGCTTCACCGGTGTATTCTCCTTCGACCTGCTGGCCCGGGACGCGCTGGCGACTTTCGATTATTGGCTGGGCCGGGGGATGGGGGGTATCCGGCTTTTCACCGGGGGCGCGACCCATCAGACCGACGGCAGCTGGCTCGTCGACCCGGCGACCTTTCCGGTCTGGGAACGCTGCGCCGAGAACGATCTGACCATGGTGATTCAGACGACACCTGCGGGGTTGGGGATGGTCGCGGACCTCGCCCACCGCTTTCCATCGGTCCGCATCGCTCTTGATCATTGCGCCCGCCCGGTCCTTGCAGGCGGCCCGCCCTATGACGCCTGTGCAGAACTGTTCGAGCTTGCGCGTTTCGAGAATGTCTATCTGAAGATCACGCCGAAGACCTTCGATCTGGCGCAGGCTGCCCCCGGTGGGGCCGAGGCATTCTTCCCGCATCTGGTCGCGGTCTTCGGTGCGGACCACCTTGCCTTCGGCTCGAACTACCCGGCCTCTGCCGGTTCGCTGACTGAATTGATCGCTCAGGGAAATAAATGTTTCGAAAGCCTCGGCGATAAGGACCGGGCGTGGATCTGGGGGCGCACGGCAAAGGTTCTCTATCCTATGCTGGCCAACCAAGGCACAGCGCGGCCCTGCACTTCCGAAGACCGGAGGGCGGCGCAATGACAGGCGGCGATCAGGCCGTGAAGGCAGGGCTGTAGCATGGAATTTCTTCAAGACTCCGTGATTCTCTCCGCCGCGGGCGATGCGCTCGGCCTCATTCTGCAGCCAGAGCGCATCATGTTCCTGTGGCTTGGCGTGATCGTGGGACTGGCGATCGGGCTGCTGCCCGGCGTGGGCGGGCTGACGGGCTTTGCGATCCTGGTGCCCTTTACCTACACGATGGACCCTTATTCGGCGTTTGCCATGCTGCTTGGGATGGCGGCGGTCACGACAACCTCGGACACCATTCCCGCGGTGCTCTTTGGTGCCGCCGCGCAAGCGACAGTGCTTGACGGCCTGCCCATGACCAAGCGGGGCGAAGCCGGGCGCGCGCTCAGCGCAAGCTACCTCGCCAACATGATGGGCGGCTTGATAGGCGCGATTATCCTGGCGGTTTCGCTGCCCGTGGTGCGCCCCTTCGTGCTGGCCATAGCCACCCCCGAACTGTTGGCGATGACCATTCTGGGGATCGCGATGGTAGCGACGCTCTCTGGAAAATCGCCGCTGAAGGGCTTGGTCGTCGCCTGCTTCGGCATTCTGGTCGGGATGGTCGGCACCGATACGCAGACGGGTCAGATGCGCTGGACGGGCGGGCTGCTATATCTGCAAGACGGCCTGCCGATGCTGCCGATCCTGCTGGGCCTTTTTGCGCTGCCCGAGCTTTGCGATCTTGCCATCCAGCGGACCTCCATCGCCCAGGACATGAAGTTCAGCCCGCGTCAGGGCATGCTTCAGGGCATCAAGGATGTCGCGCGGAACTGGTTTCTCGTCCTGCGCTGCAGCAGCCTCGGCGCGGTCCTGGGCGCGATTCCCGGCATGACCGGCTCGGTCGTGGACTGGATCGCCTATGGCCATGCGCTCCAGACCGAAAAGGGCGCGAAAGAGAGCTTTACCAAGGGGGACGTGCGGGGCGTCATCGCGCCGGAATCGGCCAACAACGCCCGCGACGGCGGCAGTCTTGTGCCGATGCTGGCTTTTGGCGTGCCGGGCGGTGCAGCGCAGGCGATCCTGCTCGGGGCGCTGATGGTGCACGGTTTCACGCCAGGCCCTGACATGCTGACGAAGAATCTGGATCTGACCTATTCGATGGTGTGGTCCATTGCGCTTGCCAACATCTTCGGGGCCGGCACCTGCTTCCTGCTCAGCGGTCAGTTCGCCAGGATCTCGACCCTGCGCTACACATTGGTCCTGCCGATCATCATGTCCATCGTCTATGTCGGCGCCTTCCAGGGCTCGCGGAGCTGGGGTGACATGTATGTGCTGCTGATCTTCGGCCTGATCGGATGGAGCATGAAGCGGCTGAGATGGCCTCGTCCGCCCCTGATCCTGGGGCTCGTTCTGGGCGCGTTGATCGAGCGGTACATGTCGATCTCGTTCCTTCGCTACGGTATGGACTGGGCGCTGCGTCCGGGGGTCATGGTGCTTTTGGCTTGCGCGGCCCTCATCATGTTCAGCCCGGTACTGCGGCTGCTTCGCAAGGAGAACCGGGCGGGCGTCGTGCTTCGTCGCCGTCCCTATCTGGGGCTCGACGATCTGGCCTATGGGCTTTTCATCGCGATCGGCGTCTACGTGCTCGTCACCTCGCGGGACTGGCTCTTCAACGCGCGGATCGGGCCTGTGGTCGTTGCCTCGACGATGGTCATCGCTGGCGGGCTGAGCCTGATTCACAAGACCTTCTTCAAGGAGGTCCGGGCGGCCGCAACGAACGGCGTTCACATGGACATCGGCGGCGACCCCGAGGAGGAGCTGCCCAGGCGGCTGGTGCTCGTCAGGGCGGCGCGGTTCTACGGTTGGTTCGTGCTGTTTCTGTTGTCGATGGCGGTGATCGGTCTGCTTCCGACCGTGCCGCTGGTCATCATGGCCTTCATGCGGATCGAGGGGCGGGAACCCTGGCGTCTCAGCGCGATCCTCGCGGCATCGGTGACACTGCTTCTCTATATCGTCTTCCACCGGATCATTCACGTGCCCTGGCCCACCAGCCTTATGGGAGACTGGTTCCCGATCCTGCGGGAGGTGGTTCCCTCGATGTAGGCCCGCTCCAGAGAAAATCACGGGAAATGCCAATGGCGGGCTTACGGGTCCGCCATCATGTTTTGGTCCGGTCCAAACTTCTATCGCCCGGGCAACAAGCTCGATTGGCCGGGAACCCTGGAAAGACCGATCTTGCCGGCATCATGACCCATCAGGAGAGCGACATGACCCAAGACCGACTCGCGCGGATCAGCCCCGATCAGGCGAACGCTGCCCAGAAGCGTGTCATCGACAGGCTGGGTGCCGGCAGAGGCCGGATTCCTACGCCTTTCAATATCTGGCTTCACAGTCCACGGCTTGCCGAAGGCATGGAGATCATCGGCACCCATATCGACGCCGACTCCACCCTGACCGAGGCAGAAAGCGAGGTCGCGATCCTGTCCACGGCCGTCCACTGGAACGCACCCTATGTCATCGCGAACCACCAAAAGCACGCGCTGAAAGCTGGTCTCGGTGAGGAAGTGGTTGCCGCCATTCTCGACAGGCGGCGACCTGACGGACTGTCCGGACGGCTTGGCGTGGTCGCTGATGCCGTCTGGGACATCCTGAACGGGGGGATGGTTGGAGACGTTGCCTTCGTCCGCTACGATACGGAACTCGGGCGCGAGCTCATCGCCGAGCTTCTTGTCACGATCGGCTATTTCACCTCGGTTTCGCTGGCAATGAGCCTGCATGCCCTCGCGCCCAAGGCTTGAGGGTAAGACCGCACACGGTCAGTCGGTTTCCTCGACCGTGCTTGCGGCGCCTCGGATCAGGGGGGCAAGCAGAAGGAAGCAGAAGGTCAGCATTGCCGCCGCGATCAGCGTCGCGGCGGCAATGCCGATCCGGTCGGCGAAAAAGCCGATGACGAGCGCGCCGAGTGCCGGACTTCCCCTGGCGATCAGCCCGTGCAGGCTGAGGATGCGACCATGCAGATCGGGGGGCGTCGTGATCTGCACGAAGGTTTGGGTCGAGATCAGCCCCCGGGTTGTCGCGGCGCCCAGAAGGGCGGCGGCGGCCACGGCGAGTCCCGGGATGGTCGCCCAAGTCATGAGGATCGCTGCCCCAGCGCCCAATCCCCACAGGACCATAACGTCATAGAGAAGCCGCACCGCCGATCGCGGCCGGATCGTCAGGCCCGAGACGATGGCGCCGCAGGCCGCCGACCCGGTGAGCAGCGCAAGCCCCATCGCGTTTCCGGGATAGGTGCGGACCGCAATCGCCGGCATGAGTTCGAGCATGGATCGCACGATCATCCCGCCGAGCAGCATGACCAGCAGGATCAGCCACAGCGCCGGGGTGGCGACGACATGACGGAAGCCCTCGGCCATTTCGCGCAGGAACGGCTGCGGCGCCGAGAGCTTTTGCGGAAAGGCCAGCGACAGCCGGCCGAGGATGAGGACATAAAGCGCCGTCACGGCAGCGTTGACAGCGAAGACCCAGATGATGTCCAGCCGCACGATCATCATTCCGGCGAGGGCGGGCCCGATCAGGCGGGCCAGGTTCACGGTGACGGAATTCAGCGCGACCGCCGCACCAAGGTCCGCGCGCCCGACCATCTGCCTGACCATCGCCAGTCGCGCGGGCTGGATCGCTGCGGAGAGCGTGCCTTGCAGAGTCGTCAGGGCGATCACCTCGAGCAGTCCCAAACGGCCGATCGCAAGAAGCAGCGCCATCAGCAGCGCCAGCAGCGCCGAGACAGCCTGGGCCCGGATGTTCTGGCGCAGCCTGTCCCAGCGATCGGCCGCGACACCGGCGAATGGCCCGATCAGCATGACCGGAAGCAGGTCTCCCGCCGCAAGCACGCCCAGCCAGAAGGCCGACTGTGTCCATTCCCAGATCAGCCAGCCGCAGGCGATGCGCTGCATCCAGGTTCCGACCAGCGAAAGTCCGTTGCCAAGACAGAAGGAGCCGAACTGCGTGCCGGTCAGGACGCGCAACGAGGTGGGGATCTGGCCTGTCCTGTTCATCACCGTGTCGCAGAGCGGGAAAGTTATGGGGTTCTCTTGGGGAATTTTGCCCGTATTGGGGCTGGGCACCATCCACGAGCGCGAATTTCTTATGGGCTGGGCGCAGTTTCTATTGGTCCCCCTACGGTCCAGCCGCTAGCCTTGTCAGCAGAGAGGAGGACGCCCGCCGGATCGCGGATCCAGCACGGGCGCGCCGGAGCGTGTTTCCGCAGCGCGGAATAGCCGCATCGAAGACAAGGGAGGAAAACATGTTTCGCCTCGCGGACATTCCGAACCTGCGCCATCTGCGCATGGTCCAGGTCATCGGCAAGCTCGGCGGGGTAAGCTGCGCCTCGCGCGAATTGAGCACTTCGCAGCCAGCCGTGACCCAGGCCGTGGCCAATATCGAGGCCGAGATCGGGCTGCCCATCTTCGAACGTTGCGCTACCGGCACCTATCCCACCACGATCGGGAAGCAATTCCTGCTTCGTATCGACCGCTTCTTCGATACGCTCGATACGGCGCTGGCACAGGTTCTCGGCCGGCCCGATGGTGCGGCGGACCGCATCCCGCCCCGGATAGAGCGGCTTGCGACGGGAACCCAGCTCCGCGCGCTGATCGTGACCTGCGAGCAGGGCCGCGTCAGCGAGATCGCCGATTCACTGGGCCTGTCGCCGGCATCGCTCTTCCGCTCGGCGCGGAGCTTCGAGCGAGCGCTCGGCAAGCAGCTTTTCGACCGGACGGCGCAGGGTCCGATTCCGAACCGCACTGGAAACTACCTGGCCCGCGAATTCCGCCGCGCGGTGCGCGAATTGGAGCTGGCACGGGGCGAGGTGCTGTTGGCCGCCGGGACCGAGAGTCTCGAGCTGGTCATAGGCACGCTTCCCATGGCGGGATCGCACGATCTGGCCGAGGCGACGCGGCGGTTCATGTCCGCCTATCCCTCCACAAAGGTGCGGCTCGTCACCGGCGAATATCACAAGCTTCTCAATGATCTTTCAAACAGCCGGATCGACATGATCTTCGGCATGCTGCGCCGTCCCGAATGGGCCGACGATGTAAGCGAGGAAGTGCTTTTCACCGACAACTACTGTCTGGTTGCTCGTGTCGGGCACGCGTTGACGCGGCTTGAGAACGTCACCCCCTCGGATCTGGCTGGCTATGAATGGGTGGTCCCGCAGAAGGGCACGCCGCGGCGCAACCGGATCGAGCAGATCTTCGCAGATGAGCCGGTGCGGCCGAAATTTCATCTCGAAACTTCGTCCCTGACGATGATCCGCTCGCTGTTGCTGAATTCAGAGACGGTTACCCTGATGACCCGGTCAGAGTTGCAGAACGATGTCGAGTTGGGCGTTCTCAAGGTTCTGCCCTGCAGGTTTCTTGACAATGTGTTGCTGAAGGGCGTGACGACGCGCAGCGACTGGCTGCCGACCGCGGCGCATAACGCGTTTCTCGACTGCCTGCGCGAGGTGACAGGAAAGACCAACCACGCGGGAAAGCCGGATTCGGGATCTGACATCCGAATGGCCTCCTGAAGAGGCCTTATCGGAAGGCAAGGCCCGGAGCTTGTGCTCCGGGCCCCTTTTCACATCAGCGATTTCGCCTTTTCCAGCGTGGCATAGCTGCGCGACGGACTGGTGAACAGAATGTCGTAGCCCTCGGCAATCACTTCACCTGCATTGGCCAGGGTGACATGCGGATGGGCGACGCGCATTCCCGCGGCCTTGGCGGCGGCCAGGATGCTGCGCTTGGCCTCGGCGACGACCGGGTGCTCGTACTGGCGCGGATAGCCCAGTTGCTGGCTCAGGTCGCCCTCTCCGATCATGATCGCGCCGATACCGGGGACCGCAAGGATATCCTGCAGGTTCTCCATCGCCTCGACGCTTTCGATCATGACGATGACCATGATCTCGCCTTCGGGGACCAGGGGCCAGACATCTGCGCGCGCGTAATATTCCGGCACAGTCAGCCCCCAATAGCGCGAGGCCGTGTTCGGCGCATCGCCGCGCAGCCCTTTGGGCTCGTAGTTCGGTGCATCCTTGGGGCGGGCATATCGGCAGGCGGCGACCGCGTTGCGGGCCTGTTCGGCCGTCGCGATATGCGGGAACACGACGCCGTAAACGCCCTGGTCCAGGACCTGCTTGGCCATCCAGGTGTTCATCTCGGCCCCGTTCGCGGGAATGCGGACAAAGGGGGTCACGCTGGGACGCAGGCTGGCGCCCTCGATCATGCGCCGCCGGTTCAGCATGAACTGCAGCGCGTCCCGCAGTTCGGAGGGCGAATAGGGCGTGTGCTCCATCTCGAAAAGCACGCCGTCGAGTTGTGACATCCCAAGCTGGATCGCTTCCTCGCGCTCGGCGCGGGCAAAGGCCATGGTCGGCTTGCGGCCCTCTTCCAGTGCCGCGATGATGCCGTTCAGGCGTCCGGTCTTGTCCATATCTTTCTTATCTCTCTTTCGTGGGCTCAGAACGGCAGGAACATGTCTTCGGCCTTGTAGGGCCGGGGGATCAGGCCTTGCTGGTGGCCGTAGCGGATCAACGCCTCGATCGAGGCTCGGTTGGCCTCCAGCCCATAGGGCAGCGGGTCGTCACCGACGATCTGCATCAGCTTGCGGTCCTTCTCGGCCTGCTTGCCCGTGGCGGTGCCGGCGCGAAGCGCCTGCAGATAGGGGGCCTTGGCCTCGACAAAGGCATCATAGAGCGAACGGGCAAGCCCGGGATTTGCCTGCAGCACCTCTTCCTTGATCGCCAGCGTGCCGTGGATCGGATAGACGCCGTTTCGGGCATAGACCTCGCGGTCGAGTTCTGCGGCATTGGGGAAAAGCTGGCGCAGGTCGTCGGGCAGGGCAGGGCCGCTCTCGTTCCAGCCCGCGCCGGGCTTGCCGGCGCGCCCGATTCCGGCATCCCCGGTGCAGGCGGCATCCAGCTTGCCCTCGGCCATCATCGCGACCAGCGAGGAATCCTCGGCAACGTGCCGGACGTTTGCGGGCAGCTTCAGCGCCGCGACATGCTCCTCGTCGTCAACCCACCAGTTCACCTTGTCGATGTCGACGCCGTATTCGTTCTGCAGCAGGCCGCGTTTCCAGACGCCGGTGGTCACCGAATAGGCGCGGACGCCGAAATTCTTGCCCTCCAGATCCTTCGGCGCTTCGATGCCTGCGCCCGGCCGCACGACCAGGCCTTCGTGATGAAAGCGGCGAACGAAGAAAACTGGCAAGGCGATGATGGGCACGCCATAGGCGCGTGCGATGATATAGGTCGTGGGGGCGATTTCGCAGGCATCGAAGGCCAGGTCGCGCACCATCCGGCGGAAGGCGGCGATATGGGGCTTTACCTCCTCGAATTCGAGCTTGGCGCCGGATACGGCGACCGTGCCGGATTTCAGCGCCTCGGTATAGGGATAGGTGCGCAAGGCCACCTTGAGGGTGGGCGTGGACATGCGGATTCCTCTCTGATCGGAAACTGTCATCCCCGTTGCATACGGGGCCGTCCTTCTTCTAATCCCGCGCCACGCCAATTGTTTAATAGGAGATCGCACCTTTCCCATAGGATTGCCGCTGCGGTATAGGCCCGTCCGGTTTCATATATGCGCGGCACGAATTCCAATTGGCACCCTGAAGCCCGCCTAGGCTAGGCAGTTGGCAGGGAACGATGACGTTCCACGAACTTCCCTTTCAGAGGTGCTGCCGACATGATTATCGACTGCCACGGTCATTTCACCACCGTCCCGGGTTATTTCCGCGACTATCGCAATGCCCAGATCGCCGATTTCAAGGCCGGCAAGACCTCGGATTTCTCGCCCGCCCCGCAAATCTCGGATGAGGAACTGTGCGAAGGGCTGGAGAAGAACCAGATCCGCCTGCAGAAGGAACGCGGGATCGACATGACGCTGTTTTCGCCCATCGCCGGGCTGATGGGACATCACCACGGCAATGAGGCGCTGAGCAGGCATTGGTCGCGCACCTGCAACGACCTGATCCATCGGGTCAGCACCCTTTACCCGGACCGGTTTGTTCCCATCTGCCAGCTGCCGCAGAGCCCGGGCGCAGACCCGCGCGGCTGCATCGAGGAACTGGAGCGTTGCGTCCTCGAGCTGGGCTTTGTCGGCTGCAACCTCAATCCCGATCCGACCGACGGCTACTGGACCGACCCGCCGGTGACGGACAAATGGTGGTATCCGCTTTACGAGAAGCTGGTCGAGCTGGACGTGCCGGCCATGATTCACGTCTCGGGCTCGTGCAACCCGAACTTCCACGGAACGGGGGCGCATTATCTGAACGGCGACACCTCGGTCTTCATGCAGCTTCTGCTGTCGGATCTGTTCAAGGATTTTCCGACCTTGCGGATGGTAATCCCGCATGGCGGCGGTGCGGTGCCTTACCATTGGGGCCGCTATCGCGGCCTTGCGAATGACCTTGGCCGGCCGCCGCTGGCCGAAGCGCTGATGAACAACGTCTTCTTCGACACCTGCGTCTATCACCAGCCAGGCATTGATCTGCTGACCGAGGTGATCCCGGTCCGGAACGTACTCTTCGGTTCGGAAATGGTGGGCGCGGTGCGCTCGATCGACCCCGAGACCGGCCATGCCTTCGACGACACCCGCCGCTATGTCGAGGCGCTGGAGCTTTCGCCCGAGGACCGGCACGCGATCTTCGAAGGCAATGTGCGCCGCGTCTATCCGCGCCTCGACGCGCGGCTGAAGGCGATGGGAAAAGCGGCATGAAGGGGCCGCGCACTGCCGCCCGCATCCTCGTCGACCAGCTGTTGCTGCAAGGTGTGGACCGCGTCTTCTGCGTGCCGGGCGAAAGCTTCCTCGCCGTTCTCGACGCGCTGCATGACTGCCCCCAGATCGAATTGGTGACCTGTCGGCACGAGGGCGGGGCCGCCATGATGGCCGAGGCCTATGGCAAGCTGACCGGCCGGCCGGGCGTCGTCTTCTGCTCGCGCGGCCCCGGGGCAACCAATGCCTCCTCGGGGCTTCATGTCGCCTTTCAGGACAGCACGCCGATGATCCTGTTCATCGGCCAGAACCCGCGTGACGTGATGACCCGCGAGGGGTTTCAGGAGATCGACTACCGCTGCACTTTCGGCACGCAGGCCAAGGCTGTGCTGCAGCTCGAGGACGCCGCACGGACCGCGGAATTCGTCACCCGCGCCTTTCAGCTGGCCATGTCCGGCCGTCCCGGTCCCGTGGTCATTCCCCTGCCGGAGGACGTGCTGACCGAAATCGCCGAATGCGCCGATGGCCGCCCTGCGGCGCGCTTTGCGAATGAGCCCTCGCCGGAGGCCGTGTCGGCGGTGCGGGCATTGCTGACCGAGGCGCGCCGTCCGGTCGTGATGCTGGGCGGCTCCGGCTGGACCGGCGAGGCGGTCGCCGCCTTCCGTCGCTTTGCCGAGGACAGCGGGCTGCCCGTCACCGCCTCGTTCCGGCGGCAGGACCTCCTCGACAATGACAGCAGCAGCTATATCGGGGAACTCGGCCTCGGCCCCAATCCCAGGCTTGTGCAGATGGTGGCGGAGGCGGATCTGATCCTCGTCATCGGGGCGCGGTTGGGCGAGATCGGAACCAATGGCTACACGATCATGGACATTCCCTGTCCCCGGCAGCGGTTGATCCATGTCTATCCCGGTCCTGATGAGATCGGCCATGTCTATCGACCCGAACTGGGCATCGTCAGCGATCCGGCAAGCTTTGCCCTGGCGCTCGCCGCGGGCGGTGCTGTCCGCGGTGATTGGGACGACTGGCGCAAGGCCGCACGCGCGGATTTCGAGGCATGGACCGCCCCTCGGACCAGCCCCGGCGCGATCCAGATGTGCGAGATCATGGCCTGGCTTGATGAGAGCCTGCCGGAGGACACGATCTACACCAACGGCGCAGGGAATTTTACCGTCTGGCTGCACCGCTTTCACCGCTATCGCCGCTTTGGCACGCAGGTCGCGCCGATTTGCGGCTCGATGGGCTACGGCATTCCGGCAGCCTTGGCCGCCAAGTTCGCCCGGCCAGAAGCCTCTGTTATTTGCATCGCAGGGGACGGCGATTTCCAGATGACCTGCACCGAGTTGGCGACGGCGGCGGCGCATGGGCTGAAAATCCGTATCCTGATCCTGAACAACGGGATGCTCGGCACGATCCGCATGCATCAGGAGCGGCATTATCCCGCCCGGGTCTCGGGAACCGATCTCGCGCGCGGAAATCCCGATTTCACCGCATTGGCGCGGTCCTATGGCGCCCATGCCGAAAGGGTCGAGCGGACCACGGATTTCGCCGCAGCCTTCGCGCGCGCCGACACCCATGACGGGCCCGCGGTCATCGAAATCATGATCGATCCCGAGGCTCTGACGCCCGGCGCCTCGCTCAGCCAGATCAGGCAGGCGGCGCTGCAGACGCTGCCGGGCTAAATCCAGGGACCATATTGGAAGTCAACCTGCGACCATTGGAATTGAGCTTGCCCTTATTCTCGGAGATGCCGGGTAGGCCTAACCTGAAAGACATGAAGTCAATCGCAGACGGAACAACCTGGACGGGCCTGACCCGACCAAGGGGAGAAGCCTTGCGCCGCGCCAGAGGAGGAGGCGCCGCGTCGGCCGCGGAAACCGGCGGAGATGTCTCCGCCCCACCTTACCGGCAATCCTTCAGGACAAAGCCAACATGACCCAGAAGATCATCGACATTCACCCGCATATCATCTCGCCCGACACGACGGCCTATCCCTATAACCCGCTGGGCGGGATCCGGTCCGATTGGTCGGCCGAGCGGCCTTTCACCTTCGAGCAATATGTCGAGGAGATGGAGGCGGCTGGGGTCTCGCAAGCGGCGATGGTGCATTCCTCGACCACCTATGGCTATGACAATTCCTATGCCGCCGACAGCGTCTGTCGCGACCCTGAACGCTTCGTCGGCGTCTATTCGGTCGATATCGCCGCACCGGATGCAGTCGCCATCATCGAGAAATGGCGGCGCCGCGGCATGGCCGGCTTGCGGCTTTTCGGCGCCGGTTCGACTGTCCAGACCGACGGACGCTGGATGATCGCGCCCGAGACCTACAAAGTCTGGGAACATATGGCCGAAATCGACATGACAGTGGCCATCCAGACCACCTCCATCGGCCTGTCCGCGGTCGAGGAGATCCTCGAGCGCTTCCCCGAAGTCAGCATCATCCTCGACCATCTGGGCCGGCCGGATCTGACGGACGGCGCGCCCTATGCCAAGGCCGCGCCGCTCTGGAAACTGGCGCAGTTCGGAAATCTGTTTCTCAAGATCACGCCGCGGACGTTCGATCTTGCGGAAAAGGCACCTGCCACGCCCGCGAGCTTCTTTGCGAAGCTGGTCGCGGAATATGGTGCGGACCGGCTGGCCTGGGGGTCCAATTTCCCCGCCAACAACGGCTCGCTGAAGGAACTGGTTGCGCAGGGGCATCGCTGCTTCGCAGCCTTGTCAGAGGCGGATCGGGCCCAAATCTGGGCGGGAACGGCAGAACGGCTCTATCCGCAACTCTTGGAAGCAGCCCTGGACAAGGCAGCCAACGCATGACCCGTATGGAAAAGATCTTCCCCGCCGAGGGTCCGGTGACGCTGTCGGCCAATATCACCCTCTATGAGCCGACGCGCGCGCTGATCGAGGGCAAGGTTGCCTCGGACCTGATCAGCCTCGAATTCGCCGGGTTGAAGAATGCCCATGCCGGGTTCAAGGACATGTTGCGCAAGGGACGCTACGACATCAGCGAGATGGCGACCGCGACCTTCTTGCAGGCGCATCAGTTCGGCAAGCCTTTTACCCTGCTGCCGATCGTGCTGCTGGGACGCTTCCAGCATCACTGTATCGGCTTCAATACCGACGTGCATCCCGGCATGACCCCGGCGGACCTGCCGGGCAAGGTGGTCGGCGTGCGGTCCTATACACAGACCACGGGTCTGTGGGTCCGCGGTATCCTGCAGAACGAATATGGCGTCGACCCGGACAGCGTGAAATGGCTTTGCTTCGATCAGCCGCATCTGGAGGAATATGCCGACCCGCCCTCGGTCATCTGGGGCGATCCGGCAAAGGATCCGGTGAACATGCTGCTCGACGGCGAGGTCGATGCCGCGATCCTCGGCATGAACATGCCCAAGGATCCGCGCGTGCGGACGCTGATCGAGAACCCGCATGAAGCCGCGCTCGACTGGCACAAGCGGGAGCGTTTCGTGCCGCCGAACCATTATGTCATCGTTCCGAACGCGCTTTGCGACCAGAGACCCGACCTGGTGCGCGAGGTCTGGCGGATGCTTGTCAAAAGCCGCGCGGCCGCAACACCCGAGGGCAGCATTGATCCATGGCCGGTGGGGATCGCGGCGAACCGCAAGGCGCTTGAAGCGGCGATCCGGTTTGCGACGCAGCAGCATATGATCACCAAGCCTATCACGGTCGAGGAACTGTTCCATCCGCTGATCCGTGACATTGCGCCGTGAAAATCGGCCCTGCATGGGAAATGAGGAAAGGGGGGCTGCCCCCCTTTTTTCTTTTTAGATTTCCTGTTTCCAGGCGGACGTGATTGCCGTTCACACAAGTTATGGCCTTTGGGCATTTTACGATTATCTATGACGACTTTCCGCAGGCAATTATGAGGTGGTCGTCGCGAGTTCGGTTTTCAAAAGAATAGCGTCGATTGTACGGTCGGGCGTGGAGGCGTCCGTTTTTTATGGGGGGGATAATGAAGTTTTTCAGCATGATTGCAATGACGGCCGCGCTTGCGCCTTGTGCGGCCTTGGCCGATGTGAGCTTGTCCGGCTTTGGCCGATTTGGTCTGACCTATTCGGAGGCGAAGAAACAGGACGGAGAGAACGGCACGTTCCTCCAGAGTCGATTGCGGCTGGAGATCGATGCATCCGTCGAGACCGATATCGGCTTGAAATTTGGCGCAAAAACCTGGGTTCAGGGCGATCACAACAGCCCTTCCTGGGGCTTCAGTCCCGCGAATTTCTATGTCGAGTATGAAAACTGGTCGCTTGAGATCGGCAATGTGCTTCCGGCTTTCGATGGAGCTTTATTGCTGAAACAGACGCGGCTGGGGGTTCATGCTGTTTCCGTCGGCGGGGATCCGTTGGGGGATTTCTTCATTCTGGCCTATCGCGGATATGGCCGCCTTCCTGATCGGACCGGGGTGGCCTTGAATTATGGCACGCGCAACTTCGACGTGAAGCTGTCCGTGGTGGACCCGGATCAGATCGGCAGCGGCACGGGAGGGGATCTGACCCGAGAGGTTTCCGCCTCGGTTTTCTATCGGCTAAACGACTGGGAGTTTTCTGCTGCAACGGCGCAGAGCGGGGCTGGGGTCAGGGATAACGATCTTTATTTCGTGGGAACGCGTTACAAGGTCAACGATGACCTTCGCATCGGCCTGAACATCAATGACAACGGGTTTGCCGAACTGGGAACGTCTTACGCCCTGTATGGCGACTACAAGTTTAACCGATTCACGTTGGGTTCCTATGTCGCGTATAATGACGGCGATTGGGCGGAAAAGGTGACCGACAGCTCTTATGGTGTCGCCCTCAGATATGATCTGGGTCCAAGTATCTTTCTTGCGGCCTCAGTTCAGCGCGATTACGAGCGCATGACCCTTGCCGATATGGGTGTGCGGTTCGACTTCTGAATAACGCCGCTTTTGTTCACCGACACATATCTCCGCAACCATATGCGGATGGAGGCGAGTTGTACGGATGCGAGGAAATTGCCGTCTCGCTTGTCGTATCGCGTTGCGATGGACCGGAAATGTTTGAGCCGATCGCGCTGCGCTCGTGGTCGCTGTCGTCGAGAATGAACTTCCGACGCTCGTAATGCACGACGAGATTGCTGCCCACTTGGCGCTGGTCGCGCAGGCAGAGGATGTCGCTCAGGCGGGATGCCGGCAGGTTCAGCGGCCGGTGCAGGTCGTCGGACCGGGCAGGGGCCTGGGCAAAGCGCAGGTTGTGGGCCTCGATGAATCCCGGCAGGAAGGCGTTGGCGGCGGCGATGTCGCGGATGCCCGCCAGGCGCAACTCCTTGACCAGCCGGTCCTGCAGCGTGCGATTGGCCCGTTCGACCCGGCCCTTGGCCTGCGAGCTGTTGGCGCAGATGATCTCGATGTTCAGCTCGCAAAGCGCGCGGCCGAACTGCGTCATGCCATGGCAGGTGCGGGCCTCAGTGCGGTTCACCCGGAAGATACTGCGCTTGTCGGAATAAAAGGCGACCGGGCGACCATGCGTCTGCAAATAGTCCTGCAGCGCCGCGAAATAGGCCTGAGTGCTTTCCGAGTCAACGAAGCGCATCTGCATCAGCTTGCCGGTGGCATCGTCGATGAACACCAGGAGTGTGCAGACCGGGCCGCGATCCTCGAACCAACGGTGTTCTGAGCCGTCGATCTGGATCAGCTCGGCCAGGGATTCGCGCCGCAGCCGCGGCTGGTGCACCCGGCGTCGCTGGGCTCGGCTCTGCCAGAGCCCGGCCGCCATCATCCATTGCCGCAGGCTCTCCGACGAGACTCGGATGCCATGCCGCTCATGAAGCTTGCGCTGCATCATCGGTGACATGGTCTGGACGTTCTGCGGCATCTGTCGTCCGAAACAGCCAATGCGCCATGGCACGCGCCAGCTATCTGGTAAGCGCGCGCGCCATGGCGCCGGTCACCGCCGCGTGGCCGGATTTTACTCCGCCGCGTGGCCGGA
>JAANMY010001098.1_pt1 | contig 32832 bp, 28 predicted proteins | sample 7279691 | NCBI WGS metagenome assembly JAANMY01 (sample SAMN14094543, study PRJNA606508) | bioreactor metagenome | isolation source: A lab-scale SPAN reactor treating ammonium-rich wastewater day 388 | place: Ireland: Galway | collected 2018-02-07
TCCTCGGCCACGCTCTACGACGTCGGCTTCAACCACTTCTGGCGGGCGCCTTCGGAAAATCACCCGGGTGACCTGCTCTACATCCAGGGCCACAGCTCGCCGGGCATCTACGCCCGCGCGTTCATGGAAGGCCGCATCAGCGAATCCCAGCTCGACCACTTCCGCATGGAAGTCGACGGCAAGGGCATCAGCTCGTACCCGCACCCGTGGCTGATGCCGGATTTCTGGCAGACGCCGACCGTGTCGATGGGCCTCGGCCCGCTGGCCGCCATCTACCAGGCGCGCCACTGGAAGTACCTGGAAGCGCGCGGCCTGATGCCGAAGACCGACCGCAAGGTCTGGTGCTTCCTCGGCGACGGCGAGACCGACGAACCGGAAAGCCTCGGCGCGATTTCGGTCGCCGGCCGCTACGGCCTCGACAACCTGGTCTTCGTCATCAACTGCAACCTGCAGCGCCTCGACGGCCCGGTGCGCGGCAACGGCAAGATCATCCAGGAGCTGGAAGGCAACTTCCGCGGCGCCGGCTGGAACGTCATCAAGCTGGTCTGGGGCAGCTACTGGGATCCGCTGCTGGCGCAGGACCGCGACGGAGTGCTGAAGAAGCTGATGATGGAAACCGTCGACGGCGAGTACCAGAACTGCAAGGCCTTCGGTGGCGCGTACACACGCGAGCATTTCTTCGGCAAGTACCCGGAGACCGCGGCGCTGGTCGCCAACATGAGCGACGAGGACATCTGGCGCCTCAACCGCGGCGGCCACGATCCGCACAAGGTGTACGCCGCCTACGACGCGGCGGTGAAGACCACCGGCATGCCGACCGTGATCCTGGCCAAGACGGTGAAGGGCTACGGCATGGGCAGCGCCGGCGAGGCGCTCAACCCGACCCACCAGACCAAGAAGCTCGACGACGATTCGGTGCGCATCTTCCGCGAGCGCTTCAAGCTCGACATTCCGGACGAAGCGCTGGCCGATGGCGCGATCCCCTTCCTGCACCCGGGTAAGGATTCGCCGGAAGTGCAGTACATGCTGGAGCGCCGCAACGCGCTCGGCGGCTTCCTGCCGCAGCGCCGACGGAAGTCGAAGGAATCGCTGGAAGTGCCGAAGCCCGAGGCCTTCGAGCGCCTGACCAAGTCCACCGGCGAGCGCGAGATCAGCACCACCATGGCCTTCGTGCAGGCGCTCTCCATCGTGCTGCGCGACAAGCAGGTGGGCCCGCGCTGCGTGCCGATCGTCGCCGACGAGGCGCGCACTTTCGGCATGGAAGGCCTGTTCCGCCAGCTCGGCATCTACGCCCCGCAGGGCCAGAAGTACAAGCCGGTGGATGCCGACCAGCTGATGTTCTACCGCGAGGACGCGGCCGGCCAGGTGCTGGAGGAAGGCATCACCGAGGCCGGCGCGTTCGCCTCGTGGATGGCGGCGGCCACCAGCTACAGCACCAACGACCTGCAGATGCTGCCGTTCTACATCTACTACTCGATGTTCGGCTTCCAGCGCGTCGGCGACGCCGCGTGGCAGGCGGCGGACATGCGCGCGCGCGGCTTCCTGCTCGGCGCGACGGCGGGCCGCACCACGCTCAACGGTGAAGGCCTGCAGCACGAGGACGGCCAGAGCCAGATTCAGTCCAGCGTGATCCCCAACTGCCGCAGCTACGACCCGACCTTCCATTACGAAGTGGTCACCCTGCTCCAGCACGGCATGCAGCGCATGCTCACCGAACAGCGCGACGAGTACTGGTATCTCACGCTGATGAACGAGAACTACGCACACCCCGACATGCCGGAAGGCAGCGCCGAAGGCATCATCAAGGGCATGTATCTGCTCAGCGACGCCGGCAAGGCGAAGAAGGGCGAGCTGCGCGTGCAGCTGATGGGCAGCGGCGTGATCCTGCGCGAGGCGATCGCCGCGGCGGAACTGCTGGATGCCGAATTCGGGATCAGGTCGGACATCTGGAGCTGCCCGAGCTTCACCGAGCTCGCGCGCGAAGGCGAAGATGCCGTGCGCTTCAACCGCCTCAACCCGGAAGCGAAGCAGAAGCGCGTGCCCTATGTCACCGGCCTGCTCGACGGCCGCGCCGGCCCGGCCATCGCCGCCACCGACTACGTGCGCACCTTCGCCAACCAGATCCGCGAGTTCGTCCCGATGCGCTATGTCGTGCTCGGTACCGATGGCTTCGGCCGTTCGGACACCCGCGCCAACCTGCGCCGCCACTTCGAGGTGGACCGTTTCCACATCGCCCAGGCCGCGGTGCATGCACTGGCCGAGGACGGCAAGCTCACCGCCAAGGACGTGGCGCGCGCCAACAAGGCGTGGGGCATCGTCGGGGACAAGCCGAACCCGCTGGGGATCTGACCCCGGCGTGGCCGGGCCGGGCAGTCAAGCGTTAACTTCGCGCATCATCGCCGGGAGGTTCCGATGGACGCGCACGACCTGCTGATTCGCCGCGGCAAGGTATTCGATGGGTCAGGCGCGCCGCCGTGCGTCGCGGACGTGCGGGTGCGCGACGGCCGCATCGTCGCGGTCAGCGAGGCACCGATCGCAGCCGCGCCCGGCACGCGCGTGCTGGAGGCCGAAGGCTGCTGGGTGATGCCGGGCTTCATCGACATCCACACCCATTACGACGCCGAGGTGCTGATCGCGCCCGCGCTCGCAGAATCGCTCCGGCATGGCGTCACCACCTGCTTCACAGGCAGCTGTTCGATCAGCATGATCTACAGCGAGCCGGAGGATGCCTCCGACATCTTCACCCGCGTCGAATCGATCCCGCGCGAGCAGGTGTTGCCGATGCTGCGGCGGACCAAGCACTGGCGCGATGCGGCGGGGTACATCGCCCACATCGAATCGCTTCCGCTGGGCCCGAACATCGCCAGTTACATGGGCCACTCCGACCTGCGCGTGGCGGTGATGGGCCTGCATCGCGCGGTGGATGCGAAGGTGCGGCCGACCGAAGCGGAGATGCAGGCGATGGAACGCCACCTCGACGACGGCATCGACCGCGGCCTGCTGGGCATGTCCGGCATGACCAATCCTTGGGACAAGGTCGATGGCGACCGCGAGCGCTCCAAGTCGCTGCCCGCGACCTACGCGACGTGGAAGGAGTACCGGCGCCTGCACAGGCTGCTGCGTCGCCGCGGCGCGGTCCTGCAGTCGGCGCCGAACCTCAACAACCCGCTCAATGCGGTGTTCTACCTGCTGACGTCGGCGAGTGCCGGGGTGCGCAAGGCGCTCAAGACCACGCTGATCACGCTGATGGACATCAAGGCCAAGCCCGGGCAGGACAAGCTGGGGCTGTTCGCCACCCGCATCTTCAACCGCTTCATGGGCGCCGACTTCCGCTGGCAGGCGCTGCCGCAGCCGTTCGCGGTGTATGCCGATGGGGTGGACTTCGTGGTGTTCGAGGAGTTCCCGGCCGGCGAGATGGCCCTGCATCTCAAGCAGGACTTCGACCGCAGGCGGCTGTTCGCCGATCCGGTCTACCGCGGGAAATTCAAGCGCGACTACCGGCGCAAGTGGGGCGGGCGCGTGTGGCAGCGCGACTTCGGCGATGCGCGCGTCACCGGCTGCCCGGATGCCGCGCTGGTGGGCCGCAGCATCGCGGACATCGCCCATGCGCGCGGCGTGCACGAGGTCGATGCATTCCTCGACCTGATGATCGAGCATGGCAGCGCGTTGCGATGGTCGACGACGATCGGCAACCACGACCCGGCGCGGCTGGCGGCGAACCTCAACGAGGCCTGCGGGATCATCGGTTTCTCCGATGCCGGTGCGCACATCCGCAACATGGCCTTCTACAACTTCCCCCTGCACCTGCTGCAGCTCGCGCAGCGCGGCGTGATGCCGGTGGAGAAGGCGGTCTGGCGCCTGACCGGCGAGATCGCCGAGTGGTTCGGGCTGGATGCCGGGCACCTGCGCGAAGGCGGGCGCGCGGATGTCGTCGTCATCGACCCGCGTGCGCTCGGCGAGGCGGACCTGGGCGCATACGCCGAGGCACCGTTCGAGGCGATGGGGGGCGTGATGCGGATGGTCAACCGCAATCCCGGCGTGGTCGCGGCCGTGCTGGTCAATGGATGCATCGCCTTCGAAGGCGACGAGGCATCGCCGGCGCTGGGGCGCGAACAGGGTTTCGGGCGCTTCCTGCGGCGTCACGGGGTGACGGGCGCCTGAGGCCTACCAGGGCACGGCGTGATAGCGGCGGTCGATGCCGACCACGATCACCAGCGGCCGCGATGTCGCGAGGGCCGCGCCGATCGCCGCTTCGCCATAGGGCTTCCGTTCGACCTGTGCGACCTTCATCGCACCGATCAGCACGTCGATGTCGCGCAAGGCGTTCGCCGTGTCGTCGCGCGCATCGGGATTGAGGAACTGCACGCGCAGGCGGGTGTCGGCGCCGCAATCGAAGTTGGCTTCGGGCAGGTGGGTCGGTCGCTTGTAGCGGTCATTGGCACCGGAGCCATTGGCCTCGGTGTAGTAGCGCAACGTGTCGGCGAACAGGTCGGGGCGCGGGCAGCCCGCCTGCGCGGCGAGGCGTCCCGCCTCCTCCACCCCGTGCACCACGTTGGCCACGGCCACCGCGCGGGTCAGGTGCAGGTGGCATTCGATGCGATAGGGATCGTGGATCTTCCAGTTGTTCTGGTACTGGAAGCACGCGTCGTAGCGCGAGCCGCCGATCGTCTCGCCCGCCGGCATCATCATCGCGAGCCGTGCCTGCGTTTCGGCATCGGCGGCGGCGCGGGCGGCCTGCTGCGTGGGCGTGTGCGCGTCGTAGGGCGCGTTGGCGCCATCACCGGGGGATGCGCACGCCGCGAGGGTCATCGCGGCCACGAGGACAAGGCTGGCATGGGGAATGCGATGCATGCGCCGCACGTTCGCGAACCGGGATTCATGGCCGCGTGAAAACGGAACCCCACGGGCACGAGGCTTGAAGCCCCGTGCATCGGCCCCATCTCCGGAATTCAACCCGGAGGCCGCATGGACCCCAGCCAGAACCCCATTGTCTTCCACGCCACCACCATCGTCTCGGTGCGGCGCAACGGCCAGGTCGTGATCGCCGGCGACGGCCAGGTCACGCTCGGCCACACGGTGATGAAGTCGAACGCGCGCAAGGTGCGGCGCCTGGGCGAGAACGGCCAGGTGCTCGCCGGTTTCGCCGGTGCGGCGGCCGATGCGTTCACGCTGTTCGAACTGTTCGAGGCCAAGCTGCAGAAGCACGGCCAACTCACCCGCGCGGCGGTGGAGATGGCGAAGGATTGGCGCACCGAGCGCCGCTTCGGCAAGCTGGAGGCGCTGCTCGCGGTCGCCGACAAGGACGCCTCCCTCATCATCAGCGGCACCGGCGACGTGATCGAACCGGAGGATGGCCTGATCGCCATCGGTTCCGGCGGCATGTACGCGCTGTCCGCCGCGCGCGGGTTGTTGAAGCACACCGGACTCTCCGCGCGCGACATCGCGGTGGAGTCGCTCAACATCGCCGGCGATGTCTGCATCTACACCAACCGCAACATCGTGGTGGAAGAACTCTGAGCCGCATCGAATGGAACAGGTCGTGGAGGCCGCTGGGTCGGCGCGACCTTACGCGGCATGGATGCCGGGTATGAGCCTCCATGGATGGATTCACGGCGTGTCGCGACGGGGCAGGGGCCTCCACGGACACGCATTGCAAGCAGGCAAACCGATATCCCCATGAAAACCCCCATCGACAATTCCTCCGCCTCCATGACGCCGCGCGAGATCGTCGCGGAACTCGATCGCCACATCGTCGGGCAGCATGACGCCAAGCGCGCGGTCGCCATCGCGCTGCGCAACCGCTGGCGCCGCATGCAGCTCGACGACGAGATGCGCCGCGAGGTCACGCCGAAGAACATCCTGATGATCGGCCCCACCGGCGTCGGCAAGACCGAGATCGCGCGTCGCCTGGCCACGCTCGCGAACGCGCCGTTCGTGAAGGTGGAAGCCACGCGCTTCACCGAGGTCGGCTACGTCGGCAAGGACGTCGAGCAGATCATCCGCGACCTGGCCGACACCGCGGTCAAGCTCTACCGCGCGCAGGCCAAGCAGCGCGTGCGCACGCAGGCCGAGGAGCGCGCCGAGGACCGCATCCTCGATGCGCTGCTGCCGCAGCGGCAGGCGAGCAGCTTCGGGTTCAACATCGACGAGGCGACCCGGGACGAGCCGTCCAAGGTCGAGAGCGACACGCGCCGGAAGTTCCGCCAGCAGCTGCGCGCGGGTGAACTGGATCATCGCGAAATCGAGATCGAGGCCGCCGTGTCGATGGGCAACGTCGACATCATGGCGCCGCCTGGCATGGAGGAGATGGGGCAGCAACTGCGCTCGATGTTCTCGCAACTCGGGGGCGGCAAGACGCAGTCCAAGAAGCTCACGGTCAAGGCGGCCCGCAGCCTGCTGATCGAAGAGGAAGCCGGCAAGCTGGTCAACGAGGACGAGGTGCGCGAGGCGGCGATCGAGGCCTGCGAGCAGCACGGCATCGTCTTCATCGACGAGATCGACAAGGTCGCCAAGCGCAGCGAGGGCATGGGCGCCGATGTCAGCCGCGAAGGCGTGCAGCGCGACCTGCTGCCGCTGGTGGAAGGCTCGACGGTCAGCACCAAGTACGGCCCGGTGAAGACCGACCACATCCTGTTCATCGCATCGGGTGCGTTCCACCTGGCCAAACCGAGCGACCTGATTCCCGAGATGCAGGGCCGCTTCCCGATCCGCGTCGAACTCGACGCGCTGCGCAAGGAGGACTTCGTTCGCATCCTGACCGAACCGAAGGCGGCGTTGACGCGTCAGTACGTCGAGCTGCTCGCCACCGAAGGCGTGAAGCTGCGCTTCGCCGACGACGCCGTCGAACGGCTCGCGGAGATTGCCGCGCAGGTCAACGAGCGACAGGAGAACATCGGCGCGCGCCGCCTGCATACGGTGCTGGAGCGCCTGCTCGACACGCTGAGTTTCGAGGCGCCGGACAAGGGTGGCGAAGTGGTGATCGATGCGGCCTACGTCGACGCGCACCTGGGCCAGCTGGTGCAGGATCCGGACATGAGCCGGTACATTCTGTGATGCGACGCGATGCGATAATCCCCCCATGAACGCATCCGACCCGAACCGCCCCGGCACCACCCATTTCGGTTTCCGTGACGTGCCCACGGGCGAGAAGCAGAAGCTCGTCGGCGAGGTCTTCACCTCGGTCGCGTCCAGCTACGACCTGATGAACGACCTGATGTCGCTCGGCATCCATCGCGTCTGGAAGCGCTACTTCGTCGCCACCGCGCAGGTGAAGCCGGGTGACCGCGTGCTGGACCTGGCCGGCGGCACCGGCGACATCGCCGCGCTGCTCAGGGACCGGGTCGGCGAGAAGGGCGCGGCTTCTGAAGGGTGCGTCGTGCTCGGCGACATCAACGTGTCGATGCTGAAAGTCGGCCGCGACCGCATGACCGACCGCGGCAACGTGCGCGGCTTCGAGTACGTGCAGTGCAACGCCGAGAAGCTGCCGTTCCCGGATGCCAGCTTCGACCTCGTCACCATCGCCTTCGGGTTACGCAACGTCACCGACAAGGACGCCGCGCTGCGCGAGATGCACCGCGTGCTGAAGGTCGGCGGGCAGGCGCGCGTGCTGGAGTTCTCGGAAGTGACGGCGGACTGGTTCAAGCCGGTCTACGACTTCCACAGCTTCAAGGTGCTGCCGCGGCTCGGCAAGCTGTTCGCCAACGATGCCGACAGCTACCAGTACCTCGCCGAATCCATCCGCAAGCATCCGCCGCAGGAGGAACTGAAGGCGATGATGCAGGCGGCGGGTTTCGCGCGCGCCGGCTACCGCAACCTCAGTGCCGGCATCGTCGCCATCCACACCGGCTACAAGGCCTGAGCCTGCGGCGGCGCCGTCCCGCCGCATCCACCGTCAACGCTGCGATCAGAACTGCGGCTGCCAGGCGTAGCTGAACTTCAGGAACAGGCTGCGGCTGTTGTTGAACAGTTCGGGGTTTGCGTCATCCATGAAGGCGCCGAACGAGGTGCCGGCGTAGAACGCGGTGCGCGGGTTGACCTTGTACGAATAGATCAGCTGCGCGGCCACGTCGCGCGATCGGGCCTTGACCGCGCGGACGTACAGCGACGGATCGCGGTCGATGTGGTTGCCCTGCAGCGCCAGGCGGACGCGCTGGCGCGGGTCGATCTGCCAGCCCAGGCGCACGTCGGCCAATGACGCGCTGAAGGCGGTCCCGCCGTCGCGGTCGAGCCGTTGCCGGCTCAGCGACCAGTTGAGGTTGAGGCCGCGGCCGATGTCGACGTCGCCCCAGGTCTCGATGTAGTTGCCGCGCCCGCGTCGGGTGGCGGTGAGGTCGATCTGGGTGCCGCTGCGCGCGTACACGCCGAACAGCATGCCGCCGCGCGGACGGAAGCTGCCGTTGAAGGCGACGTAGGCCTCGTCGAACATCACGCCGTTCCAGAAGCGCTCTCGGCTCATGCCGATCAGGCTGAAATCGCTCTGCAGCGGGCCGCGTACATTGAAGCTGGTCTCGAACTCGTTCTCCAGCAGCTGGCCGTCGGCGCGGTGGGTGATGTCCCAGTCTGCGTAGAGATTGAAGCGGTTGAACGGCTTGCCGTCGCGGAACCAGTTGCGGCCGCCGCCGATGAGCGACTTTCGGTAGCCCACCTGGCCGATGAAGCCGAGGTCGGCGCGGAAGCCGGGATCGATGCGCTCGTGCCAGCTGTTGAGCGACCAGTTGCGGTTGTTGAACCCGTAGTAGGCGCGCATCGCCTTGCCGGACGGGCTGTCGTCGGCCAAGCCAAGCGATGTCGGATATTCGGACTGGCTGGTGAGCAGCTGCGCCGACACGGTGTGGTGGCCGGTCTGCCAGCGGCCATCGACGCCGACGACGTCGTTCGAATAACCGTCGCCGTGGCGGAAGGTGCCGATCATGCCCACCGTGGTCCGGTCGTTGAGGTTGTGGCGGTAACGCCCGGCCGCGACGTTGACCGGCTGCTCCAGCACGGTGAAGCCGGAGCCGAGCGCGCCCGGCAGGAGCAGCTGGGTGACGGCATCACGCGCGACCAGCGCACCGTAGGCGCCGGAACCGCTGCGGCCGGTGACCCGCAGGCCGGCGTCGGGGTCGGCGATCTGCCGCGTGTAGAGCACCTGCAGCGGCGTGTTGAAGTAGTCCGAGCCTTCCATGAAGAACGGCCGCTTCTCTTCGAAATACAGCGCGAAACTCTGGTTGAGGTCGAGCTGGGCCTGGTCGGATTCGACCTGCGAGAAGTCGGGATTGATCGTCGCGTTGACGGTCATGTTGGGCGAGGGCGCCCAGGACACGTCGAGGCCGGGTTCGACATCGAAACCTTCGCTCTTCCATTCCGCGCCGGCGGCGCTGCGCGTCTCCGGCCGGCCCACGGTCAGGCTCGGCACGACCTCCAGGTTGCGGCCCTGCTGCACGCCGGCCATGCCCTGGTATTTCTCCAGCGTGCAGGTCAGGCAGTTGCCGCCGCGCTTGACCCGGTTCGACATCAGCTGGTGGCGCTTGTCGCGCGGGTAGTTGCGGAAGAAGCCGATGCCCCAGCGCTGCATGCCTTCCACGTTGCGGAAACGCAGGGTGGAGAAGGGGATGCGGATCTCGACGTCGTAGCCGGTGTCGGTGATGCGCCCGGCGCTGGTCCACAGCCCGTCCCAGCTGGCATCCTCGTTGCCGCCGTTGGTCTCGTCCTTGATCAGGTCCATCTGCACGCCGAGCGGGTTGACGAAGAACTCGTAGGCGCGGCGCTGGTCGTCGAAGGTGTCCATGAACATGCCGACCCAGTCGTCGTTGAACGCGCTGTCGCGGTCGCGCAGGTAGGCGCGGATGCGCGAAGGGTCGGTGTCCTCGGCGTGGAAGGCGACGTACAGCGCGTGGTCGTCGTGGCCGACGCGCACCGTGGTCTTCTGCGGGGCGGGGATGTTGTCGCCGGGCGAGACCTCGAAAGCGATATCCAACCGCTTTGCCTGCGACCACGCCGCATCGTCCAGCACGCCATCGATGGCGATGTCGCCGCCGATGCGCGGGATGTCGTGGATGGGGAGCTGCGCGCCCGCTTCCTGGGCGGCGGCGGGCAGGGCACAGGCCGAAGCGAGCGCGAGGGCGAGCAGGGTGCGGGCGGGGCGCAGAGTCATGGAAATGCCGGCTTGGATTCGGCGCACAGCATCCCCTTCGCGCGCCCGATTGGCCCGTGCCGGAAGTGGGGGGACGCACGGGCACGGTTCACCCCGGCCGCGGCCACGCGGCTAAACTCGGGCCTTTCCCCTTCGTCGAGACCACCCATGCGCCATTCCGTGCTGATGCTCTCCATCGCCGCCGCCCTGCTGGCCGGTTGCCCGAAACCGGAGGCCGCCAACGCTCCGGCCCAGCCCGCCGCCAGTGCGCCCGCACCCGCCGCCGCGGCGCCGACGCAGGTCATCGACGAACATTCCTATGCCGAGCCCGGCAAGGTCCGTACCAAGGATCTCGCGCTCGACCTCAACGTCGACTTCGCCAAGAAGGAACTGGCCGGCACCGCGACCTACACGCTGGACTGGATCGACAAGGCCGCGACGCAGCTGGTCCTCGATACCCGTGACCTGACCATCGAGAAGGCCGAAGGCGAGGTCAACGGCCAGTGGCAGCCGCTGAAGTTCGCGCTGGCGCCGAGCGCCGACAAGGTGCTGGGCACCAAGCTCACCGTCGAGACGCCGGAGCGCCCGGGCAAGGTCCGCATCACCTACCGCACTTCGCCGAACGCCTCCGGCCTGCAGTGGCTGGAGCCGTCGATGACCGAAGGCAAGAAGACGCCCTTCATGTTCAGCCAGTCGCAGCAGATCCACGCGCGCAGCTGGGTGCCGCTGCAGGACACGCCGCAGATCCGCTTCACCTACACCGCGCACGTCACCAGCCCGAAGGACGTGATGGTGCTGATGAGCGCCGACAACGACCCGGCCGCCGCGCGCGACGGCGACTACAGCTTCAAGATGCCGCAGCCGATCCCCTCCTACCTGCTCGCCATCGCCGCCGGCGACCTGGTGTTCAAGCCGGTGAGCGCGCGCAGCGGCGTGTGGGCCGAGCCGGCGATGGTGGACAAGGCGAACAAGGAGTTCGAGGACACCGAGAAGATGATCGCCACCACCGAGAAGCTCTACGGCCCCTACCGCTGGGACCGCTACGACATGCTGGTGTTGCCGCCGTCCTTCCCCTACGGAGGCATGGAGAACCCGCGCCTGACCTTCGCCACGCCCACGGTGATCGTCGGCGACAAGTCGCTGGTCTCGCTCATTGCCCATGAACTGGCGCACAGCTGGTCGGGCAACCTGGTCACCTTCGCCACCGACCGCGACGCCTGGTTGAACGAAGGCTTCACCACCTACGTGCAGGGCCGCATCACCGAGGCGATGTACGGCCAGGACATGGCGGACATGGAGCATGTCATCGACCGAGACGAGCTGAAGAAGGAATACGAGACGCTCGACCCGAAGCTGCAGGTGATGGCGCTCAAGCCGGGTGAGCTGGCCGACCCGGACGGTTCGTCCTCGGCCACCGTCTACACCAAGGGCGCATGGATGCTGCAGTGGCTGGAACAGACCTATGGCCGCGAGACGTTCGACCCGTTCCTGAAGGGCTACTTCGACCACTTCGCCTTCCAGTCGATCACCACCCAGCAGTTCCTCGACTACATCAAGGCCAACCTCATCGACAAGTATCCGGGCAAGGCGACCATGGCCCAGGTCGATGAGTGGGTCTACAAGCCCGGCGTGCCGGCGTTCGCGCCGCAGGTGCAGGCGCGTCCGTTCTCGGTGGTCGATACCGCGCGTTCCGCGTGGTCGGGCACCAACACGCTGCCGGCCGCCGCGCTGACCGGGAAGTGGTCGACGCAGGAATGGGTGCATTTCATCGAAGGCCTGCCGGAGACGCTGCCGGTCGAGCAGCTCAAGCAGCTCGATGACGCCTACCACTTCACCGGCACGCCGAACGGCGAGATCGCGATGCGCTGGTATCCGCTCACCGTGCGCAGCGGCTACACCGATGCACGTCCGGAGATCGCCAGGTTCCTGGAGCGCGTCGGCCGCCGCAAGCTGATCATGCCGATCTACGGCGCGCTGGTGAAAACGCCGGACGGCCTGGCCTTCGCCAAGCAGGTCTTCGCCAAGGCCAAGCCGGCCTACCACCCGATCACCACCGGCTCGGTCGAGGAAGCGATCGCCAAGGCCGAAGCGGGCGGCGGGACGAAGTGATGAAGCACCTCCTGCTGCCGCTGGCTTTGCTGGCCGCGCTGGCCGCCTGCAAGAAGGAAGAAGACCCGCAGGCGGCCGCGGCCGCGCAGGCCGCCCAGCAGGAGGCTGCCGCCGCGCCCTTGAAGCGCAATTTCGACGAGGCGCTGGCGGCGAAGAACTGGGAGCTGGCGCTGTCGCAGGCGGACGAGTTGCGCAGCCGCTATCCGGGCACGCAGGCCGCCGCCGCCATCGCGCCGCACTACGCCGAGGTCGACAACCAGGCCAAGTCCGCCCGCGCCGCGCGCCGGCTGGAGAACCTGTGGGACTACCAGAGCGTGCCCGCCGGCAAGGGCCGGCAGCTGAGCGCCGCGATCATGTCGAAGGAGCGCATCGACATCGACAACGGCCGCAGCACCGTGCAGCTGATCTTCCGCGACCATCCCGAGTGGGGCCGCAGCGCCTACCTGGTCATGCAGCGCGGCGACTTCAACTGCTACGGCGGCTGCCGGTTGAAGCTGAAGGTCGACGGCAAGCCGCGCACGCTGGCCGGCTCGCGCCCGAAGACGGACGAGGCCATCGCCATGTTCATCGAGGACGAGGCCGCGCTCTGGCGCCTCTTCAAGTCAGCGAAGGAAGTCTCCATCGAGTTCCCGGTCAAGCCGTCCGGCACCCGCATCGCCACCTTCGAGAGCGGCGGGCTGGATCCGGGCAGGCTGCCGAAATGGAAGTGATTCGACTTCGACATGCATCAAAGAAAACGCCGGCGATTGCCGGCGTTTTCCATTCCAGCCCCGCGAGTGGACTCAGAGCGCGTAACCGAACTGCCGCTCGAACTCGCGGTTGAATTCCTCGAAGGTGAAGCGCTGGTTCTGGGTGCCGTGGTGGCTCACTTTCAGCGCGCCCATCAGGTTGCCGATGCGGCCGATGGTCGGCCAGTCGTGGCCGTGTTCCAGCCCATAGATCAGGCCGGCGCGGAAGGCGTCGCCGCAGCCGGTCGGGTCCACCACCGCTTCCTCTTCCGCCGGCGGCACGTTGACGCTGATGCCGTCGTGGAAGATGTCGCAGCCCTTCGGCCCGCGGGTCACGATGAAGGCCTTCACCTGGCGGGCGATCTCGCGCTCGCTCCAGCCGGTGCGTTCCTGCAGCAGGCTGGACTCGTAGTCGTTGGTGATCACGTAGTCGGCCAGCCGCACGAACTCGCGGAACTCCTCGCCGTTGAACAGCGGCATGGCCTGGCCCGGATCGAAGATGAAGGGGATGCCGGCCTCGTGGAATTCGCGCGCGTTCTGCAGCATGCCCTCGCGGCCGTCCGGCGCCACGATGCCGAGCGTCACGCCCTCGGTGTCGCGCACGTGGTTCTGGTGGCTCTCGCCCATCGCGCCCGGGTGGAAGGCGGTGATCTGGTTGTTGTCGTGGTCGGTGGTGATGAAGGCCTGCGGCGTGTAGCTGTCGCCCAGCTCCTTCACGTAGGTCAGGGGGATGCCGAGTGCGTCGAAGTGCGCGCGGTACGGCCCGAAGTCCTGGCCCACGGTCGCCATCGGCAGCGGCTTGCCCCCCAGCAGGTGCAGGTTGTAGGCGATGTTGCCGGCGCAGCCGCCGAACTCGCGGCGCATCCGCGGCACCAGGAACGAGACGTTCAGGATGTGCACCTTGTCCGGCAGGATGTGGTTCTTGAACTGGTCGGGGAAGACCATGATGGTGTCGTAGGCCAGGGAGCCACAGATCAGCGCGGACATGGAGGGCACTCGTCGGGAACCGGCATAGGGTACCGGCAGGCGTGACCGAAGGCACGCGGAGGCCCGGGAAATAACGATTGCGGAACGCTGGCCCAGCGGTTTTTCGCTAGACTGACGCGCTTCGCCACTCCCCCCAAACGAGCTCCCCGACCGATGTTCAAAAAGCTGCGCGGCATGTTCTCCAACGACCTGTCCATCGACCTGGGCACGGCCAATACGCTGATCTACGTGCGCGGCCAGGGCATCGTCCTGAACGAGCCCTCGGTGGTGGCGGTGCGCCAGGACCGGATCTCGGGCGCGGCGCGCTCGGTGGCGGCGGTGGGGTCGGAAGCCAAGCAGATGCTGGGTCGCACGCCGGGCAACATCACCACCATTCGGCCGATGAAGGACGGCGTCATCGCCGATTTCACCTACACCGAGGAAATGCTCAAGTACTTCATCAAGAAGGTGCACAAGAGCCGCTTCCTCAAGCCCAGCCCGCGCGTGCTGATCTGCGTGCCCTGCGGCTCCACCCAAGTGGAGCAGCGCGCGATCAAGGAATCGGCGCTGGAAGCCGGCGCCCGTGACGTCTCGCTGATCGAGGAGCCGATGGCCGCGGCGATCGGCGCCGGCATGCCGGTCACCGAGGCGCGCGGCTCGATGGTGGTCGATGTCGGCGGCGGCACCACCGAGGTCGCGGTGATCGCGCTCAACGGCATCGTCTACTCGCAGTCGGTGCGCGTGGGCGGCGACCGTTTCGACGAATCCATCATCAACTACGTGCGTCGCCACCACGGCATGCTGATCGGCGAGGCGACCGCCGAGCGCGTCAAGATGGAGATCGGCAACGCCTATCCGCAGCAGCAGGTGCGCGAGATGGAGATCTCCGGCCGCAACCTGGCCGAGGGCGTGCCGAAGATGATCACCATCAATTCCAACGAGGTGCTGGAAGCGCTGCGCGAGCCGCTGGCGCAGATCGTCGCCGGCGTGCGCCAGACGCTGGAGCAGACGCCGCCGGAACTCTCGGCCGACGTCGCCGAGCGCGGCATCGTGCTGACTGGCGGCGGCGCGCTGCTGCGCGACCTGGACCGCATGCTGTCTGAGCAGACCGGCCTGCACGTGATGGTCGCCGACGATCCGCTGACCTGCGTCGCCCGCGGCGGCGGCCGTGCGCTGGAGCTGCTCGACAAGCACGGCAACGAGTTCTTCGCCCACGACTGACCGTTCCACCGGCCCGCGATGAGCGGGCCGCGCGGCCCCGGGGAGGCCGCTTCGCGCTAACTTCCACGCATCCCAACCGCCGCGCCCGGACAAGACCGACATCGTGCCCCCCTACGCAGGTTCCGCCGCTTCCCGCCCGCAGGACATCGCCGGCAGCCTGCGCCTGCTGGGCTACCTGGCGCTGTCGGTGGCGCTGATCTTCCTCGACCACCGGCTGGGCTGGGTGCCGCAGCTGCGCCAGACCGGCAACCTGGTCGTGCAGCCGCTGTGGCAGGCCGCGGGCATGCCCTCGCGCCTCGGCGAGAAGGTGCGCAGCGACGCGGTGACCCGCAGCCAGCTGGCCCACGACAACCGCGTGCTGCGCAACGCGCTGCTGGTATCCGGCGCGCAGGTGGCCCGGCTGGAATCGGCGGCGGCCGAGAACCTGCGGCTCAAGGCCCTGCTGGGCGTGGCCGAACAGGGCCGGCTGGACGTGCAGCTGGCGCCGATCCTCGACATCGACCTCGACCCGACCCGGCAGCGGCTGGTGCTGGATGCCGGCAGCCGCCAGGGCGTGCGCAAGGGGCAGGTGGTGCTGGATGCCGGCGGCCTGCTCGGACAGGTGATCGAGGTCCAACCCGGCACGTCCACCGTGCTGTTGCTCACCGACCCCGACCACGCGGTGCCGGTCGAGGTCGCGCGCAGCGGCGTGCGGCTGGTGGCCTATGGCCACGGCGATGGCATCTCGCTGGGCAACATCCCGCGCACGGCGGACATCCGCGTCGGCGACGTGGTGCAGACCTCCGGGCTGGGCGGGCGTTTCCCGCCGGGCTTCCAGGTCGGCACGGTGCAGTCGCTCGAACCCGACGACAGCCGCGCCTTCCTGGTCGGCGCGCTGGTGCCGGCGGCCGGGCTGGACCGGGGCCGTGAAGTGCTGCTGCTGCGCGAGGTGCGCGCGGTGACGCCGGCGACGCCGGGTGTGGTCGATGCGGCTTCGGCGGTGTCCGCGGGCGCGTCGGCTTCGGCGGGCGCATCGCCGCCAGCCGCGACGGCCGGCCAGCAGCCGATGGCATCTGCGCCGACGCTTCCGCCTTCAACGCCCCCCGTCCGGACCGGCACGCCGGCGGCGAACACCGCCGATGCGTCGCCCGCCGCCGCATCGACATCCTCCGCCACCCCGGCCAATGCCGCGCCTGCCGCGCCGCCACCGGAGGTGCGCCGATGAAGCGCAGCCAGGCCGGATACGGCTGGATGCTGGCCAGCGTGGTGCTGGCGATCCTGCTGGCGCTGCTGCCGCTGCCGCCGGAAATCGCGCCGCTGCGCCCGTATGGCCTGGCGCTGGTGATGGCGTACTGGGTGCTGGAGACGCCGGAGCGCGCGGGCCTCGGGTTCGCGTTCTTCTGCGGTCTGCTGGCGGATTTCGCCACCGGCGCGATCCTCGGCGAACAGGCGCTGCGGATGGTCATCCTGGCCTTCATCCTCGACCGTTTCCGCACCCGGCTGCGCTTCTTCCCGACCTGGCAGCAGGCCATGGTGATCGGCGCGCTGCTGCTGAACGACCGCATCGTGTCCGCCGTCGTGCATGCGCTGGTCAACGCGCCGCAGGCACCGGCGGCGGACTGGCTGTCGCCGCTGACGGGTGCGCTGATGTGGGGCCCGGTGTTCCTGGTGCTGGACGCGCTCCGCCACGGCCGCGGCCGGGCCTAGGCGATGTGGGCTCGTCGCGGCCGTCGGCTGGTCAAGCAGCGCGCGCTGGAGGTGGAGCATTTCCGCCGCCGCGCGATGCTCGGCTTCGCGATCGTCGCGCTCTGCCTGCTCGGGCTGGCCGGCTGGTACTTCCGCCTGCAGGTGGTGCAGCACCAGCGCTATGCGGCGCAGGCCGAGGCCAATCGCATCAAGCCGCGGCCGATCGTGCCGGGGCGCGGCGTCATCTATGACCGCAAGGGCCGCATCCTGGCCGACAACATCCCGGCCTTCCGCCTCGACGTCACGCCCGACCGCGTCGGTGACATCGACGAGGTGGTCCGCCGCATCTCCTCGATCATCGCCTTCAGCCCCGAGGACCTGGAGGCGTTCGGGGAGGCGCGCAAGTCGGCGCGCCGGCATCGCCCCATCACCCTCAAGCTGCGCCTGACCGAGGCCGAGATCGCGCGCTTCGCGGTGGACCGCTGGAAATATCCCGGCGTGGACCTGGTGCCGTACTTCAGCCGCGTCTATCCCTACGGCGACCTGTTCGCGCACATCATCGGCTACGTGGGGCGGGTGGACGCCAAGGACCGCGAGCGGCTGGACGAGACCGCCGCCGCCTTCAGCCACATCGGCAAGACCGGGCTGGAGCGTTATTACGAGGACGCGCTGCGCGGCAAGGTGGGCTACGAGCGCATCGAGACCAATTCCGACGGCCGTGCCCTCCGCACCCTCGGCGTGGTGCCGGCGACGCCGGGCACCGACCTGCGCCTGTCGATCGACGTGGACCTGCAGCGCGCGATGGTCGCCGCGTTCGGCACGCTGGAAGGCACGGCGGTGGCGGTGGACCCGCGTACCGGCGAGATCCTGGCCATGGTCAGCCTGCCCAGCTACGACCCCAACCTGTTCGTCAACGGCATCTCGCACGCGGACTACAAGGCGCTCAACGAGAATCCCTCGCGGCCGCAGTTCAACCGCGCGGTGCTGGGCGGCGTGGCGCCGGGCTCCACCCTCAAGCCGATCCTGGGCCTGGCCGGGCTCGACAGCGGCACGCGAACGCCTTCGGACAGGGTCCTGTCGACCGGCATGTTCTACATCGGCGGGCAGCGGCGCGGTTACGGCGACTCGCACCGCGGCGGCCACGGCTGGACCGACCTGCGCAAGTCGATCTACGAATCGGTCAACACGTATTACTACAAGCTCGCGCTGGACATGGGGATCGAGAAGTTCGACCGCTACATGGACCTGTACGGCTTCGGCAGGCCGACCGGCGTGGACCTGTCGGGCGAGATCGGCGGCATCCTGCCGTCGCCGGCGTGGAAGGCCAAGCACGCGCCGAAGCAGGGTCGCTGGTATCCCGGCGATACCGCGATCAGCGGCATCGGCCAGGGCTTCTGGAAGGTGACGCCGCTGCAGCTGGTGCAGGCGACCGCGGCGCTCGGCAACGGCGGCTGGCTGCGCCGCCCGCACCTGGTCAAGGACACGCGGCAGGGCTTCGAGGCGCCGTGGGTGGTGATGGCGCAACCGGCCGCGCCCCGCATCAGCCAGAGTCCGGCGCACCTCGAAGCCGTCCGCGAAGGCATGATCGCCACCGTGCACGGGCCGGGCACCGCCACCAACATCCGCTACGGGCTGGACTACCTGATCGCCAGCAAGACCGGCACCGCGCAGGTGGTGAGCCGGCGCGGCCATGCCGCGATCAACCCCAAGAGCCTGCCGATGCACCTGCGCCACCGCGCGCTGTTCATCGCCTACGCGCCGGCCTACGACCCGACCATCGCCGTGGCCGTGGCGGTGGAAGGCGGCGGCTACGGCGCGTCCACCGCGGCGCCGATCGCGCGCACGATCCTGGACGCATGGATCGACGGCAAGCTGCCCGAAGGCGTGCTGCCGGAGGTGGTCCGCGACGCCAGCATCCCGGCTTCTCTGCAGCCGCCGGTGACGGCGTCGCCCGGCGGAACCGCATCGCCTGACCCGGCCGTACCCGCACCCGCCGCCGCCCCGACGCCCACCCGCGCGGAGCCGCATCGATGAACCCGCTGCTACGTTGGCTGTCGGAGATGGTGCTGCGCATGCTGCGCACCATCGACCTGCCGTTGCTGGCCGCGCTGTCGGCGCTGATGGCGGCCAGCCTGGTGGTGCAGTACAGCGCCGGCGGCGACAGCATGGGCTTCGTGCTGCGGCAGGGTGCGCGCTTCGCCATCGGGCTGGGCGCGATGTGGGCGTTGTCGCGGGTCACGCCGCAGGTGCTGCGCGCGGTGTCGCCGTATGCCTATGCGGCTTCGTTGCTGCCGCTGGTGGCGGTGCTGTTCATCGGCACCGGGCGGCACGGCGGCCACTGGATCAACCTGGGCGTCTTCTACTTCCAGCCTTCGGAACTGCTCAAGCTGTGCCTGCCGATGATGCTGGCTTGGTACCTGGACCGCCGCGTGCTGCCGCCGCGCGTCCCCACGGTGATGGGCGCCATCGCGCTGATCGCGTTGCCGGTCGGGCTGATCCTGCTGCAGAAGGATTTCGGCACCGCGATGCTGGTGCTGGCCACGGGTGCCTTCGCGCTGTTCCTGGTCGGGCTGCCGTGGTGGTGGTTCGGCGCCGCGTTCGCCGGCGTGGTGGCGATCGCGCCGGTGGCCTGGTTCTGGCTGCTCCGGCCCTACCAGAAGGGCCGCATCCTGACCTTCCTCAACCCGGAGAACGATCCGCTGGGCGAAGGCTGGAACCTGATGCAGTCGAAGATCGCGATCGGCTCCGGTGGCTGGTTCGGCAAGGGCTGGGGGCAGGGCAGCCAGTCACATCTCGATTACCTGCCCGAGCACACCACCGACTTCGCGTTCTCGGTGCTGTCCGAGGAATTCGGCTGGACCGGGGTGATGGTCGTGCTGGCGCTCTACCTGTTCGTGGTCGGCCGCTGCCTGTGGATCGCCGCCGAGGCGCGCGACGGCTATTCGCGGATCATCGCCGGCACGCTCGGGCTGTCGCTGTTCGCCTACGTCATGGTCAACGGCGCGATGATCTCCGGCCTGCTGCCGGTGGTGGGCGTGCCGATGCCCTTCATCTCCTACGGCGGCACCTCGGCGGTGGCGCTGCTGGCGGGCATGGGGCTGGTGATGTCGGCGGGCGCGCACGGCCGTCGCGGCACCCGGAAATGACGCGGAAAACGTGGCGCGATGCTGAATCCGCGGTTCGGCAGGCTTGCGGCTGCGTGCTAACCTCGCGGCGATGATCCGACGCTCAATCCCCCTCGCTTTCGTGCTCGTCCTGGCCGCCTGCGCGACCAAGGCGCCCCCGCCCGCCGTGCCGGGCAGCCCCGCGGCCGTGCCGCCGCAGCGCGCCACCATCGCGCTGCCGTCGCAGCCGGCCGAACGCCCGGTGGCACCGCCTTCGGTGACTGATCCGGCATTGCCGTTGGCGCAGCGCCAGGCCGCCTTCGTCGACTACACCGCGCGGACCTACGGCATCGACCCCGCCTACATCCGCAGCGTGCTGGCGGAGGCGCAGCACCAGCAGCGCATCGTCGACATCATGTCGCGCCCGGCCGAGGCGGTCCGCCCGTGGAAGGACTACCGGCCGATCTTCGTCAACGACGCCCGCATCAACGGCGGCGTGGCGTTCTACCGCGAGAACCGCGCGGCGCTCGACAAGATCAGCGCCGAGACCGGCGTGCCGGCGGAATACATCGTCGCGATCATCGGCGTGGAAACGCAGTTCGGCCGCAACATGGGCAGCTACAAGGTGCTCGACGCGCTCTACACCCTGGCCTTCGGCTACCCCAAGCGCGCGCCGTTCTTCGCCGGTGAGCTGGCGCAGTTGTTCGCGCTTGGCAAGGCCGAGCCGCAGCTCGACATCACCCAGCTCAAGGGCAGCTATGCCGGCGCGATGGGCATGGGCCAGTTCATGCCGTCCAGCTACCGCCTGTGGGCGAAGGACGGCGACGGCGACGGCCGCCGCGACCTGCTGACCCACAAGCCCGACGTGTTCGCCTCGATCGCCAACTATTTCGTGGTGCATGGCTGGCAGCGCGGCCAGCCGGTCGTCGCGCGCGCCGAGAAGGATCCCAACCTGCCGGAGTGGACGCCGGAGACCGTCGAGCCCATCCACACGCTCGCCGCCATCGAGGCCAAGGGCTACCGCCCGCTGCGTGGCCAGCCGGTGCGCGAGGGGGCGACCGTGATCAATTTCGAAGGCGATGCCGGCCGTGAATACTGGCTCGGCTACGGCAACTTCTTCGTGATCACCCGCTACAACCGCTCGCCGATGTATTCGCTCGCCGTGCACCAGCTCGCCCAGGCGATCCGCGCCGGGGCCGACGCCCGATGAGCCAGGGCCGGCTGCTGCCCCTGGCAGCCCTGGTCCTGGCGCTCGCCGCCTGCGGCACCACGCCGAAGAAGACCGCTCCCGCCGAAGCGCCCAGGCGCGTCGATGCCGGCGCCCATGCCGCGCGCCCCGCCGCCGAACCGCGCAAGGTCTCGCCCTACGCGCCGGCGCAGGAGGACATGTCGAAGCGCGGCAATTACGTGGCCGGCGGCCTGTACGCGCCGGGCGTGTCCGACACGGTGCCGGACTACATCCCCAACGTCGATGCCATCCCCGAGCCGGATGTCCGCGCCGAACCGATGTCGCGCTACGGCAACCGCTCGCCCTACAGCGTGCTCGGCAAGTCGTACACGGTGATGGCGCAACCGAAGGGCTACGTCGAGCGCGGCACCGCCTCCTACTACGGCAACAAGTTCCACGGCCGCCGCACTTCCAACCAGGAGGTGTACGACATGTACGCCTTCACCGCCGCCCACCGCACGCTGCCGCTGCCGAGCTTCGCGCGGGTGACCAATCTGGACAACGGCAAGTCGGTGGTGGTGCGCGTCAACGACCGCGGGCCGTTCCATTCCGGCCGGCTGATCGACCTGAGCTACGCCGCCGCGGTGAAGCTGGGTTACCGCGATCGCGGTACCGCCCGCGTCGAAGTCCGCGCGCTCACCCCGGGCGAACAGGCCGAGGTCGGCGGGATGGTTGCCGCCGCGCAGGCCGCGAAACACGACCCGCGCGCCGAAGCCGCACTGGCGGGGCAAGTCGCGAGCAGCAACGTGCCGCAGGGCGTGGCGCTGGCCGATGCCGGCAAGTCCGGCGGCGAGTACCGCTTCGACATGCTGCAGAACGGCAAGGCGATGACCGCCGACGAGTTCGATGCGTGGATGCGCGCGCGTCGCGTGCGCGTGGCCACCGGCAAGCCCGGCACGCCCGATCCGCAGCCGCAGCACCTCCCGGCGCAGACCCCGCCGGCGATCGAGGCCGCGCCGTTGGCCGCGTCGAACACCGGCGCGATGGTGCAGCCGCAGCCTGCCACCCCGGTCGTCGCCGCACCGGCCCCGGCCGTGGCGATGCAGGCGGGCGGCGTGCAGTTGCAGGTCGCGAGCTTCGCCAGCCCGGACAATGCCGCGCGCGCGCTGGCCATGTTGCGCGATGCGGGCGTGCCCGGGGCGCGCCTGCAGGACGCCACCGTCGGCGGCAAGCGCATCTGGCGCCTGCGCGTCGGCCCGCTGGCCGAGAGCGCGGTGTCGCCGCTGGCCTCGCGCATCGCGGGCTTGGGCTTCGGCCCGCCGGCCGTCGTCCGCGAATGATCTTTCCCTGAACCCCTGTCGGCCTTGCCGGCCCGTGAGAACCGCTTCCCGATGAAACAGACCCTGCTCGTTCCCGTTGCCCTCGCCACCGCTTTCCTCGGCCTGGCCGTCGCCCAGACCCCGGCGCCCGCCACGCCCGCGCCGCCCGCGGCCGTCGCCAGCGGCGACCTGCCGATCCCGCCGGCGCCGGTCCCGAAGGTGTCGAAGGCGTGGATCCTGATGGACTACGCCACCGGCCAGGTGCTGGCGGGCGAGAACATCGACGCGCAGCTGGAGCCGGCCAGCATCACCAAGGTGATGACCAGCTACGTGATCGCCGCGGAACTGGCCAAGGGCAAGCTCAAGGCCGACGACCCGGTGATGATGAGCGAGAACGCCTGGCGCACCGGCGGCGCCGGCACCGACGGCAGCTACAGTGGCTTCGAGGTCAACAAGACCGCGCCGCTGGAGCAGATGGAGAAGGGCATGGTGGTGCAGTCCGGCAACGATGCCGCGATCGCCCTGGCCGAACACGTGGCCGGCAGCGAGCAGGCCTTCGCCTCGCTGATGAACAGCTACGCGCAGCGCATCGGCATGAAGAACAGCCACTTCGCGAATGCCACCGGCCTGTCCGCGCCCGGCCACCTGTCCTCGGCGCGTGACCTGGCGCTGCTGGGCCGCGCGCTGATCCACGACTACCCGCAGGCGTATTCGTACAACAGCCTCAAGGAGTTCACCGTCGGGCCGATCACCCAGCCCAACCGCAACCTGCTGCTGTGGCGCGACAACTCGGTGGACGGCATCAAGACCGGCCACCATTCCGGCGCCGGCTACTGCCTGATGGCCTCGGCCAAGCGTGGCGACCAGCGTCTGATCAGCGTGGTGCTGGGCAACACCAGCGAGGAACAGCGCGCGGTCGATTCGCAGGCGCTGCTCAACTGGGGCTTCCGTTTCTACGAGAGCCACCGCCTGTACGACGCCGGCAAGCCGATCGCCACCCAGCGCGTGTGGAAGGGCGCGGTGCCCGAAGTGAAGCTGGGCGTGGCCGAGCCGCTGGTGGTCAGCCTGCCGCGTGGCCGCTACCCGCAGATGAAGTCGTCGATGGACGTGCCGAAGACGCTGGTCGCGCCGGTGAAGAAAGGCCAGCAGATCGGCAGCGTGAAAGTGACCTTGGACGGCAAGATCATCGCCACCACGCCGCTGGTCGCGCTGGAAGCGGTCGAGCAGGGCGGCTTCTTCAGGCGCCTGTGGGACGAGATCCGGATGTGGTGGGCGTCGCTCTGACGACTTGGGCCGGCACGCGGTGAGGCGCGCGCCGCGACAATGGCTCGACAGGAACGGCCCGCGGAAGCGGGCCGTTTCCGTTCCGATGGGTCCGATGGGGAGGCGGCTTACGGGCCGCGCGCCGCCGCCGGATCCGCCGGCAGTCCGCCGAGTTCGCTGACCAGGTCGGTGTAGGCCTGCAGGTAGGCGAGGGCGATGACCTGGCCGATCTCGGTATTGGAATAGCTCGACACGCTCGCGCCGCCGGCCGCCAGGAAGCTGCTGGCGATGCCGAAGCCGTCGCCGCCGAAGCCGATGTCGGTCTTCTTGGCGTGGCCCTCGGCCATGGCGACCTGTTCGGAGGAGCGCATGTCGGTGACGGTGAGCAGCACGTCGGCGGTCTTGCGGTGCAGGTTGAGGTTGCCGGCGATCGCGCCGATGCGGCCGCCGATCAAACCGCCCAGCCCGCCGCCGAAGCGGCTGCCGCCGGCATCGGAATTCCTCGAGACCAGGTCCGGCACCAGCGCGTAGTCGGCGGCGCGGATCTGGCCCTTGCCCATGCGCGACTGGCTGCGCAGCTCGCCGCTGGCGGCCAGGTCGCGCTCGCCCATCATCGCGCCCAGGCCCTTGTTGCGGTCGACCAGGGTGAAGCACTTCGACTTGCTGACGTAGAGCTTGATCAGCGCCTCCGGCGACGACAGGCTGTAGTCGCTCCACCAGCGCTCTTCGGGTTCGAGCACGGTGATCGTGCCCAGCTTGCGGGTGCAGACCGGGATCTGCCGGGTCTTCTCGGCGCGGGTGTCCTGGGCGCTGCGGCGTTGCGCATGCGCGGGCGGGGGTGTGGTCAGCAGGGCGGTGCCGGCGACCAGCGCCGCCATCAGCAAGGCATGGGTTTTCATCGGAATTCTCTCGTGGTGTGGTGGGCGGGCGATGCGCGATGCCGCCGCCGCCACGCGGTGGGCGTTGGCGACGCTGGTGAGTTCGTTTTCCCCGGCCGGCAGGCTAGTCGCCCCCCGAAGCCGGGCGGACGCGACGGACCCGCCCATGTGCGTGAGGCCTTTCCGGCATCGGCATCGGAGCGGTATCGCGCGCTGTCAGGCGATGGCCGCCCGGCCGCTTGGGTTGGCCCGCCCGTGGCCCCATAATCCGGGCATGAGCATCCATTCCGACAATCCCGAGCACGGCTTCCAGTTCCCCGGCGTCTTCGAGATCACCGCGATGGGCCCGGCCAACAGCGGGCTGGAGGACGAGATCCCGCTGCTGCTGGCCAATGCCGGCATCGAGGTCATGCGCGAAACCGTGGCGGTGCGCGATTCCAGTGGCGGCAAGTACGTGTCGATCAGGCTGAGCTTCAAGGCCGAGTCGCGCGCGCAGTACGACGCCGCGCACGAGGCCCTGCGCAGCCACCCGGAAGTGAAGTGGACGATCTGAGCGGTGCCGCCTGCGCCGGTGAACCGGCGCCTGCAACGACACGCCCCGCCATCGTCCGCGACCTCGGCCGCCAGCCCTACGAACCGGTCTGGCGCGCGATGCAGGGTTTCACCGACGCCCGCGACACGGACACCCCCGACGAGCTCTGGTTCGTCGAGCACGATCCGGTGTTCACCTTGGGCCAGGCCGGCAAGGACGAGCACGTGCTGATGCCGGGCGAGATCCCGGTGATCCACGTCGACCGCGGCGGCCAGGTCACCTACCACGGCCCCGGCCAGATCGTCGTCTACCCGCTGCTGGACCTGAAGCGGCTCAGGGTCGGCGTGCGCGACTACGTCTGCAGGATCGAGCAGGCGATCATCGACACGCTCGGCGAGTGGAACATCGGCGCCGCCCGCAGGGACGGCGCGCCCGGCGTCTACGTCAACGGCGCCAAGGTGGCCGCGCTCGGCATCCGCGTGCGTCGCGGCTGCAGCTTCCACGGCCTCGCCTTCAACATCGCCATGGACCTCGAACCCTTCCACCGCATCAACCCCTGCGGCTACGCCGGCCTGGAAGTGGTATCGATGTCGGATCTCGGCGGTCCCGGCGGAATGGATGCGGTCAAGCCGGTCCTGCTGGCCGAGCTGGCGAGGCAGTTCGGCCTGGCGCCCGAAGCCGCCGCGCCGCCGGACCTGGCCGCCTGGGCCGCGAAGCGCAAGCTGGGCTGAAGTCGCTTTCCCGACGGCCGGAGGCAGCCCATGGGCGCTGCCGCTCAGGCTGCGCTTCCTGCTCCGATGAGCGGGCGCGCGCCATCCATGGCGCGCTCATCGCCCATGGGCTGCCTCCGGTCTGCATCGGTGCGCCTGCATCGAGACCGCCTTGATTGGGATGCCGCTTCCAAAGCGTCCAAGGCCACTTCCCGCGCCGGCATCGGAATCACGCTGTTCGATGCCGCTTCCAAAAGAACCGCGCGTCCCCACCCGCCGCATTTGCGATAATCCCGCCATGAACGAACCGCGCAGCATCCCGCTATCCGTCATCGAGGACGCGCCCGCCCCGCTCACGCCCGGCGAGAAACAGCTGGCCGGCGACAAGATCGGCCGCTCGCCGGTGCAGTTCGACGAAGCCCCGGTGCTGCGCAAGCCCAGCTGGATCCGCGTGCGCATCCCGAGCGGCAATTCGGTGCAGCAGCTCAAGTCCAAGCTGCGCGCCAACCGGCTGGTCACCGTCTGCGAGGACGCCAGCTGCCCCAACATCCACGAGTGCTTCAGCCACGGCACCGCGACGTTCATGATCATGGGCGACGTCTGCACGCGCCGCTGCAGCTTCTGCGACGTGGCGCATGGCCGCCCCAAGCCGCTGGACGCCGACGAGCCGCGCCGGCTGGCCGAGACCATCGCCGACATGGGCCTGCGCTACGTGGTGATCACCAGCGTGGACCGCGACGACCTGCGCGACGGCGGCGCCCAGCATTTCGTCGACTGCATCACCGCCACGCGCGCGGCGAAGCCCGGCATCCAGATCGAGATCCTCACGCCGGACTTCCGCGGCAAGGGCCGCATGGAGCGCGCGCTGGAGATCCTGGCCGCCGCGCCGCCGGACGTCTTCAACCACAACGTGGAGACCGTGCCCGAGCTCTACCGCAACGTGCGCCCCGGCGCCGACTACCAGTGGTCGCTGACCCTGCTGAAGAAGTTCAAGGCGCAGCATCCCGATATCTCCACCAAGTCCGGGATCATGCTTGGCCTGGGCGAGACCATGGAGCAGGTCGAAGGCACGCTCCGCGACCTGCGCGCGCACGACGTGGACATGGTCACCATCGGGCAATACCTGCAGCCTTCGCCGGCGCACCACCCGCTGCTGCGCTACTGGACGCCCGAAGAGTTCAAGCAGCTGGAAACCTTCGGATACGCGCTGGGGTTTTCCCACGTCGCGTCGGGACCGATGGTGCGTTCCAGCTACCACGCCGACCGCTCCGCCAAGGAAGCCGGCATCGCGCCCACGGCCTGAATCGGCGCCCCGGCGGCCGTTCATCCGCGCTTTCGGTACGCCGGCTACCCTGCCGTGGACACCCGTCTGGCGCGGCAAGCGAACTTCCTGCACTGTCGGGCTGTCCCATGACACGGGCATCCTGTGCCCAGCCGCCTCCCACGAGTGAGTGATGATGAAGCTACGTCCGACCCTTCTCGCCCTGGCCCTGGTCGCGCCGATCTCGCTCCTGGCGATGGCCGATGGCGTCCGCGCCCCGGCCGAGACGCCGGCGGTCGCCGCCTCCGCCTTCACCACCAGTCCGGAGCAGGCCGACACCTCGGCGCTGGTCCACGGCCTGCTGTCGGACAGCCGCTACGCCTACCGCCCGCGCGCGCTCGACGCGACGCTGGGCGCGGAAGTCTGGAAGCGCTACCTGGAAGCGCTCGACCCGTCCAAGGTCTACCTGACCCGCGCCGACGTGGCGACGGTCAATGACGCGCCGGCCAAGGTGGCCAGCGCGATCAAGGGCGGCGACTACGCGCCGATGTACCGCCTGTTCGACCTGTACCGCACCCGCGTGCAGGAGCGTTCGGCCTATGCCCGCGCGCTGCTCAAGCAGGACATCTTCGATTTCAACGGCAACGACCGCTACGACTACGACCGCAAGGACGTGCCGTGGTCCGATGCCGCCGCGCTCGACGCGCTGTGGAAGCAGTCGGTGCGTTCCGACTGGCTGCGCCTGAAGCTGGCCGGCAAGCAGCCGGCGGAGATCCGCAAGACGCTCGACAAGCGCTACGCCAACATGACCACGATGGTGCGCGACCTCAATGCCGAGGACGTCTTCCAGACCGCGCTCAACGCCTACACCGGCTCCATCGACCCGCATTCCGACTACTTCAACCCGCGCGCCGCGGAGCGCTTCAACCAGTCGATGTCGCTGTCGCTCGAGGGCATCGGCGCGCAGCTGCAGAAGCGCGAGGACATCGTCACCATCATGGAACTGATCCCGGGCGGCCCGGCCGCGCGCAGCAACCTGCTCAAGCCCGGCGACCGCATCGTCGCGGTCGGGCAGGGCACCGGCGGCGCGATGGAGGACGTGATCGGCTGGCGCATTGACGACGTCGTCGCCAAGATCAAGGGCGCCAAGGGCACCGTGGTGCGGCTGGACATCCTGCCGGCCGAAGCCGGCATCGACGCCAAGCCCAACCGCATCCAGCTGACCCGCGACAAGGTGGTGCTGGCCGAGAGCAAGGCCAAGAGCGAGATCCTGCAGCTGCCCGCCGCCGAGGGCATGCCGGCGCGCCGCATCGGCGTGATCAAGGTGCCGGGGTTCTACCAGGATTTCGACGCCCGCCGCAGCCGCGACGACTATGTCTCCGTCACCCGCGACGTGGCCGCGCTGCTGGCCCAGCTGCGCGACGAGAAGGTCGATGGCGTGGTCATGGACCTGCGCAACAACGGCGGCGGCTCGCTGGACGAAGCGGTGAGCATGACCGGCCTCTTCATCGACAAGGGCCCGGTGGTGCAGGAGCGCCAGGCCGGCGGCCGCATCAGCGTGCGCAGCGACCGCGACGCCGGCGTGCAGTGGAGCGGTCCGCTGGCGGTGCTGATCAACCGTGCCTCCGCTTCGGCGTCGGAGATCTTCGCCGGCGCGATCCAGGACTACGGGCGCGGCCTGATCATCGGCGAGAACAGCTTCGGCAAGGGCACGGTGCAGGCGATGGTCGACCTGGACCGCGTGGTGCCGGACCGCGGCAACAACCAGTACGGCGAGGTCAAGCTGACCGTGGCCGAGTTCTTCCGCCCCAGCGGCAGCAGCACGCAGAACAAGGGCGTGGCGCCCGACATCGCCTTCCCGTCCGCGCTCGATGCCGAGGAATACGGCGAGAGCACCTACGACAACGCGCTGCCGTGGTCGAAGATCGACGAAGCGCCGCACGCCACCTACGGCCAGTTCGCCGGGCTGCTGCCGGAGTTGAAGCGCCTGCACGATGCCCGTGCCGCCACCGACGTCGAGTACCGCTGGCGGGTGGAGGACGCGGAGGAATTCCGCGCCCAGCGCGACAAGAAGTGGATCAGCCTGAACGAAGCCGAGCGCCGCGCCGAGCGCGACAAGGACGAAGCCAAGCGCAAGTTCCGCCAGGCCGAGCGCAAGCGCCTGGGCCTGGCGCTCGATCCGCTGGCCGAGGACGGCGGCGACGACGGCCTGCAGTACAACGAGCGCGATGTCGCCCGCGAGGCCGAGCGCGAGAAGCTGGCCGACAAGGTGCCGGATCCGCTGCTGCGCGAGGCCGCCGCGATCCTGGGCGATGCCGCCCGCCTGCTCGACGGCGACCGCGCGCTGGCCGCGCAGGTGCTGCCGCAGTCCACCGAGGCCGGCAGCTGGGCGAAATAGGCCCGGGCCTGTGATGCAATGCGCGGCGCGGCAACGCATCGCGCGGGCACAATAGCCGCATGTCCGATCCTGCCTCCCAAGCGCCGCGGCCCGTTGCGGTCGCGCTGGCGCTCGCCGCCGTCTACCTCATCTGGGGCTCCACATACCTGGCGATCCGCTTCGCGCTGGAGGGTGGCTTCACCCCGTTCCTGCTCGGCGGCATCCGTTTCCTGATCGCCGGCGGGCTGATGTTCGCGGTGCTGCGGCTGCGCGGCGACGCCGCACCGACCCGCGCGCAGTGGGGCAACCTGCTGGTGATGGGCGTACTGCTGCTGGCCTTCGGCAACGGCATGGTCAACTTCGCCGAGCTGACGGTGTCGTCGGGGCTGGCGGCGGTGGCGGTGGCCTCGGCGCCGATCTGGATGGGCCTGTTCGCGATGATGCGGGGCGAGAAACCCACGCGCATCGAGTGGATCGGCATCGGCATCGGCTTCATCGGCGTGGTCTGGCTCAATGCCGGCGGCGCGATGTCGGGCTCGTTCAAGGGCCTGATGGCGCTGCTCATCGCCTCGCTGTCGTGGTCGTTCGGTTCGATCTGGAGCCGCGGCCGCAACCTGCCTTCGCCGTTCATGACCGCCGCCGGGCAGATGCTCTGCGGCGGCGTGGTGATGGTGGCCATCGCGATGGCCACCGGCGAGCGCATGGCGATGCCGACCCCGAAGGCGCTGGCGGCCTTCGCCTACCTGGTCACCTTCGGGTCGATCATCGGCTTCTCCGCCTACATCTGGCTGCTGCATCACGTGCGCCCGGCGCTGGCCGGCAGCTATGCCTACGTCAACCCGGCGATCGCGGTGATGCTGGGCGCGTGCCTGGCCGGCGAGCGCGCCACGCCGACCGAACTCGGCGCGATGGCGGTGATCCTGGCCGGCGTGGTGGTGATCACGCTGGCCAAGGCCGGCAAGGCGCGCCGGAAAGCCTGATCAGCGCGGCGGCACCGCGCCGGCCGTGGGCCACGCGCTGTCGCCGATGCGCTTGAGCGTCATCTCGAAGGTATGCACCGGCTGGCCGTCGGGGCCGATGCGTTCGCCGACTTCGTGCCAGGTGCCGTCCTTCACCACGGCGGTATAGCGGATCACCGTGCCGGGACCGGCCGGTACTTCCCAGACGAAGCCGTCATCGGTCGGCACGAACTTCATGTCGCCGCTGAAGCCCATCGCATGGCTGCGGAACCCGTAGGCCTGCGTATCGACATCCCAGCCCAGCACCGCGAAGGCGTTGAAGCCGGTGGTGCCGTCCGGGTTGTAGCCGCGGCCTTCGATGAGCTTGATGGCGCCGCCGAGCAGCGGGCCGATGCGCTCGGTCTGGATGATGGCGTGGCGGCTGCCGTCAGGCAGGACGTAGGTGGCCCGGCCGCGCCAGGTGCCGTCCATGTAGGCGAAGCGTTGCAGCTTCGACTTCTGTTCGGCGGTGCGGAAAGCGGGATCGTAGCGGCGCGCGGCATCGGCGGCGGATGGCTGGGCGGGCGCGTTGCCGGCCAGCAGCAGCGCGGTGGCGAACGCGAGCGGCGCGAGGGGGCGAAGCATCATCATCGTGACTCCTTCATTGGGCGGCGTGGATGAGCGATTGCAGGGCGGCGAGGTGGGTGTCGAGCGCCTTGCGGCCGTCCCTGGTCAGCGCGTACCAGGTCACCGGCTTGCGATCGACGAAGTCGCGGCGAAGGCTGACGATGCCGGCTTCCTCCAGCTTGCGCAGCTGCGCGCCGAGGTTGCCGTCGGTCATCTGCAGCTGTTCCTTGAAGGCGGCGAAGCTGATCTCGCCATGCCGCGCCAGCAGCACCGCGATGGCCAGCCGCGCCCGGTGCTCGAGCGCCGGCTGCAGGCCGTCGAGCGCCTTCACTTGCGCGCCGTCAGCACGGCGGCGGTGCCGAGGCAGAGCGCCATGAGCAGGCCGGTGGTGGTCCAGACGTAGGGCACCGCGACCAGCTGCATCACCATGGAACCGGCGAGCGCCAGCAGGCCGCTCCAGAGCATCGGGCGGTCCAGGTGCACGCCGGCCAGCGCGTAGACCAGGCCGGTGGTGAACAGGAACCAGGGCGCGCCCGCCTCCGGGCTGAGCTTGCCGGTCATCATCGGCAGGGCGGTGGCCAGCCAGCCGACGCCGCCGACCATGAAGTGCAGGCCCCAACGCTTGCCTTCGGCGCTGTTGCTGATGCCGCGCCGACGCGTTTCGCGGCCGGCATAGAGCATGCTGCCGAGGCCGCCGCCGATACCCACCACCAGCCAGTACATGCCGACGATATGCGGGGCGAAGTCGGCCAGCGCGAAGCCGACGAGGATTGCGACTGCCCAGAACGCGTAGAGCGCCGGCAGCCCACCCGAGCGGTCGTTGCGGCGCACGGTATTGGCGATGTAGTCGAGGTCGTCCTTCAGTTGCTCCTGGGTGGTCATGGCGGGTCTCCTGGTTGATGAATCGCAGAGTACTCTACAAATTAGAGTTGTCAAGCGTTCCGGATGGATCCGCCCTTGGCGGGAGGCGCCAAGGACAGCGAGGCTCTGGCAGATGCGAATCGACAAGCCGGACACCACCGGCATTGCCGGCAGGCAGCAGCCGAAGTGCGGCTTGACCCTCAGGAATGCCGCGCGCAGGCGCCGTGTTTCACCGGGCGCGCGACACCGCGGCGGCAGCGCGCGTGATGTTCAAAGCGCCCGCAGTGCATCGGTCACCGGCATCCGCGCCGCGCGCACAGCCGGAAACAGCCCGCCGATCAAGCCGAGCAGCGTAGATTTGCCGCTGCCGCTTGGCCCGATGATGCCCAAGAATTCGCCACGCTGGACGGTGATGGTGACGCCATTGAGCGCCTTTACCTTCACTTCGCCCACCTGCAATTCTTTCTTCAGGTCTTCCGTCCGCAAGACAAATTGAGTCTCTGCCATTATGTATTCCCCCTATTGAGCATGATTGACAAAGGTTTGGGCCTTTGCTAGATGTTTTACGATTTTTGTGATGTGATAATTGATGCTGTGTTGCTATACGTGCGTTTTGTGAATAAGTCGCACCCCATAATGACTGTACGACGAAAACATAACGTTACACATCTCTCCAAAGTCATATCTTGCCCATGCTGTGGCATGACCTATGTCATCGAATTACGAAGATAAAAATCATGAAAGCAATCGTCATCACTTTGAATATCCCCAATTGAGCAGCCTTCACATGGGGAAAAGACAGACTAATGAGGCTTTTATGCAGCGATATGGATAACCCCTGATCGTTGTTCATTAGCGGGGCTTCATATACAATAACGCAGAACGTATAAATTTCATTCATAATGGAGGGTAGTATAATGACACGAGTTATTGTATTTGATTCTGAATACATTACAGTTGAATATGTTCCCGGTAAGCAGATGATCTACCATAT
>JAANMY010001099.1_pt1 | contig 32814 bp, 35 predicted proteins | sample 7279691 | NCBI WGS metagenome assembly JAANMY01 (sample SAMN14094543, study PRJNA606508) | bioreactor metagenome | isolation source: A lab-scale SPAN reactor treating ammonium-rich wastewater day 388 | place: Ireland: Galway | collected 2018-02-07
GAGGGCCGCGCGGCCCTCTCCTCTACCTGTGCGCCAAACGAAACGAATCGCCGGGGCTAGTTGACCCTCTCGAAGATCGTCGCGATGCCCTGCCCGCCCCCGATGCAGAGGCTGACAATGCCGAAGCGGCCCCCTGTGCGCTCCAGCTCGTGCATCAGCTTCACCGTGAGGATGGCCCCCGTCGCCCCGATCGGGTGGCCCAGCGCGATCGCGCCGCCGTTCGGGTTGGTCTTCGCCGGGTCGAGCGTGAGCGCGCTCGCGCAGGCGCAGGAGACGCTGGCGAAGGCCTCGTTGAGCTCGATGCAATCAATCTGATCAAGGTTCATCTGCGCCTTCGCGAGAACCTTCCTGATCGCCGGGATAGGTCCGCTCCCCATGATCGCCGGATCGACGCCCGCTTCGGACCGCGCCACCAGGCGCATGCGCGCCTTCGCCCCCAGTTCCTTCGCCTTCGTGGCGCTCATCAGCACAAGCGCCGAGGCGCCGTCGTTGATGCCGCTGGCATTGCCCGCCGTTACCACGCCACCTTCCTTGAACGCCGGGCGGAGCTTCGCCAGCGCATCGGCGGTCGCAGCGCGCGGATGTTCGTCCGTATCAAAGACCTTCTCCTCGCGGCCCACCTTGATGCCGAGGGGTGCGATCTGCTCCTTGAACCTGCCGGCCTCGATTGCGGCCAGGGCCCGCCTCTGGCTCTCGGCGGCGAACTCGTCCTGCGCCTCGCGGCTCACCTCGAAGCGCTCCGCCAGGTTCTCGGCCGTGATGCCCATGTGGTAGCCCTGGAAGGGGTCACTGAGCAGGTGGATGATGCCGTCCTCGATGGCGTCGTGCCCAAGGCGGTACCCCGCCCGTGCCTTGCGCAGGTAAAACGGCATGCGCGTCATGTTCTCCGCGCCGCCGGCCACCACAACCTGCGCGTCGCCACTCTGAATGAAGCGTGCGGCCGTGTTGATGGCTTCGAGCCCGCTCCCGCAGATGCGGTTCACGTTCATGGCGGGCGTCTCAATCGGCAGCCCCGCCTTCACGGTCGAGTGTCGCGAAAGGTAGGCGTCTTCGGCCACCTGACCGACGATGCCCATGACGACCTGTTCGACCGCGGCTGGCTCGATGCCGGCCCGCACGACCGCCTCGCGGATCACGTGGGCGCCCAGGTCGGAGGCCGGCACATCGGCGAGCGAGCCCTGGAACCGGCCGATGGCGGTGCGCACACCGCTAACGATGACTACGTCTTCCATGATGGGAGGGAGCTTCCTTCGGAGGGGATTCCCGCACTTGCGGGGGATAAGCATCCGGATTGTACGGCCCCTGCTTGACGCGAGCCAGCGGATGACAGGCGGGCAAGGTATAGAGCCAACCTATGGGCCGTTGCCACCGCCGGTTCACGGCCTTCGTGCAACTGCATTACCATCCCGGCATGTGGGCGGCCATTGCCTTCCTTTCGGTCATGCTTGCGGCCGGCGCCTTCCGGGGGGTCGCTGCGTTCCGCGAATGGTGGCTCGACCGGCGGACGGCGCCCGCTATGCGGACAGTAAAGCCCCACCGGGCCCGGACTCCCTCACAACCGGCGCACTGCGGGAGGCAATTGCGCCACCTCCTTCTGCGCCTGTTCGGCTCCGAGGCGGATTGCCGTTTCTGTGCCGGGGTCCAGCCCCGCGAACCGCTTCCCCTTGCGCGCCGCGGTGGCGATGACCCCGGTCCGGCAGGTGGTGGCGAAAGCCCGTAACTACAACTGCTTCCGGTACATCCGGTGCCGTTTGTAGAATCTCACCCCCGCGCCCTGCGCCATCTGCAACACGCGGTCGTTCTCGGCGCCAATCTGAACCAGGTCCGCGTACTGGTAGTGGGTGGCCATCAGGCTGTCGTACATCTCTGTGAAGAGGATGGCCGCCGCGCCGAGGCCCCGGTGCTGCGCCACAATCCCGAGCCCGTTCAGGTTCACCCAGGGGGTGTTCGACCGTGCACGGAGAAGGCGCGCCCAGCCCAGTGGCCAGAGTCTCCCGCCCGTCTGCCGCAGCGCCGCCGAGACGTCCGGGTAGGCGAAAAGGAACCCGATCGGCTCGCCGTCCTTGAGCAGGATCTTGACTATCCGCAGGTCGGCGAACCACAGCATCTGGTTGCAGATGGCGTCCACCTCGCTGTCGGTGAGCGGGTAGTTGCCGTGGGTGCCCTCCAGGGTGCCGTTGTACATGCGCTTCAGGCCCGGCAACAGCCGGTGCAGGTCCCTTCGGCCCCGCAGGCGGGCAACCTCGAAGCCATCGTGGCTCCGGGCCCGCTCCGCGACCTCGCGGATGATCGGCGGGAACTGCATCGAGCGGTCCAGGTAGCCCGAAAGGATGTCCCCGGACGGGGCCAGGCCGCACGCTTCCACGAGTCGCCCGTAGTACTCCGGGTTGTAGGGGACGCCGAAGGCGGGCGGGTACTCGAACCCTTCGACCAGCAGGCCCAGCGGGTCGAGCGCGCTCAATCCGCGCGGGCCCAGGATCGCATTCAGCCCACGGCCTCGTGCCCAGTCCTCACCCGCCGCGAAGAGAGCTTCCGCGGCACCCCGGTCATCCTCGCAGTCGAACAGGAAGAAGAGCGCCGAACGCTCGTTGTTGAAGCTGTTGTAGCGCCGGTGGTCGAGCACAGCAATGCGTCCCACATCGCGCCCGCTGCGGTCCACGGCCAGGAAGAATGCCGCTTCGCTTTCGCGAAAGAAGGGGTTCCTGTTCTGGTCCAGCTGGCGCGCGGCATCGCGCGCCATGGGCGGCGTCCACAACGGGCTCCCTCGGTGAACGCTGAACGGCAGCCTGAGGAAGCGGTGTACGTGGTCCCGCCGGGCAGGGTCGACCTGTTCGATGCCCATCCTACAGCCTGCAAGAGGACGCCCGGCCGTAGTTGCCGCGCGTGATCGATTCTGCGAACGTTGGCGCCAGGGCGGCCCGGCGCAGGCGGGTCCGGGCCGTGCCAGGGAGGGCCCAGGCGCGCGTGTCCCTGTTACCGTTCATGGTTCGCAACCTCCTGCGTCAGCCGGTGCACACGGCCCTCACCCTGCTCGGTGTGGCCCTTGGAGTCGCCACCGTTATCGCGCTCGGCACCGTCACCGAAAGCGTCCGCGGCTCGGCCATGGAAACCATCGAGGCCGGCGGCGGCGACTTCGTGGTTGCCCAGCGCACTTCGGCCGGCCTTACCTTCAGCTCCATCACGGAAGCCGACTGGCACGCTATCGAAGCTCGCCCCGAAGTCGACCGTGCGCTCGGCGTCGTCGTCAGCATCGCCCGGGTCGGGCCCGACCCATACTTCCGCACCATCGGCCTGCTCCCCGAGCAGCTTCCCCTGCAGCCCCCACCGCTCCGCTCGGGCCGCCTGCTCGCCCCCGGCGCTGCCGCCGAGGTCCTGCTCGGGAGCCGCGCTGCCCGCAATCTCGACGCAACCGTTGACGACTATATCTCCATTGGCTCCCACACCTTCCGGGTTGTCGGCGTCTACCACACCGGCAACCTGTGGCAGGATGGCGGCGCCTACGCACCCCTCGCAACCGTCCAGCAAATGGCTGCCAAGCCCGGGGTGGTCACCATCGTCTACGTGGCCATTCGAGAAGGCTTCAGCGTGCGCGACGCTTCCGCCGCCATCGAGCAGGACTTCCCCCACCTGCTCACGATTAGCGATCTCAATGAGTTCGCCGAGGTCGATCAGGGCCTCCGCGTGGTCGATGCCTCGAACATCGCCGTGTCGATGCTGGCAATCGTCATCGGCGCCCTCGGGGTGCTGAACACCATGGCCAAGTCCGTCTTCGACCGGACGCGCGAAATTGGCGTCCTGCGGGCGGTGGGCTGGAGTGGTCAGCGCGTCATCGGCCTGGTGGTTGGCGAATCGATGCTGCTCTGCGTAATTGGGGCCGTGGCTGGCGCCGCTATCGGCATCGCCGCCATGCAGGCGGTGCTGCTCAATCCCACCGTCCATAGCCTCATCGAACCGCGCTACACCGCCACCGTGTTCGCGCGCGCCACGCTCATCGCCCTTGGCGTGGCACTTGTAGGCGCGGTCTACCCGGCCTTCCGGGCCGTCCGCCTCCGGCCCGTCGACGCGCTCCGCTACGAGTAGGCCCTGCCGGGCCCTCAGTCCAGCGACTCCACGATCTTGTAGGGCGGCTTGAAGTCCGAGTCGCTCACCTTGAAGGCCACGCTCTTGGCCTTGATCGAGCCTTCGATCGCGATCTCGCCGGGCAGCCCTTCGGTGTCGACGGAGTCCTCGCCCAACAGTTCGCCCGTATCGATCGTTCCTTCGCCCGTACCCTTCCCTTCGAGCAGCAGCGGCAGCCCCTCCTGCTTGTCCACGCAGAAGGTCACCTCGATGTCGCTCTTGTTCTCCTCAGTCTCTTCCTTCCGCTTCATTTCGAAGCAGCGCGCATCGCGCCCCGCGATCTTCTGGCCCTTGACCTCCACGAGCTCGGCGGCCTCGTCTTCAGACCCCGTATTCACCACGTCGGAGAGGGTGTTCTCGAGGTTGAATTGCTCCTCGCCCTCTTCCGGTTCGGCCTCCGACTGCTGGCATTGTCCCTCCTCATCTACCATCTTCACGCACAGGAACGACGTCTTCTCTCCGTCGTAGATGAAGGTGAACGCCTCCAGCACCCCGCTGCCTTCTGTCACTTCAAGGCCGCTCTCTTCGCCGCCGAACAACCCTGCGAGGTCCAGCCCCTTCGGGCCAGCGTCGAAAGTGAGGGCCATCCGCGGTGGCGCCGAGACCAGCGTCAGCTTCGCATCCAGGGCCGTCCCCGAGACCTCGTCCCCGCCCTTGATCTCATAGGTGACCTTGAAGGTCTTTTCCGCCAGGCCGATCATCATGTCGCCAAGCTCGACCTCGGCGGCGCTGAGCACCTTGCCGCTCTCCGTGGTCACAGTCCGCGCAGGGGCCTTCGACCCGGAATCGGCAGGAGTGCCGTCATCGTCATCCCCACCGCCCTTGAGGAAGAAGAACGCCAGCGCCGCCAGCGCGGCAACGAGTAGCACACCGCCAGCCACCCAGATCGCAGCGTTCTGCTTCCGGGCGGGGGCCTGTGCCGCAGGCGTCCATCCCTGCCAGCCCGGGGCCTCCCCGCCCCGGGGCGCGCCGCACACACGGCAAAATTTCGCGGCCGGCGCCAGCTCCGCCCCGCAGGAGGCGCACGCCGCTGCCGCGGGCCGGGATACCGGGGGCGCCGATGGGTGCGCCGCGCTCTCCACGCTCGCGCCACATGCCGGACAGAAGCCCGCTCCCGGCCGGAGCAGACTGCCGCAACGCGCGCACTGGGGCGCCACCTGCTCGGGAACCCCCTGGCCACAGGCGCCACAGAAGTGCGCCCCGGGCGCCAGGGTCGCTCCGCAATTCGGACAGTTCAGTTGATCGGACATATGGCGCCTCGCAATCGAGAGCTTGGGGCAGCATACCGCCACCCAAATGATTGTGTGCGGCCAGCAAGCTGAACACTACCGGGTGGACCTGATTGCCGGTCCGTCCGGCGCTTCACTGCTGCCCCCTGTTACCTGGAGACCCCGTAGAATCGCTCCACAATCCGGTTTCCAGCTGTTGAAAGGGGTTCCAGATGTCACTTGCCGGGCGTGTCGCGCTTGTCACCGGGGGAGGGCGGGGAATCGGCCGCGCCATCTCCCTCGCCCTCGCCGAGGATGGCGCCGATGTAGCCGTCAACTACCGCCGCGACGAGGAGGCCGCCCGCCAGACCGCTGCTGAAATCCAGGCGCTCGGCCGCCGCGCGGGCGCCTATGCCGCCTCCATCGACAGCTTCGATGACGACAGGGCCATGGTCGAAGCCGTCCTTAAAGACTTCGGCTACGTAGACATCCTCATCCATAACGCGGGCATCGCCAGCCGCGGCCAGAGCGTCGCCGACACCGACCCCGCCGAACTGGAGCGGGTCATTCGCACGCACGCCTTCGGGCCCCACTACCTCAGCAAGCTCCTGGCGCCGCAGATGCGGGCACGCCCCCGGGGAGATGTCATATTCATCTCCAGCGTTGCCACCCTCTCGCTGGCCGCAAACGGCGCCCCCTACAACATGGGCAAGGCCGCCATGGAAGCGCTCGCCATGACGCTCTACAAAGAAGAGCGTCCCCACGGAACACACGTGAACATCGTCGCCCCCGGGCTCGTCGAGACGGATATGGGCGTCCGTCTTGCGAAGGCCACGATGGGCGTCCAGGACATCCACGAACTCGACCGCAGGATGCCCTTCGGCCGCGTGTGCCAGCCAGGCGATGTCGCTGACGTGGTCCGTTACCTCGTGTCGGAAGGGGCCAGCTACCTCAGCGGCCAGCGAATCTACGTCGACGGCGGCGGCAACATCTGGAGCTGAAGCCGCGCCGCGAAAGGTCCCGCTAGGAGAAGCGCCCGCCATGCCGCTCAACGTTTCGCCCGGGGTTCTCAAGGAGATGCAGGAGGTTGGCCGCGACCTCTACCGGCTCGCGCTGGTCACCAGCCACGGCGGAAACCTGAGCGTCCGCGCCGGCCACGATATGTGGATCACCGGCACCGGCACCATGCTTGGCCACCTCGAAGCTCGCCACATCAGCCTCGTCCACGCCGGCGGAAGCCACGAGGGGCCGCCGCCCTCAAGCGACACCGTGCTCCACGCGACGGTCTATGCCCTCTCCGGCGCGCAGGCGGTGGTCCACGCCCATCCGCGCCACGCCATCGCCCTCTCGTTCGATGCCGGCGTTTTCGTCCCCGGTGACTTCGAAGGGCAGCTTCACCTGGACGAGGTCCCCGTCGTCGATCAAGGTCCCCGGCAGGTTGAGCAGGTGGCGCATTCCCTTGCGGCCAGCCGCGCGGTGCTCCTGCGCGGTCACGGCGCCTACGCCCGGGGCGCCACCCTCTGGGAGGCCCTGCACTGGATTACCACCCTCGAAGAGAGCGCCCACATCGCCTGGCTGCGCGGCCACCACGGCCCACGCTGAGCCTGGCCGTCCTAGCGGCCCAGCCTGATCTCGGCCAGCCGGGGCTTCACCAGCCGCGCGAAGTCCGCATAGCGCAGGCTCATTGTGTCGGTATGCGTGCCCGCCTGGAAGATGATGCGGTCGTCTTCGGCGAGGCTCGTATCCACCAGCACGGGGATGCCGAACAGGTTGCCGAAGGGCGGCATCGCACCGACCTCGCACCCCGGGAAGGCTGCCGCGAACTCCACCTCGCGCGCCAGCCTTGCCTCGCCTGCGCCAAGGGCATGTGCCACCGAAGCAAGGTCCAGCCGGAACGACGCCGGGAGCACGGTCATCACGGTCTCGCCATCAGCGACCACCATCACGACCTTCGCCACAAGCCTGCCCGGCACATGTTCGCTTGCGGCCACCTCCTGAGCGGTGTACGCCACCCGGTGGCGCTGCTCTTCAAACGCCACTCCCTGGTCCCTCAGGTAGGTCTCGAGTTCCTCCTTCACGGGCATCACTTTCTCCTTCTCGCGCCACTCGCGCATTTCGGGAAGTCGTTTCGCCTATCAGGCTACACCCGCGGTCAAGCGCCACCGCCCCTGCGCGGGAGGAACGGCTTGCGGCCCGGGCGCCCATCCCGGAAGATGAATTAGCACTCATTGACAGGGAGTGCTAACATACGCTCCGCAACCCATAAATCACCCTCAAGAGGTACTTCCGTTCATGGCCAAGCAGCTGCTCTTCGACGAAGAAGCACGCCACGCCCTGAAGCGCGGCATCGATTCCCTCGCCGACGCTGTCAAGATCACGCTCGGCCCCAAGGGGCGCAACGTGGTCCTCGATAAGAAGTTCGGGGCCCCCACCATCACCAACGACGGCGTCACCATCGCCAAGGACATCGAGCTCGAAGACCACTTCGAGAACATCGGCGCCCAGCTGGCCAAGGAGATCGCCTCCAAGACCAACGACATCGCCGGCGACGGCACCACCACCGCCACCGTTCTCGGCCAGGCCATCGTGCAGGAAGGCCTCAAGAACGTGGCCGCCGGCGCCAACCCCATGGCCCTTAAGCGCGGCCTCGAAGCCGGCTCCCTCGCCCTTGTCGAGGCCATCAAGAAGAACAGCATCAAGGTCACCGAGCGCAACCAGATGGCCCAGGTCGCTGCCATCTCCGCCAACAACGACGCCTCCATCGGCAACCTCATTGGCGAATGCATGGAGAAGGTCGGCAAGGACGGCGTCATCACCGTCGAAGAGTCCAAGGGCATCCAGACCGAGGTCGAATACGTCGAAGGCATGGCTTTCGACCGCGGCTACATCAGCCCCTACTTCGTCACCAACCCCGAGCGCATGGAAGCCGTCGTCGAGGACCCCTACATCCTCATCACCGACAAGAAGCTCAGCTCGGTCCAGGAGATCCTGCCCACGCTCGAGAAGATCCTCCAGGTCACCAAGAACCTGGTCATCATCTGTGGCGACCTGGAAGGCGAAGCCCTCGCCACCCTCGCCGTGAACAAGCTCCGCGGCACCATCAATGTCCTCGCCGTCAAGGCCCCCGGCTTCGGCGACCGCCAGAAGGACAACCTCGGCGACATCGCCGTCCTCACCGGTGGTACCGTCATCTCCGAGGAGATCGGCCGCACCCTCGAAAGCGTCGAGGTCACCGACCTCGGCCGCGCCCGCCGCGTCACCTCCACCAAGGAGGAGTCGACCATCATCGAAGGCAAGGGCAAGAAGAAGGACATCGATGCCCGCATCGCCCAGGTCCGCGCCATCCTCGATGACTCCAAGAGCGACTGGGACCGCGAAAAGGCCCAGGAGCGCCTCGGCAAGCTCGCCGGCAGCGTCGCTGTCATCAAGGTCGGCGCCGCCACCGAAGTGGAGCTCAAGGAGAAGAAGCACCGCGTCGAGGACGCCGTCAGCGCCACCCGCGCCGCCGTGGAAGAGGGCATCGTGCCCGGGGGCGGTGTCGCCCTCATCAATGCTCTGCCCGCGCTCGACAAGACGAAGCTCGAAGGCGACGAGGCCACCGGCCTCAAGATCCTTCGCCGCGCCCTGGAAGAGCCTCTCCGCCGCATTGCCATCAATGCCGGCAAGGATGGCTCGGTCATCGTCGAGGAAGTGAAGAAGCTCAAGAAGGGCGAAGGCTACGACGCCCAGGCCGGCGAGTTCGGCAGCATGGTTGACAAGGGCATCATTGACCCCGCAAAGGTCACCCGCTCGGCAATCGAAAACGCTGTCTCCATCGCCGCCATGGTGCTCACCACCAACTGCCTGGTGACCGACAAGCCCGAGCCGCCGGCCGGCGCTGCGCCTGCCGCACCGCCGATGTACTAGGCCATTGCCAGGGAGCCGGCGAGGGCTTGCCCCTCTCCTCTCTCCGGTTCACCCAGGCTTCAACGAGGGGGCGCAGCAGATGCTCGCCCCCTCGTTACTTTTCCGGGAAGGAGGAAGTCATGTTTGCTGAGAACGGTATCGAAGTCGACTTCGAGGCCCTCAACCAGGTCCTCCAGCGCGCCGATGTGCTCACGATCGGCTTTGCGCTCTTCCCCCAACGCCTCCTCGTCGATACGCGCGTTGCCGGGGACGAAGGCCCCATGGTCGCCATCGTCGAGCCCGTCGCATCGGTCCAGGGACGCTTCCACTGGCTCGGACGCCGCCGCCCGGCCTTCGGCGCGCCAAAGGCGTTCTCCTACTTCCTCTGGCCCCACACCGTCCGGCGCCTGGTCGAAGAAGACGCCCTCGCTCCCCTGCGCGCCCGCCTTGCCGGCGTCTCGAACGACGGCGCCGCCACACTGGAAGAGGCGTTTGCCGCGCTCTCGAGCCTCGAACGCGAGGCCACCATCGCCGCCATTCGCGGCCAGGAGCCATGGCGAACCTTCTGGGAGGCACGCACGGGGAGGTGAGCCCTGAGCCGGCGCCCCCTGCACCGGTCCGCGGCGCCCCGTCCGCGCGCTGTCGCCTCCCATGACGGTCGAACGGCGCCGCATCATCGTCAGCGGGCGCGTGCAGGGCGTGGGCTTCCGCTGGTTCGTTCGCGACGTCGCCGACGAGCTCGGCCTTGCGGGCTGGGTCCGCAACCTCCCCGATGGGCGTACCGTCGAGGTGCTGGCCGCAGGCCCCGCCGCTCAGCTTGAGCGGCTGGTGGAGGCCGTTCGCCGCGGCCCGCCAGGCTCGTACGTCGCCGGGTGCACGGAGACCGCCGACCCGGGGAGCGAGCCACTCTCCGGCTTCGAGATCACGCGATAATCAGCGATGGTCCACGTCGAAGTAGATGTCCCCGTGGCTGTCGTCAGGGTCGAAGTGGATGAAGCGCACCTTGCCGGTCGCAGGCAGGCTGCCTTCCAGCCAGAAGCGATAGGTCTGCTCTCCCACTTCTTCGCGGCTGAGCGCCAGCGCCGTGCCGTCCTGTAGCACGAAGGTCCAGGCATCGGCCTCCAGGCTCTCCGGCTCGCCACCCTCTATTCGCGCCACGAAGACGGGCCCCTGGCGCCAGGTGAATTCGATTATCGTGGCGCGCACCTTCCGGTCCGCCCCCGTCACCGTCCCGGCAGTGGCGCCGGGCGTCAGGGCGGCGTGCACGTCCGCCGCCGCCCCCGGTCCGCCGCCGTCGCTGCCGGTCACCGTCCCCAGGATTGTGACTACCACCCCAAGCACCACCACGGCGAGCAGGATGGCGCCAAAGACGATGGAGAGTGTGCGCACCGTGCGCTTCAGGCCGCGGATCTCCTCAAGGAGCTGGCGCTCGACATCTTCGAGGTCACCGGGCAAGGCTCTATCCCTCCGCCGGGGGGCGGGTGGAAATATCAAGCCCGCCGAAGACGGTGAGAGCGTGCACCCGCAGGGTCGGCCCGTCCCCGGCGCCCGTGGACTTCACCCGGTTTTCGCTGCCACCCATGAAGTTCTGCGCTTCGAGGGCCACGTTCCAGCCTTCGGGCACCAGGATCTCGGTTCCCCCGAAGACGGTGCGCACTTCGAGGTCCGCGCCCGCGGGGTCAATCGCCGCGCCCCGCAGGTCGATTTCCGACCCGCCGAACATGGTCAGCAGCGTGCCCCCGAGGAAGTTTCGCGCCCGGCTGGCGAACTCAAGGCCGCTGTAGACGGTGACGAGGTCGACCACGTCGCTCTCCTCGTCCCCCTGCGATGGGCGCGTGAGCTTGATGATGAGCGCCGCCACCATCGCCGCCAGGTGCGCGCCAATGACGAGGATCGCGAACGCCTTCAGTACCTTCTTCATGGGGGTGGATTGTAGCAGACCCGGCAAAGGGCCCTCGCCGCGTCCCCAGTGCTGCGCCATCTTCGCTGGCGACAGTCCCACCCGCGGTGGGCATCCGCGAACGCGCCATCACCAGAGATGACCTGCGGCAGAGCCCCACACGAAGGAGTGTTGCCGGCGAGTGCATTTCGGCCGCCGAACCATCGCCCCGCTGGCGGGCGGGCCGGAGGGGCCCCGACCCTGGTCCTCCAGTCGAGCGTGTGTCCCCCCGGGGGATCTCGGCATGAAATGCCGCAAACAGTGGGGATCCCCCGGGGTGTGACGGGCGCCAGGATCGCCCATGCTGGCATTGGCACGTGTTGTCACGGCGCCTGGGCTTAGGACCGGGCGATGTGGTGCGCCGGACAGAATCCCGTCGGACCGGCCACAGGGACTCCGTGGCGCCAGCGGAAACAAGCTCTTGAGGACAGGTTGAGAATGCCGATCGTCACGACCGCGACCGGGTGGCAAGTTCAGCGCCCGTGGGACCCCCGGCGCAGCCAGCAAGGGCGCCGGCCAGTGCGGCGTTTCTGCTCTTTGTCCGGGAGACGGCGCCCGGCCGCGCCGCAGGGCGGAGCCTCATTCGGGTCCAGGCCTTGACCCAGCCAGACATCACAATCCGGTGCGGGGTCTGCACCAGCGTCGCCATCGCCGGTGAGATTCAGTTCGTTCGCCTGCATCGTGGGGCCGGCGAAGCGTGGCGAGAAGCGTCTGTGCTCACCGCCCATGCTCTGTGCGCCGGTTGCCTGGCATTTGCCAATGGGGCCATCGCGGCTTCCCTGGGCGGGCGTCTCGGGGTCGAAGGGCCGCCAGCCGCCCACGGAGACTACAGCCCCAACCAGTGCGAATCCTGCAATGCCGACCTGGGCAATGAGGCTTACACCATCGACATCGTCTCCCATCGGCGCCGCGTTGAGCATCGCGGCCCGGGCCGGAGCCCCATCGCGAAGCACGTGGGCGAACTGCGGAAGCAGCGGGTCTGCCCGCTCTGCTACTCCTGGCATCTCAGCTTCGTGATGGACTCTGCATCGTTCCGGGGGACGGCCGCACGAGAATCCGAAGGCTCAATGGGGGAGTGGACCTGGTTCCATGCAGCCGATACGGCCTCCGTGTGCCTGCCGGGCCCGGACGCCTCCCTCCTGGCGAGAACCGTCGAGGCGATGGGCAGGACGCACACCACCCTGCGAACGATCGACCTCGGCGGTGCCGCCCCACTCCATAACGGGGTCCTCTTTGTTGGCTGCACGGCGCGACTCAGCGCCACCCGGGTCGTGCAGCGTTTGCCGGCAGCACTGCGGGCGCGGACGGTTGGCGTGGCGAAAATCGATACGCTGGCCGACGCGGAGGCCGTCGTTGCCCTCGGCGTCCCTGAGATCCTTGCCTCGCCACTTTCCCCCCACCAGGTCATTGGGGCCATCGAGCGGAAGCTGCAGGGAGGCCCGCTACCTCCAACCCGGCTGGGAATGCCGCGCCATGCCATCCGCGTCTCTGTTGCCCGGGGAGCGGAGCTGCGGAACCTGCTCGCTCTGCGGCGCCTCATCCGCGGATTCGACCAGGTGGTGCTCGATGCAAACGGAGGGCTCGACCTGACCCTCTACTGCCCGGACCTCTACCTCGAGTCCCTCCTGCGACGGCTCCAGAAGCTGCTCGGCGCCGGGGCGCGCTTCAGCACGGCAGGCAACAAGGCGGGGCAGTCGTTCCACGCCGCATGACCCGCTGCCGCCGGCAGGTTCCAGGACGCACGGGCACCCCGTCTCGCGCTGCTGATTCACTCGCCGTCGCCGCCCTGCTGCGATCTGTTTCCCCTGGCTCGAACACGCGTCCCCCCACAGTCCACGCGGCTGCGCGCTGCGGAGGCACTCCACACACGGCGGCTATTGCGAGTACGGTATCCCCATCCCACCTCGTGTGTCCGGGCAAGTGCCACCTGTTTCCCGTTCCGTTGCGTCGCATGCGCAGCTCGCCGCTCTTTCGCCGGATGAGCGTCTCCTTGTTCTCGCTTCGCGTCCGTCCGGACTGACCGCCTCTGAGGTCGCTACCCGGCTGGGGGAGCACGGCCCCAACGAGCCCGTGCGCCCCGAGGCCCGCCGGCCGCTGCTGGCCTTCGCCGCAAATTTCACCCATACGCTGGCGCTGCTCCTCTGGTTCGGCGCTGGTCTTGCCCTGGCGGCAGGCGCGCCCGAGCTCGGCGCCGCTATCGTTGCCGTCGTCGCTGTGAATGGCGTCTTTGCCTTCGTGCAGGAACACCGGGCCGAACAGGTGGTGGAAAGCCTCATGCGCCGCGTCGCCATCCAGGCCCGTGTGATTCGTGGAGCCACGGAAAGACGCGTCCCCTCGCAGGACCTGGTCATGGGCGACGTCATCCGCCTTGCCGCCGGTGATATCGTTGCCGCCGACTGCATCCTGCTCGAATCCGACAACCTCTCGCTCGACCTTTCGCTACTGAGCGGGGAGTCCGCGCCCGTAGCGCGCGATGCTGCGCCCGTCGAACTGGGCCCGCAGGCGAACATCAGCGACCTCACCTGCATCGCCCCGGCAGGCGCGGCCGTCGTGACAGGCACGGCCTCGGCCGTGGTGTTCGCTACTGGTCAGGGGAGCACGCTTGGTGCGGTTGCTGCGCTTGTCCAGGGCGTTCACCGGGGCGACTCTGCTCTCGAACAGCAGATCGCGGGGCTCTCACACGTCACCGCCGTCATCGCAGTTCTCGCCGGCACGGCAACCCTACTTCTCGTCGGGGTCACCAGCGATTCCGGCTTCATCGCCGCGCTCACATTCGCGACGGGCGTGATTGTCGCCCTGGTGCCGGAGGGCCTGCTGCCCACACTGAGCGTTTCGCTGGCTATTGGCGCACGGCGAATGGCGGCCCGTGGCGCCGCCGTTCGGCGGCTCTCAGCCGTGGAAATTGTCGGATCCGTCACGGTCATCTGCACCGACAAGACGGGCACGCTCACCCGGAATGCCCTCTCCGTTCTCGCCTTTCAGAACATCGACAGCGAGGCCGGCAGCGACGAAGCAATGCTGGCAGCCGCCCTCTGCAACGATGCCCGCCTGGTTGATGGGCACTATGAGGGCGACCCTCTCGATGCCGCGCTGGCAGAGTGGCTACGTTCCGCCGGCCACGACCCGGTGGCCCTTCGCCAGCAGTACCCACGACTGCAGGACCTCCCTTTCGACGCCTATCGCCGGTACATGAGCGTCACCTGCGAAGTCGACGGTAGTCGCCGTCAGTTCGTGAAGGGAGCGCCTGAAGCTGTGGAGCAGCTCGCAGGTGCGAGCCCGCCCGCGGTCCACAGTGCCATGGAGGATGCTGCCCGCAATGGTGAACGCCTGCTTCTCGTCGCCGCCGGCGACGCGGGCGAGTCGCCGGCAATCGTTGGGCTTGTTCGCTTCCATGACCCACCCCGTCCCGAGGTCCCCGCTGCCATCGCCGATTGCCGGCGTGCTGGCGTGCGCGTGGTGATGCTCACCGGCGACCATCCCACTACCGCCCATGCCGTCGCCGTGGCGGTCGGGCTCGATGCCGGCATCCCGGTCGTCCAGGGACAGGCCCTGCCGGGTATGGGCGACCCGGACCTGCTCGAGCTCCTTCGCGGCGATGCCGTGTTTGCCCGCATCGACCCCGCCCAGAAGCTGCGGATCGTCGAGCTGCTAAGGCACTCGGGCGAGGTTGTGGTGGCGACGGGCGATGGCGTGAACGACGCCCCCGCGCTCCGCGCTGCCGATGTGGGCGTGGCCATGGGTCTCCGCGGCACCGAGGTCGCCAAGCAGGCTGCCGACGTGATCCTCGCCGACGACAACTTCGCCACTATCGTGGCTGCCATCGAAGAGGGACGGTCGATCAAGGCGAATATCCGCCGGTTCGTTAGCTACGTGTTCACGAGCAATGTGGCCGAACTGGCGCCGTTCCTGGTCTACGTCTTCCTGCCCGTTCCGCTTCCGCTCGCAATCATCCAGGTGCTGGCAATCGACCTCGGAACAGACCTTCTGCCAGCCCTGGCCCTTGGCGCCGAGCGGCCTTCCGCCGGGATTATGGGGAGCCCCCCCGAATCGCCTGGCACGCCCCTGCTCACGCGTCCGCTCGCGCTGCGCACCTTTCTCTTCTTCGGCCTTATCGAAGCCGCCCTCGGCGTGGCCGCGTTCTTCGGCTACTACATCGAGGCCGGGTGGCGGCCGTTTGAATCCATGGATGGCTTCGGCGCGGCCTTCGAGCACCAGGCCACGACGTTGACATTCCTGGGCATTGTCGGCGGCCAGGTAGGCTGCCTCTTCGCCGCCCGCGATGGCCCGCTGCGCGCACGCCTGTCTCTCCGCTCGAACGGCTGGGTTGCGGGGGGCCTGGCATCAGAGGTGGCACTGGCGCTCGCGCTCGTGTACATCCCGGGGCTCAACAACCTGTTCTCGATGCGCCCGGTCCATCCTGTCTGGCTGCTGGTGCTGCCCGCCGGTGCGGCCGTGTTCCTGGCGCTCGACGCCCTCCGGCGGGGGCTGCGCATCTTGCGCGGTGGGCCACCCGGGGCTCCGGGTGCCGCCTCCGTCTGACCGCGGCGCCGCACGGTCCCGCGCCCTTCAAGGCGCCGGTCAAATCGACCCCATGCACCCCTATACACCCATAGTCACCGGTGATAGAATGCGCCCACCATCTGTATACAATCTTGCGGGGCAGCGCCACCACCTCACACGCCAGCCGCCGCACCAGGGAGGGACAACGCAATGACAACAAGCGATATTGCCCGCGGTCTCGAAGGCGTCAACGTCACCGCCACCAGGCTCTGCCGCATCGATGGCCTTAAGGGAGAGCTAGTCTATTCCGGGTACGACATCTTCGACCTGGCCGAGCACTCCACCTTCGAAGAGGTCGCCTTCCTGCTCTGGAACCAGCGCCTCCCCTCCAGCGAGGAGCTCGCCGGCCTGCAGAGCAAGCTCCTCGCCGAACGCTCGCTTGACCCCATCATCGAGCGCCTCCTACGAGAGCTGCACACCCTGGTCCGCCCCATGCGGACGCTCGAGATCGCCGTCGAGGTCCTGGGCGCCATCGATCGCAACTCCAGCGACCTCACCAACACCCAGCTGAAGCAGACCGCCGCGCGCCTAACCGCCAAGATGGCAACTGTCATCGCCGCGTACCACCGCATTCGCCAGGGCCTGCCGGTTGTCGAACCGCGCGATGACCTGGGACATTCGGCGAATTTCCTCTACATGCTCACAGGCCGCGAGCCCAACGCCCTCGAAGCCCGCACCTTCGATGTCGCCATGGTGCTCCACGCCGAACACGAGATGAACGCCTCCACCTTCTCGGCCATCGTTACCGCCTCCACCCTTAGCGATATGTATTCGGCCATCGCTTCTGCCATCGGCACCCTCAAGGGACCGCTCCATGGCGGCGCCAACGAAGCCGTCTACAAGATCGTCGATGCCATCGGCGAAGAGCAGAACATCGCCTCCTACGTCGAAGCCATGCTTGCCCGCGGCGAGCGCGTAATGGGCATTGGCCACCGCGTCTACAAGACCACCGACCCGCGCGCCATCATCCTCGAACGGCTCGGCCACGAGGTCGCAAAGCAGTCGCCCGACCGCAAGTACTTCGACCTCTCCCTCAAGCTCCGCGACTACCTGGCGAAGAAGCTCGAAGGCAAGCCGCTCTACCCCAACGTCGACTTCTTCAGCGCCTCCGTCTACAAGATGCTCGGCATCCCCGCCGACCTCTACACTCCCATCTTCGCCATCTCCCGGATCACCGGCTGGACCGCCCACCTGCTCGAACAGTACGGCGACAACCGCCTCGTCCGCCCCAACGCCGTCTACGAAGGCGCCGACAACCGCGCCTACGAACCGATCGAGAAGCGCTCGTAGCGCGCCGCGGAGGCAGCCCGCTCCCGTCGCTCCAGGCGCCGGGTGGCCTCCTTACCCCGGGCCTGCGGGCGAGCCAGGGCCGGGCCGCTTCGCCAGTTTCGAAAAGGCACCAGGAGGCAGAATGACCAACGCCGATCGCCTCGCCACCCTTGCAACCACCCGGAAGCAGCGTGAGTTCGACCACGACTTCCTGGCTTCGTGGGAGGGCTGCATCACCTGGGAGGATGCCCCCATGCGCCAGCCCGCCGTCCTCCCCGGCGAGTTCGTCGTCGAAGAGGAAGATGTCCTCGCCTACAATCGCGCGCTTGGCGAAACCGATCCGCTCTTCATCGACCCGGAATACGCGCGCAACTTCGCGCCCGGCGGCACGGTGCTGGTGCATCCCGTTTTCGTCACCGCCATCGCCTTCTGGATGACACGGCCCGGCAATGCCCTCTCCTGGATCAAGACTCCTGGCGCGCGCAATCCCTTCCAGCACGTTCGCGTCAGGGAACGGATCGCCGTCGGCGATCGCCTCACTGTCATTCACGAAAACTCCGACCGCTTCATACGCCGCGGCAAGCCCTACATCACGGCCCACATCACGCTCCGCGACCAGCGCGGCGTCGAAAAAGTCGAATTCTGGGGAACGCTCATCCTTCCTCCCACCCGCGACGACGTTCGCCGGTTCGCGACCGCCTGACGAGGACACAGCCGATGCCCGCCGCCGCTCCCGCCGTCCCCTTCCTCGATGACCTTCAGACCGGCAACATGCTCCCCGGACTCACCTACGAGGTGACCCAGGAGCTGGTCGACGCCTACGGCATGGCCAGCCTCGACCTGAATCCCGTCCACATGGACCCCGCCTGGTGCGAACGGGCGCGAGTCTTTGGCATGCCGGTGCCTGTCGCCCACGGGATGATGAGCATGTCGTTCATGGCCTCAGCGGTCTACCGTGCCTGGGGCGCTCTCGCCGAGATCACACGCGTCGAAAGCAAGTTCACGAAACCCTGCCCCATCGGCTCGACCGTGACCGTTCGCGCCATGGTCCGCGACCTCCATCCCCTCGCAAACGGTGAGGACTACGCTACCCTCACCGTGGAAGCGACAGACCAGTCGGACAGCGTGATTGGCGTCAGCGAGATCGACGTCCGGCTCCGGCGGCGCCCCGGCGCGAAGCCGTGACATCACGCCCGCGTGCCGTCCCCCGCCGGCCCGCGCAAGGGGGTAGGGACGGCGGCCCCTGGACTTCGTAACCTCCACCTGCACCTGTCGTGCCGGAGGAACCATGAGCACCACCGGAAATCCCATCGATATCCTGACGCGGCGTGAGCGCGATGTCCTCGAACTCGTGGAAGGCGGGCTGAACAACGACGAGATTGCCGAGAAGCTGGGCATCACCCGCAATGCCGTCCGATATCACCTCAAGGAACTTCATTCCAAGCTGGAGACAGGCGGCCAGCGGGGCCTCCTGCGGAGAGGGCTCGCTCGCTGGCGGAGCCGCGCCGGCGCCTGGTTCGCCGGCGGCATGGCGGCCAGGGCCGCCACCACGGCCGTGGCCGGCATGCTCGGACTCACGGGCGTTGGGTTGTACTTCGCCTATCCCAGGGCGCAGACCGGCGACTACTGCGCGGTGCGCGTGATCTCGCTGGAGGAGGCTACAACACTGGGCGACTGGCGGCTGGCATATACCCCCCAGCAGACCATCTGCGCCGATTCGCCTGAGGAGCTTGAGCGGCTCAGGCGCGAAGCCGAGGCCGCAGGCGGCCTCCCGCTCGTGTGGCCGACGCCGGGACCGTTCCTTCCCTACGGCACTCCCCCGGCCGAAGGATAGGCCCTACCCGCCGCGCATCTCCTGGTACCCCTGCTCGCCCTCCGCGTCGCGAAGCTCCCGCTTGCGGGCTTCTTCCTCCTCCCGGCGTTCCCGCTCCTCGGCATTCTCCACCACGAGCCCGCCCTGGGCGTCAACCTCGAAGGCGGCCTCCAGGGGGTCGCCTACCACGGCGTACTTTGTTCCGCCAATGTAGGTCAGCGGGCTGTACTGTCGCTCCGCAAGCAGCCAGCTGCCCGCATAGGCTTCGTCGAGCGCCTGCACGCCAGTGACTCGCCCCACGAAGAGCGTGTGGTCGCCGATTCGGATGACGTCGTGGACGCCGCATTCGATCCATGCCAGGCACCCATCGATGAGCGGGGCGCTGATTCGCAATGCGTTGAACAGGGTGAGCCCCGCCGCCTCAAGCTTGTTCGCATTGAGCCCCGTGTGCGAGCCCAGGAATGCGGTCTGCTTCAGCAGCCCGGGACCGGGGATGTTGATCGCGAACTCCTCGCTGAAGCGGATCATGTCCGCCGTGTGCCGGTGCGGGTGCACAACGCATCCCACGAGTGGTGGCTCCATCGAAAGCGGAGCCGTCCACGCAATAGGCGCGGCGTTTGTCAGCCCTCGCCAGGCGGTGGTCACAATCGCCACCGGGCCGGGGTTCAGGAGGCGGCGCGCGTCCGTCTCGTCGCAGAGTCGGCGTACCACAGGCGGCTCCGTGCGGTCAGCAAACGAGCCTCCCGCCTGGGAGGCTCGTTTGCCGTGGTTCTCCCGGGGATTCAGGCCTGGTGGCGGCCGTTCCCGTTGTTGCTGAGCCGGCGCCACCGCAGGAACTGCCAGTATGCCAGCAGCTCAGGCAGGTCTTCCGGGTGCTTCTCCAGCTCGCCGATCAGCGCCGCGATGTCGCTGTCCTTCACATAGAGCATGTCCCCGTCTTCCCCGAGGAAGTAGTGCAGGGGACGGTTCAGGATGCGGGCTACGTTCAACAGCATGTCGATGCCGACCGAACGTTGCCCGGCCTCGTAGAGGCTGATAGCGCTCTGGGTGGTGCTGAGCGCCTGGGCAAGCTGCCCCTGGCTCATGCTGGCATCTCGCCGGGCGGTGCGGATCCGCTGGCCCAGCTGCGCCGAGACGGGGACCTTGCCGTTTTCGAGGATGGCCTTCGCCATGAGTTTCATCTACCTCCCAACCCGATGGTGAGTTCTTGCGGCCGTTATGCCGTTGTGCAATACACTACGAAGGGCTGCCCTTTGGGTCAATCGAACCGTTCAGTAGCCCAGCCCCGGGTCTACCACGTTCATCAGCTTCTCTCCCGACACGAAGCGTCCCAGGTTCTCCACGAACAGCTCCGCCGACCGCCTCCCATAGCCCTCAATCGAACCCGAGACGTGGGGCGTCATGATCACGTTCGCCATCCCCCACAGCGGGCTTTCGGCAGGCAGTGGCTCCGGGTCGAACACGTCGAGCGCGGCGGCAGCGATTGTCCCTTGCCGCAGTGCCGCGATAAGGGCCTCCTGGTCGACCACGGCCCCGCGGGCAATGTTCACCAGCGTCGCCGTGGGCTTCATCATCGCCAGCTCGCGAGCGCCGATAAGGTGGTGCGTTTCTGCCGTCAGCGGCACGCACAGCACCAGGTAGTCGGACTCGCGCAGCAGCCTCGCCAGGTCGTCATAACTCACGACCTCGTCGCAGTCCGGGTCGGCCGCTCCCGGTGCGGCGGTGCGCCGCGACGCGATCACGCGCATGTCGAAGGCACGCGCGCGCCGCGCCGTCTCCCGGCCGATAGCGCCCAGCCCGGCAATCCCCATTGTCTGCCCTGCCAGTTCGCCGACCCGCCATGCGCTCCAGCGCCGCTCACCCTGGGCGCGTACTGCCTGGTGGAGGTTCTTCGCCAGCATCAACGCCGTGCCCATCACCCACTCCGCGATCGACACCGCCACCAGCCCGCTGACGTTCGTCACCACGAATCCCCTGTCCAGGAGCCCCTCCTGCGCCAGCCTGTCGACGCCAGCGTTGATCACCTGGAACCACCGAAGGTTGGGCGCCGCCTCGATGAACTCCCGCGGGATGCTTGTGGGGCCAAAAAGCACATCGGCCCCGGCGAGCTGCTGCTTCCACTCGTCAGCCCCGGCGCCCGGGGCACCCGGCCTGGCGATGCCGGGCAGGTGCACTACCCGTACCCGGGGGTCCACCCGGCCGATCGCCTCCAGCACCTCGTCGCGAACGGGAAACCCGACCGCCACCGTCACCTGCCTGTCCATCTGTGCCTCCTACCGCCCGCGCGTGAGCCTCTCAATGAGAGGCCCCGGCAACCTGGCCGCTGCCATCCTCTGCTGCGTGGCGGCGATATCGTACTCAACCCGCCGGAAAGCGACCTCACCTGCCCCTATGTCCAGGATTGCATACCCGGCCCGCGGGTCCCCGTCCCGTGGCTGGCCCACGCTGCCCGGGTTGATGCACACCAGGCCAGCGCCAGGCGTCACCACGGTCCTGTGTTCGGGGACGACGATATCCAGCTCCGCACCCCCCGGGGGCTGGCGAACGACGAGTGGCAGGTGTGTGTGCCCCGCCACCGACCAGCGCGTTTCCTGCAATTCGAAGTGGCGTTCGGCTGCCTCGTACGTCGAGAAGTACTCCCACAGAGGGTCCGCCAGCGTCCCATGCACCAGGGTGACTTCGCCCTCCCGCACCATCTGCGGCAGACCACGGAGAAACTCCCGCGTCTCCGGTGCGATGGCGCGGGCAGTCCAGCGGTTAGCTTCCGCGGCCAGCGGCGTGAACTGGTCCAGCGGCAGAAGCCCGGCCGCGGCCCCGTCGTGATTGCCTCCCACGCCGGCGACCCGCAGTTCGACCAGCCTCTCCACAACCTGGTCCGGGTCAGGACCATAGCCGACCACATCGCCCAGGTGCCAGCAGGCGTCGAAGCCCTGCCCGTTCGCATCGCGGAGGACCGCATCAAGGGCTGCCAGGTTCGAATGAATGTCGGCCAGGAGCGCCACCCGCATGCCCGGCCAGCGTAGCACGGGGAAGGCGCGCCCCGCTTATGGCGTAACGAAGCGGTTGCCTATACTGGGCTCTATGGGGGAAAAGCACGACTTCGAACTGGCCACCGGCGGCGAGCAGGAGACCCGTGAGGTCGGTGAGCGGCTGGGCCGGCTTCTTCAGCGCGGCGATGTGGTTCTCCTCAGCGGCGACCTGGGGACCGGCAAGACCTGCCTTGTGCAGGGCATAGGGCGCGGGCTTGCCTGCCCGGGGCCTGTAACCAGCCCTTCCTTCGTGCTCATGAACGAATACGAGGGCCGCGAACGCCTCTTCCACGTCGACCTGTACCGCATGGAAGACGTCGAGGAGCTCGACGAGCTCGGCCTCTGGGACTACCCCGAACAGGGCGTGCTCGTAATCGAATGGCCCGAACGCGGCGCCGAGTTGCTCCCGGGCGACGGCCTCGTAATCGAGCTCCGCTACGGCGACTTCGACCGCCAGCGGAAGCTTCGCTTCCTGCCACGGGGCCCTCGCGGCGACGCGCTTGTCCAGGCGCTCGGGGTCGCGTGACCACCGTCCTCTGCATCGATACCGCATCCGGGCCTTTTGCGCTGGCCCTCGCCGTCGATGGCGCCATTGTCGCCACATCCGCGCACCACGCCCCCCAGGACCAGTCAAAGGCACTGCTCCCCGCCATCGACGCCATTCTTCGCAGCCACCCTCGGCTCGATGGCATTGCCGTAGTCAAGGGGCCCGGAAGCTACGCGGGGCTGCGCGTCGGCATCGCCACGGCCGAAGGGCTTGCCCTTGCCCGGGGCATCCCTCTGCGGGGAATCGGCACGCTCGCTGCCGTGCGGGCCGCCTCCGGCCTTGCCGATGTCACCGCAGTCCACCCGGCCGGCCGCGGCGAGTTCGCGGCACAGCCCTTCGCCAACGGCGAACCCTCCGCGCCGATGGCCGCCCTCAGAGGCGACGATCTCGCCGGGCGTCCCCTTGCCGGCCAAGGCGCCGGCGCCCTCGGTGGCATCGAGATCGGTCCCGGGGAGCGCTGCCAGGCTGCCCTGCTCGAACTCCTCCCCGCCTTTGCCGAAGGCCCCACTGAGAGCGTCGAAGCCGTCTACCTTCGCGAACCGAAGATCACCCTCCCCCGGCGCTCGGGCAAGCCCCTGCCCGCCCGCTGAGACAACCACCCCGAACGGAGAATGCACCACCCAATGGAACGTACCCTTGTGCTCGTTAAGCCCGACGCCATGCAGCGCGGCCTCGCCGGTGAAGTCATCGGCCGCCTTGAGCGCCGCGGCCTCCGCATCGCCGCCATGAAGCTCATCCAGATTGACACCGCCCTCGCGAAGCGCCATTACGCCGAGCACGAAGGCAAGCCGTTCTTCCCCGGGCTCGTTGAGTACATCACCAGCTCGCCCGTCATTGCGGCTGTCCTCGAAGGCCCCAACGCCATCCAGGTGGTACGCAATACCGTAGGCGCCACCAACCCGGTCGAAGCCGCTCCCGGCAGCATCCGCGCCGATTACGGCCTCGAACGGGGCCGCAACCTCGTCCACGCCAGTGACAGCCCGGCGAGCGGCGAACGCGAGGCGGCGCTCTTCTTCTCCCCCGGCGAGATCATCTCGTGGGCGCGCGACACGGACCGCTGGATCGTCGAATAGCCGCTCGCGCCGAACCTACCGCGCGGGCGGGTCCGCGAGCGCTCGCTCGATGAGCCTGAGCCCGAATTCGAGGCCCAGCTCCAGGGCGTCTTCGTCGATCACAAAGCCGGGATCGTGGTGCCGCCCGGCGATGCCCTTTGCCTCGTTGCGCGCTCCCAGCCAGAAGTAGCAGCCCGGCCGTTCCTGCAGGAAGTCCGCCATATCATCGGCGCCCATGCTCGGCGCCGCGTAGATGTTTGCCGCGCCGAAGAACCCCTCTCCCTCGGCCCGGACCATGGCGGCGACCCTGGCGTCGTTCACAAGCGGTGGGCAGCTCGTCGTGTGCTTCAATTCAAACGTGGCGCCAAAAGCGGCGCACACCCCCGCGAGGATCTCTTCCATCCGCTGCAACATGAGCGCCCGCACCCGGTCGCTGTAGGTGCGGATTGTGCCGGTCATTGCCGCCGATTCGGCGATGACGTTCCCCCGGAACCCTGCCGTGACCTTGCCAATGGTGAGAACCGCCGTTTCCGACGGCCCCACAGCGCGGCTTACCACCGTCTGCAGCGCCGTGATCACGTGCGCCGCCACCACCACCGCGTCGACCGACTGGTGAGGTGCGGCCGCGTGGCCGCCCCGTCCCGTGATTTCAATCCGAATCGCCGTGGGCGAGGCAAAGAACGGCCCCGGGGCGACATTTATCGACCCCACCGGGACGTCGGCGCTGATGTGGAGTCCGAGCACGGTGGCGATTCGGGGCCCATCCAGCACCCCATCGGCGATACAGGCGCGGGCGCCTCCCGAGGACTCCTCCGCCGGTTGGAACACGAACCGGACGCTCCCGGGGAGCTCGGAAGAGCCTTTCGCCAGCAGTTCGGCGAGCCCAAGTGCAATCGCGATGTGGGCGTCGTGGCCGCAGGCGTGCATCACTCCTTCGTTCTCAGAGGCGAACGGCAGGTTGCTCCGTTCCGGCACGGGCAGGGCATCGATATCGGCGCGCCAGAGCACTGCCGGCCCGTTCCCGCGCCCCTCGACGAGGCCGGTGGCGCCCGTCGTGGCGATGGGCCGTACGTCCGCCAGGCCAAGCTCGCGCAGCCGGGCGAGGATCACCTGCTGGGTCCGATGCTCCTGCCAGGAGAGTTCCGGGCGCCTGTGGAGGTCGCGCCGCGTCTCAATCACGCCCGCCCTGACGGCACGGACTTCGGGACGGACCTGCAGCGTCGAGAGATGCCTTTGCATGCGCCGGAGCTTAGCACATGGCTGGCGGCGTCAATCTCCCGCGGGCGCCGCTGCCGTTGCCCGCCCGCTGACCATCGAGGCCAGCCGCGAAGGGTGCACCCCCTGCACCAGGCCCACCCCCACCACTATCAGCACCAGCCCCAGCAACAGGCTCCAACCGACGGACTCGTCAAGCAGCAGCCAGCCCAGGGTCACGCCGATGGGCGGCATCATGTACGTAACAACGGCCGCGCGCACCGCCCCAACCTCGCCGATGAGCCACATGTAGATGACCACCGCGAACCCCGACCCGGCGGCTCCCAGCGTGAGCAGGCTGCCCCATTCGGCCGCGCCCATGCGGGCCTGGTCGAACGCGCCTGTGGCCAGGGCAACAGGCGCAAGAAAGATAGCCGCGAAACCTATCTGGCCAATCGTCAGCGGCAGCGCCGGCACATGCCCCAGCCAGCGGCGGATAACCACGCTCGAAAACGCATAGCACACGGTGGCCCCCACCATGGCCACCATCCCCAGCAGCGAGTCCCCATTCAGCCCGGCCGTGTCTCCCCCCATCACCGTCACCACCCCTGCGAAACCCAGCGCGAGCCCCACAACCCGGGCCGGCGAAAACGGGTCGGCCCTGATCAGGATCACCGAAAAGATCGCAGCCCACAGGGGCATGCCGGAATTGATGATGCTCGCCACGCCGCTCTCGACGTGGTGCTCGCCGTAGCCATACAGCGACCAGGGGAGCGCGAAGTTGGCAAACCCGAGCCCCGCCAGCGCCAGCCAGGTCCGCCGGTCACGCGGGAACTGGCGGCGTGCCACCCACGCAAACGGCAGCAGGGTCGCCAGCCCCAGTGCCGTTCGCCCCGAACTGATGCCCAGCGCTTCCACATCCGCGTCCGCGAGCACGCGAATGAAGAGGAACGATGCCCCCCAGACGAAGGCAAGCGTGAGAAGCGCGGCGACCTGGCGAGTGCTCAAGGGTGGGAATCCGAAGGGGCCGTGTCGGCTTCTCCTACAGTAATGGAGCCTCAGGTCTCGCGCTCGGACCAATCACGTGTGCTCTCGGCGCCGGATTGGAGCCGGAGCATCTCTGCCAGGAGTCCGGCCTGGCCCTCCTCGCTCAACCGCGGACCGGTGAACCCGGGGCACTCCCGGTGACGCAGCAAGAGCGCGATCGCCCCGGCCCGGTCGCGCCCCGATGGATTGCCGGTCTTGCCGTCCAGCCAGGCCACCTGGTAGGGATAGAGCCGGCAGGCGGCCGGCCGTCCCGCGTATTGCGAGCAGGTTCCGCCGGCCTCCAGGAGCGCGCACGCCCCGTCGCGCCGCGCGAGCAGGTACGGGTCGGCGAGAGGCAGGGCGATCGGCTCGCCGTCCTCGCACTCCAGGAACCGGGCCGGCGCCAGGCCAGAAGCGCCCTCCATCCGCTGCACATCAGCATCACCCAGGGGAACGCTCAGCGCCCGGCAGCACCATGCATTGCACGTTGCAGCGCAGCAGATGAAGCTGTTCTCGCCCGGAAGCACGAGGTCATACGATGGGTAGCGGGCCGCTACTGCACGCCACACGCGCAGGAGAGCATCGCCACCCTGGGAACCCCGGTCCACCAGGCCATGTTAGTTCAGATGAGCCCCACGCTTGCGGGGATGTTCGGCAAGACGCACAGTAGCGCCGTTGCCCGGTGGCTACAGGGCGAAGTATAGTTGCCGTCCCCGCGGGCGAGGGGCCAGGTTTGCCGTGAGTAACGATCCAACCATCGAGATGATGTCCCCTGAGGAACGCACCCGTCTGCGCAAGCAGATGAGCGAGCAGGCCGTCAAGCTTGCCGTCAGCGGCCGCTGGGACGACGCCGCCAGCCTCAATCGTGAATTCGTCCGCCTCTTCCCTGATGATGCCGAAGGCTACAACCGGCTGGGCAAGTCGCTCACCGAGCTCGGCCAGGTCTCCGAGGCGCGCCAGTGCTATGGCAAGGCCCTGGAAATCGACCCCACCAATCAGATAGCGCGCCGCAACCTCGACAGGCTCGCGACCCTGAAGGATGCCGCGGGAACCTCGGCCCCATCCCAGCTCGATACGCGCATGTTCATCGAAGAGACCGGCAAGGCCGCGGTCACCATCCTCCAGGCCGTCGATCCCGCCCTCGCCGCCACCCTCGATGCCGGCGACCTGGTCGAGCTTCGCCAGCAGGGCAACGCCGTCAACGTCCACACCATGGCCGGCGACTACGTGGGAATGGTCGAGCCGCGCGTTGGGCTCCGTCTGGCGCGAATGATGGAGGGCGGGAACCGCTATTCCGCCGCGCTGGTCTCCGTCACCGGCAACGAGATAAAGGTCATCATCCGCGAGACCTACCAGCACCCCACCCTCATCGGCCGAGTCAGCTTCCCGCAGGCTCGCGCCGTCGCCGCCGTACGTCCCTACACGCGCCGTGGCCTCTTGCGGGGCGCGCATGCCGACGAGATTGAGTTTGGCGACGATGACGAGTACCGCGAAGACGACGAGGACGACGGCTGGTCGGAGACGGGCGAGGACTTGGAGCGCGAGACCGGCGCCGACCTTGAGCATGAAGACGAGAGCTTCGATTGAGTTCGCGCAGCTAAACCCGTACAATCCCCTAATCTTGCAGCCAATCTTGCAGCGCCACCGCGAGCAAGGGACGATGAACCGATGAAGATAACGCTCGCAACGGACCGCCGGCGCACCCTCTCCACCCCGGAGTAGCAGGGCCGCCCCACCGTATCGCCTTGCCCCGGGCCTGAGCGCCCGGGCGCCCGCACTGCAGAGGTCCTTTCCGTGTCAATCCCACTCATCGAGGCCCGTGGCCTCGTCAAGTCCTATGGTTCATTCCGCGCTGTCGATGGCATCTCATTCGCTGTCCAGCAGGGGGAATGCTTTGGCTTCCTGGGCCCCAACGGCGCCGGGAAGAGCACCACTATCCGCATGATCTGTTGCACGTCGCCCATCGGTGGCGGCGAGCTGCGCGTCGCCGGCCTTGATCCGTCCCGGCAGGCCCGCGCCATCAAGGCCCGCCTCGGCATCGTCCCCCAGGAAGACAGCCTCGACCCCGACCTCCCCGTTCGGCAGAACCTGGAGGTGTACGCGCGCTACTACGGCGTGCCCCGCGCACTGGCCCGCGAGCGCATCGCCGAGAGCCTGGCCCTGTTCCAGCTCTCCGAAAAGGCCGAGTCCCCCGTCGGCGACCTCTCCGGCGGCATGAAGCGCCGCCTCGTCATCGCCCGCTCGTTGGTGAACGACCCCGAGATCCTCGTTCTCGATGAGCCCACAACCGGCCTCGACCCCCAGGCCCGTCACCTCGTCTGGCAGAAGCTACGCATGCTGCGTGCCAGGGGCGTGACCATGCTCCTCACCACCCACTACATGGACGAGGCTTCCCACCTCTGCGACCGCCTCGTCATCATGCACCGCGGCCACATCCTGGCCGAAGGCAACCCCCACGACCTCATCCGCGACTACGCCGGCGAAGTGGTGCTCGAGCTGCGAATGGGCACCGGCGACCGCGCCCCCCTCCTCGGCGAGCTCACCGGCATCGACGGTGTCGCCATCGAAGAAGTAGAGGACATCGTGTACATCTTCGAAGCCGGCGACGCCGCCCGGCAGCTGGCCGCTCGAATTGCCGACCCGGCCCTCGCCTTCCTGCGTCCCGGCAACCTGGAGGATGTCTTCCTCCGCCTCACCGGGAGGGGGCTGCTCGATTGACCGCCATCGCCACAAGACCCGACCTCTCCATCGGCTCCTATCGCGTCTGGCAACGCAACCGCGACGTCACGTTCCGCCTCTGGCGCACCGAGTTCATTGGCGTCGTGGTTGAGCCGTTCATTGTGATCCTTGCCCTCGGCCTCGGTCTTGGCCAATTTGTCGAGCTCAGCTCGGGCGAGGAGTACGTCGCCTTCCTTACCCCGGGCCTGCTCGCCATGTTCCCCATGTTCGCGGCCGTCTTCGAGTGCGCCTGGGGCAGCTACGTGCGCCTCGAAATGCAGCACACGTACGATGCCATTGTCGCCACTCCCGTCAGCGTCGACGACGTCATCACCGGCGAGATCCTCTGGGGAACAACACGGTCGATGGTCAACGCTGCCTACATCCTCCTGGTCGCCATCCTCCTCAACCCGTGGCTCCACATGGTCGAGTCGCCGTGGGCGCTTTTCATAATCCCACTCTCCCTGGTGCCAGGAGTGCTCTTCAGCGCCATCTCCATCTGCTTCGCCTCGCTGGCACGAGCCATGAGCCAGTTCAGCTACTTCTTCAACCTCATCATCAACCCCATGTTCTGGTTCGGTGGCGCCTTCTTCCCCATCGGCGAGCTGCCCGGCTGGGCGCAGACCCTCGCCTGGTTCGTTCCCCTTACCCACGTCGTTGAGCTCTACCGCGGCTTCATCACCGGCGACTTCGCCTGGTCAATGCTCGGCGACCTCGCCTGGGTGGTGGTGACAGCGCTCGTCTTCTACTGGCTCGCGCTCGCGGGCATGCGCCGGCGGATGGTCCAGTAGGGCCTCAGCCCCGCCGCGAGAAGCTGGGCGCTCGCTTCTCCATGAAGGCCGCCACTGCCTCCCTGTGCTCCGCGCTCGCCCGCGCCTTCGACAGGGCCACGTTCTCGCGCTGGAGGACGGCCTGCAGGTCACCATCCACGGCGTTCTCGATGAGCAGCCGCTTCACGCGCGCGATCGTTTCGCCGGGGAGCGAAGCCACCTCGTTCCCAAGGGCAACTGCCCGGTCAACGAGAGCCTCTGCGGACGCCACTTCCGTCACCAGCCCTGCCTCGCGGGCCTCGGCTGCATCCACCATCCGCCCCGTGAGGCACCACTCCGTGGCCCGGCCGGTTCCCACCAGCTGCGGAAGCAGGTGCGAGCTCGCAAGCTCAGGAACGAGGCCCATCCGCACGAAGAACATGCCAATGCGTGCGTTCTCGCTCGCGATGCGAATATCGAACGGGAGCACCTGCGTTATCCCGACCCCCACTGCCGGGCCGTTGATGGCCGCAATCAGCGGTTTGGGCGTCGCCTGGCAGAACGTGACCCAGTTCCCCGGCCCCTCGGCTGCTCCGCTTCCGGTGGTGCTTGAGGCGTCAATCGCCGCCTTGAACGCTGAGATGTCGGCCCCGGCGCAGAACGCTCGCCCGGCCCCCGTCAGCACAACCGCCCCAACCGAGTCATCGGCAACCGCCCGGTTGATGGCGTCGCGGAGTTCATTGAACATCTGCTCCGTCCACGCGTTCAGCCGCTCCGGCCGGTTCATGGTCAGGAGCGCGACGGCGCCCCGCTGTTCATATGTGATCTGTTCGTATTGCATCCGGGGCTCCTCTGTGGCGTGTGTTCGGAGCTTACGGCAGCCCGCTCCGTTCGTACACGGCCCCCCGGTATGCCCCTAGTGGCCATTGCCCGTATATACTGGCCCCGTATTCATGGACACTAACCCCCTGCTGCGCAAGGCTCAGGCGGATAACGTCCTCGAACGGGCGGCGTTGCAGCTTCAGCAACTCCTGAAGGAAGCCTGCGCCGAGCTCCATCCCTTCCCCTCCTTCCCCAATGCGTTTTTCACCAACGCCGTCGAATGCGACCCCGGCCCTGCGGCCGACCCGGACCGCGGCTGCGTTGTAGTGTGCGAAGACGGCGAGCTGTACGAGCTTGAGATCGGCATCGACCATGAAGCGGTTGAGCTCACCGGATCCTGGGACCCGGTCACAGCCCGCAAAGAGACGCGCAAGAAGCTCGACCTCCACCCGCGTGACTACGTCATCTACGCCTACAACGGCCTGGTGGCAGTCACCGAGTTGCTCCTCGAACGCGCGAGCGAACGCGAAGGAACACGATGAAGCGCCTGCTCAAGGTCTTCCTGATCCTATCGCTCGCCGGCGGGGTCGCGTTCGGTGTCTGGATGCTCGTCGCGCGGCGGCGGCGGGCCGCCCCCACGGCCTCCTATGTGCCACCCGCGCCGGCGAAGCCCGCCGAGACGGCTCGCCCGGTGGAGGCAGCCGTCTCCGAAATGGCGGGAGCACCTGTAGCGGAATCGCCGGTCGAGCCCCCTGCCGAACCCGAGGTCGCCTGGGCGACGGTTGAGCCCGCCCCGGAGGCGCCCGCAGAACCCACCCCTGCCGAGTCCGAGGTCGAGGTCGCCTGGGCGGCAGCTGAGCCCGCCCCGGAAGTGCCCGCCGAACCAGAGGTCGCCTGGGCGACCATCGAGCCCGCCCCGGAAGCGCCCGCCGAACCCGAAGTCGCCCGGGCATCGGTTGAGCCCGCCCTGGAGGCGCCCGCGGAACTCGCCTCTGCCGGACCCGAAGTCGCCTGGGCGACCATCGAGCCCGCCCCGGAAGCGCCCGCCGAACCCGAAGTCGCCTGGGCATCGGTTGAGCCCGCCCCGGAAGTGCCCGCCGAACCCCTCCCTGCCGAGTCCGAGGTTCCCTTGGCGGCGGTTGAGCCCGCCTCTGAGGCCCCGGTCGTGTCCGGTGAGGAGCCTGGAAGCGAGCCACCTCCATCCGTCACGGACGAGGCTCTCCCGGCCGAGGCGGACGTTGTCACGGCCGCCTTCGAATCCCTCGCCGCCGAAGGGGAGGCCCTTCAGCAGGCGGAGGCTGCCTTTGGGCATCCCGTGGTCCCTCCCGCAGGTCCGCCCTCCACTCCTGCCCCGGAGAGTGAGGACGAAGATACCCCACTCCTCGAGTCTGTCGAAGAGGTGCTCGCCGATGTCCCCGCAACCCCGATCGGCACGGCCGCAGGCCGCACGGCCGATTCGTACCTCGATGAGGGAAACGTCTACTTCAACGTTGGCCAGTACCGCCTCGCCATCGAACGCTACACAAGCGCCATCGGCCTGGCGCCCGAAATGGTCGCCGCCTACTACAACCGCGCCAACGCCCACACTCGCTCAGGCGACTACGATTCCGCCCTCAGCGACTACAACCGGTCGCTTGACCTCAATCCTGGCGATGCCGACGCGCTTAACAACCGGGGCATGCTCCACCTCTACCGGGCGAATTACGCCGCCGCTCTCCGCGATTTCAATGAGGCGCTCGCCATCGACCCGGCCGATACGACTGTCATGGTCAATCGAGGGCTCGCTCACCTGCACGGGGGCGATGCTGCCTCGGCACTGGTCGATTTCCAGGAAGCGGTGGCGGTCGACCCGGCGGATGCGGCCGCGCACTACGGCGCCGCCCAGGCGTCGGCCATGCTCGGCAATCGCGATGCCGCTTTGCGCCACGTGCGCCGGGCGATCGAGCTGGACAACGCCTACGCCCGTGAAGCCGCCGGCGACCCCAAGCTCGAAGCACTCCAGGGCGACGACGCATTCATCCGCCTGCTTCGAGAGAGCGGCAGCCGCTCACGCTGAACGGCGGCTGCTGATGCTACGGGCATAGCCCGGGCGCCCACAACGGGCCTGCCTGGAGCATGGACTCGAACCCCGGCAAAGGGGCGCTCGCCCGCGGCCGCTGCCGGGGTGCCGTCGCCATCCTGCGCCGCGTACCAGTGCGCAGCTTCCGCACGAACGACGCCTCGAGCCTCACTGAACAGGGGCCGCATATCCCGTGGCTGACGGTTTCGCTTCCCGTCGCCAACACCTGCCTGCACCACGCGCACACAACCGTCATAGTTGTCTCCTCAACAACCCCCGCCACACTCGATGTTCGATGGGGGCAATCTGTCCGCCAATCGGTAAACACCCTTAAGCTGCCCCGGTCTTCCTCGTGACCTTCGCATGGGCCCGCGCCTAAACTGCCATCATGGCTGCGTTTGAACGCGACGGTGTCACCATCAACTACTCCAGCTGGGGCGACCAGTCCACGCCCCCGGTCCTCCTGCTCCACGCCTTTGGCGCTGACCATCGCATGTGGCTCCCGCTTGCCGGCGCGCTCTCACGCGCGTTCTTCGTAGTGGCTCCCGACCTTCGCGGCCACGGCCTCAGCTCTGCGCCTGAGGACCCTGCCGCATATCGCATCGAAGTGCTCGCCGGCGATGTCGCCGCACTCCTCGACCACCTTGGGCTCGACCTCTGCGCCCTTGCGGGCTCCGGCTTTGGAGGCATGATTGCGCTCCAGTTCGCCGTCACCTGGCCCGGGCGCCTTGCCGGCCTTGTGATAAGCGACTCCGCGCCCGCCGCCGCCAGCGACCGCTATGACGAGCCTTTTCGTGAGCGCGAACGCCGCCTTCTCGCCGCCGA